>Ga0209257_1000333_pt1 | contig 98599 bp, 94 predicted proteins | sample AraplaCvi_mCL_r2_FD_184277 | JGI IMG/M metagenome (GOLD analysis project Ga0209257, IMG submission 184277) | Arabidopsis root microbial communities from North Carolina, USA - plate scrape MF_Cvi_mCL_r2 (SPAdes) (version 2) | ecosystem: Host-associated > Plants > Roots > Endosphere | place: USA...
GGCCGCCGCGACAACATCTACAAGGCGCGCATCAAGATCCTGGTGAAGGCCGAGGGCCAGCGCTACATCGACGACGTCGAGGCCGAGTACAAGCAGATCCTCGAGCACGACGGCGCGCCGCACACCATCACGCAGGAAGAGTACGACCGCGTGGCCGCCTCCTTCGTGCCGCCGACGCTCGCCACCCGCGTGCTGCAAAGCGCCGAGAAGACCGACGCCGAGCTGCGCGCCCAGGCCGCCGACGACGTCATGTTCGCCCGCTGGCTGGCGCGCAACGTGGCGCCGCACAAGAACCCCGCGCTGCGCGCCGTGACGCTGTCGTTCAAGCGCCTGAAGCAGGCGCCCGGCGATGCCTCGGCCGACCAGCTCGACACGCTCGCGCAATTGGCCGACCGCTTCTCGGCCGGCGAAGCCCGCGTGACGCACGACCAGAACGTCGTGCTGCCCTGGGTGCACGCCGAAGACCTGCACGCGCTGTGGCTTGCCGCCCGCGCTGCCGGCTTTGCCAGCGCCAATGTGCACCTGCTGACCGACATGATCGCCTGCCCCGGCGGCGACTTCTGCGCGCTGGCCAACGCACGCTCCATTCCCATCGCCGAAGCGATCACCGAGCGTTACCAAGACCTCGACGAGCTCGACGACCTGGGCGAGATCGACCTGCACATCAGCGGCTGCATCAACTCGTGCGGCCACCACCACAGCGGCCACATCGGCATCCTGGGCGTCGACAAGGACGGCAAGGAGTGGTACCAGGTCACCCTCGGCGGCTCCGACGGCTCCGCGCTCAGCGGCACGTCGCAGGCCGGCAAGGCGGTCGGCCCGTCGTTCTCGGCGGCCGAAGTGCCGGGCGTGATCGAGGCCGTGCTCACCGCGTACCGCGACACCCGCGAGAGCGGCGAGAACTTTATCGACACGCTGCGCCGCGTGGGCCATGACCCGTTCAAGGCCGCGGCCAACGGTGCGCGTTTCAAGGTGGAGGAAGCAGCATGAAGAAGAACCTGAACATCCTGGCCGCCGAAGAACATGTGGACGACGGCGACCCGAAAGTGCTGCAGTTGCCGAACGACGCAGACCCGCTCGCCATCGAGGTATGCCTGGAAGACATCGAGCGCATCGACCTGAACTTTCCGAAGTTCACCGACGGCCGCGCCTACAGCCAGGCCTTCCTGCTGCGCCGCCGCCTGGGCTTCAAGGGCGACATCCGCGCCACCGGCGACGTGCTGATCGACCAGCTGGTGCAGATGGAACGCACCGGCTTCTCCAGCGCCGTGCTCAAGGAAGGCGTGGACGCCTCCGACGCGCAGCGCCAATTCGACCGTTTCGCCGCGTTCTACCAGGGCGATGCGGTGAAGACCGCGCCGCACTTCGTGGCCGGCACCTGAGCCCCAAGAGACCTTCAGCCATGAGCATGGACCTCACCAAAATCAACGCCGAACTCGGCCGCAACGCCGAGGGCCTGGTGGACTGGGCGATCGGCCTGGGGCAGCCCACCATCGTCACCACCAACTTCCGCCCTTTCGAGGCCGTGATCCTGCACATGGTCACGCGCGCCAAGCGGGATGTTCCCGTGATCTGGATGGACAACGGCTACAACACCGAGGCCACATACCGCTTTGCCGACGAGGTGACGAAGCAACTGGGCCTGGACTTGCACATCTACCTGCCGCGCCGCTCGCGTGCGCATCGCGAAGCGGTGGAGGGCCCGACGCCGGCACTCGACGATCCGCGCCATGCCGCCTTCACGGAAGAAGTGAAACTGGAGCCCTTTGCCCGCGCGCTGCGCGAGACGGCGCCCAAGGTCTGGTTCACCGCGCTGCGGGCCACCGACACGGCCGTTCGTGCGCAGATGGACCCGGTCAGCGTCAACCCGGACGGCCTGATCAAGGTCGCACCGCTGCTGCACTGGTCGTCCAAGGAGTTGTACGAGTACTGCGAGGCGCATGGCCTGCCGAACAACTTCGATTACGTGGACCCGACCAAGGGCGAAGACAACCGCGAGTGCGGATTGCATCTTGCGCACTGAGAGCCAAGGTCTCACCAATTCACCGCATCCAGCATCCCCTCCGATGAACGCCCGTACCGAAACCGAACTGCTGCAGCCGCCCATGCACTCTCCCGCGCGCCTGTCCAACACGCACCTCGATGCACTCGAAGAAGAAACCGTCTTCATCCTGCGCGAGGTCGCGGCCGCCTTCGAGCGGCCCACCCTGCTGTTCTCGGGCGGCAAGGATTCGCTGGTGCTGCTGAAATGCGCCGAGAAGGCGTTCGGCACCGGCCGCATTCCCTACCCGCTGCTGATGATCGACACCGGCCACAACTTCCCCGAAGTGACCGACTACCGCGACCAGCGCGCGAAGGAGCTGGGTGCCGAACTCATCGTGCGCAGCGTCGAAGACTCGATGAAGCGCGGCACCGTGCGCCTCGCGCACCCCGGCGAATCGCGCAATGCGCACCAGTCGGTGACGCTGCTCGAAGCCATCGAGGAGTTCCGCTTCGACGCGCTGATCGGCGGCGCCCGCCGCGACGAGGAAAAGGCGCGCGCCAAGGAGCGCATCTTTTCGCACCGCGATTCCTTCGGCCAATGGCAGCCCAAGGACCAGCGCCCCGAGCTGTGGACGCTGTTCAACACGCGCCTCGCTCCCGGCGAGCACTTCCGCGTGTTCCCGATCTCGAACTGGACCGAGCTCGACGTGTGGCAATACATCGAGCGCGAACACGTCGGCCTGCCGTCGATCTACTACACGCACAAGCGTGAAGTGGTCGAGCGCCGCGGCCTGCTGGTGCCGGTGACCGGGCTGACCCCGGCGCGCGACGGCGAAACCGTGCAGGTGCGCGACGTGCGCTTCCGCACCGTGGGCGACATCACGACCACCTGCCCGGTCGAGAGCCTCGCGGTGGACGCGGGCGACGTGGTGCTCGAAACCCTGTCGGTCGACGTGAGCGAACGCGGCGCGACCCGGATGGACGACATGACCTCCGAAGCATCCATGGAAAAACGCAAGAAAGACGGTTACTTCTGATGAGCGCGACGACTGCAACCCCTGCGACCACCGACGTGCACGGCGACACCGGCACCGCCCTGCGCTTCATCACCTGCGGCTCGGTCGACGACGGCAAGAGCACGCTGATCGGCCGCCTGCTGGTCGACAGCAAGACCGTGCTGCAGGACCAGCTCGCCGGCGTGCAGCGCGGCGGCGAGACCGACCTGGCCCTCCTGACCGACGGCCTCTCGGCCGAGCGCGAACAGGGCATCACGATCGACGTGGCCTACCGCTACTTCTCGACCGCCAAGCGCAAGTTCATCATCGGCGACGCGCCGGGCCATGAGCAGTACACGCGCAACATGGTCACGGCGGCCTCGGCCGCCGACGCCGCCGTGGTGCTGGTCGACGCCACCAAGCTGGCCTGGGCCGCCGAGGTGGAAGACGGCACCGTGGTCAAGCGCGAGCTGCTGCCGCAGACGCGCCGCCACTCGCTGCTGTGCCACCTGCTGCGCGTTCAGTCGATCGTGTTCGCGGTCAACAAGCTCGACGCCATCGACGACGCCGGACTCGCCTTCGAGCGCATCTCGGCCGCGCTGAACGCTTTTGCCGAAGCTGCCGGCGTGCAGGTCGCGGCCATCGTGCCGATCTCCGCGCTCAAGGGCTGGAACGTGGCCACGCGCCATGCCGACTGGGTCGGCTACGAAGGTCCGAGCCTGCTGGAGCTGCTCGAGGAACTGCCCGTGACGGCGCAGGACGAGGCCGTGCCTTTCGCCTTTCCGGTGCAGTGGGTCGAGAAGTTCTCGGCCTCTGCCGACACCTCGCAGGGCCGCCGCGTGTTCTGGGGCCGCGTCGCCTCGGGCCATGTGGAACCCGGCCAGCGCGTGACCGTGCTGCCGAGCAACCAGACCGCCACGGTCGCGCAGGTGCTGAGCCATACGCGCCAGCCGAAGTCGGTGCATGCGGGCCACAGCGCCGGCATCGTGCTCGATCGCGAGGTCGACGTGTCGCGCGGCGACTGGCTGCTGGCGCCCGAGGCCTTCGAGCCGGTGCGCGAGATCACCGCCACCGTGGCCTGGCTCGACGACGAGCCGCTGGTCGCGGGCCGGGTGTACTGGGCGCTGCAGGGCCACCGCTGGGTCAAGGCCAAGGTGGCGCGCATCGTCGATCGCGTGAACATCACGACGCTCGAATCGGAGCCGGCAACGCAGCTGGAAGCCAACGCCATCGGCGACGTGGTGCTCACGCTGCAGCAGCCGCTGGCCGTGCTGCCCTTCACGCAATCGCGTGCACTGGGCTCGCTGGTGCTGGTCGATACCGCCTCCCACAAGACCGCTGCTGCCGTGCTCGTGCAGCCTGCCGCCGCAAGGGCCTAAAATCTGGGGTTTTCCCCGATCAAACTGACGTTAAAAGACAAATGACCCACGTCGTCTCCGAAGCCTGCATCCGCTGCAAATACACCGACTGCGTGGACGTTTGCCCCGTCGACTGCTTCCGCGAAGGTCCCAACATGCTGGTGATCGATCCGGACGAGTGCATCGACTGCGCGGTCTGCATCCCCGAGTGCCCAGTCAACGCGATCTACGCCGAGGAAGACCTGCCGGCCAACCAGATCGCCTTCATCAAGATCAACGCCGAGCTGGCCCTGGCCGACGGCTGGAAGAGCATCACCAAGCGCAAGCCGGCTCTGCCTGATGCTGAGGAGTGGAAGGACAAGACGGACAAGATCGGGGAGCTGGTCCGCTGAACCAGCCGGCCGCCACCGCCGCTGCGATCGAAACCGACGCGCTGATCGTCGGCGCCGGCCCCGTGGGGCTGTTCCAGGCCTTCCAGCTCGGCCTGCTCGAGATCTCCTGCCACATCGTCGATGCGCTGCCCGCCGCGGGCGGCCAGTGCGTGACGCTCTACGGCGACAAGCCGATCTACGACATTCCCGGCACGCCGGTCACCAGCGGCCGCGGCCTCGTGCAATCGCTGCTGGAGCAGATTGCGCCCTTCAAGCCCCAATTCCATTTCGGCGAGCAGGTGGCCACGCTCGAAAGGCAGGCCGACGAGCGGCTGCTGCTGACCACCTCGGCTGGCACCGCTTTCCTCGCCAAGACGGTGTTCATCGCGGCCGGCGTCGGCGCCTTCGTGCCCAAGCGCATCGCCGTCGAGGGCATTGCGCAATTCGAGGGCGCATCGCTTTTCTATCACCCCGATTCGCTGGAGCGTTTTACCGGCCAGACCGTGGTGGTCAACGGCGGTGACGACATCGCGCTCGAAACCGCCATCGCGCTCACGGCCATCGCGACGCAGGTCACGCTGGTGCACCGGCGCGACGGCTTCCAGGCCGAGGAAGCCACCGTGTCGGCCATGCGTACGCTCGTGGCCGAGGGCAAGCTAGCCTTCAAGGTCGGCCAGCCTACCGCGTTCGACGGCAAGCACCTGCAGATCACCACGCCCGATGCAACGACCGTCGATCTGCCGCTCGACGCGCTGATCGCCTGCCTCGGCATATCCCCGCGCCTCGGCCCCATCGCCGACTGGGGGCTGGAGCTGGAGCGCAAGCAGGTGCCGGTGGACACCGAGAAGTACGAGACCCGCGAACGCGGTGTGTTCGCGGTGGGCGACATCAACACCTACCCGGGCAAGAAGAAGCTCATCGTCTGCGGCTTCCACGAGGCTACGCTGGCCGCCTGGGGCGCCACGGCCATCGTGTTCCCCGGCAAGGCCGTGCCGCTGCAGTACACGACCACCAGCACCCGCCTGCACGAGCTGCTGGGCGTGGCCAGCTCCCGCTAGTTCCTGGCACTGGGCAGCAGCGCCCGGTACTCGCCGATGAAGCTGCCGATGGCGGCCACGTAGCGGTCGATGTCCGCATCGGTCAACGGCAGCGACAGCACGACGAAACCACGCGGCGAGGTATAGATACCCTCGCTCAGCAGGTGAAAGAACAGCAGCTGCCGCAGGCGGGCATCCACCGGCGCCAGGTCGTCCGTGCTGCGCACCTCCCCGCCCACGAAATGCGCGTTCATCAGCGAACCGATGCCGGTGAACTGCATCGCGACACCCTCGCCTGCGCACAGCGCGTTGAGCCGTGTCCGCATCGCATCGCCCCGCCCGGCCAGCGCGCCTGCCGCCTCCGGCGTGAACAGCTTCGTGAGCCCCGCGTGGCCGGCCGTCATCGTCAGCACGTTGTTGTTGAAGGTGCCCGAATGGGCCAGCGGGCCGGTGCGCGGGTCGAACAGCGCCATCACGTCGGCACGGCCACCGAAGGCGCCGAAGGACATGCCGCCGCCGATGTACTTGCCCAGCGTGGTCAGGTCCGAGCGAATGCCCAGCTTGTTCGCCAGGCCGTGCGGTGCCAGGCGCGAAGTCATCACCTCGTCGAATATCAGCAGCGCGCCGACGCGCGTGGCCGATTCGCGCAGCGCCTGCAGAAACTCCAGGCGACCCGGAATGCAACCGCTCGCGCCCTGCATCGGCTCCAGGAGGATGGCGGCGATCTCGGGGCCGTGTTTCTCGATCTGCTCCCGTGCGGTCTGCGTGTCGTTGTAGGGCAGCACCAGGAAATCGAAGGGCACGGTCGTTGGCAATGGCTTGGCACCGAAGCCCAGCACGCCGCCGTGGTAGCCACCCGAGAACACCACGATCTTGCGGCGTCCGGTGAAATGCAGCGCCGCCGTCAGCGCCATCAGGTTCGCCTCGGTGCCCGAGTTGGTGAAGCGCAGCTGCTCGATCTGCGGAAAGCGCTCGCAGATGAGCCTTGCGAGCCGGCCTTCGAGCAGGTTGTGGCCCGTGAGGTTGATACCGCCCTTCATCGCCTCGGCGACGGCCTCGCGGATCTCGGGCGCCGAGTGGCCGTAGACGCCGGCCGTGTACTCGGCGATGAAGTCGGCGTAGCGGTGGCCATCGACGTCCCACAGCGCGGCGCCCTCGCCCTTGGCGATGGTCAGCGGAAACGGCGCGTAGAACAGCACCGAGCGGCTGTTGGCGCCGGGCATGTAGCGCGCCTGTTCCTCGAACTGGCGCAGGCTCGCCGGGTTGTCTTCGGTGAAGCGCCGGTGCGCGGCTGCAAGGGCCTGGTCGATGTCGGCATGGGCCATGGCGATGTCCTTTCGGGATGACGCGCTCTTCGCATGCAGCGCGATTTATTGATCGATGCTCAATTTATTTTGTTTATACAGTCAAGCCGGCTGCCGCACAATGGCTGCAACCATGACGAAGAACCCGCTCCCCAAGCCCCCGAAGCCGCGCACCGCCGGCCGCCCCTCCGGCGGCGCAGGCCTGACGAAGCAGCGCATCGCCGAAGAGGCGCTCGCGCAGATCGACGAATTCGGCCTCGGGGCCTTCAGCATGCGCGAGGTGGCAGCGCGGCTCGACGTCTATCCCGCCACGGTGCACTGGCACGTGAGCACGCGCGAGGCGCTGCTGGCCGGAGTGGCCGCCCTCGTCATGGCCGAGGTCGCGCCGCCGCCCGGCAGGCTCATCTGGAAGGACTGGCTCGCCGAACTCTTCCGGCGCTGCCGTGCCGCCGTGCGGCGCCATCCGAACGTGGCGCAGCTGCTGGGAGCGCAGCTGGTGTCGAACGGCAGCCTGCCGATGGAGCTGGTCGAAGGCGTGCTGGCCGCGCTGTCCGAGGCCGGCTTCGAGGGCGAGCAGCTGCTCGAGGCCTACAACTGCGTGGTCGCCGCGATGCTGGGCTTCCTGACGATGGAGTTCTCGCCCCTGCCCGCCGACAACACCCAGGCCTGGGCCGAGGAGCTGCGCGAGCGCGTGCACACGATCCGCCCGCTCGACCATCCGGTGCTCACGCGCAACCTGCCGCTGCTGGCCAACAAGGCGTTCATCGTGCGATGGGACAACGGCACGACGGTGCCGCTCGACGGCAGCTTCGAGCGGCACATCCAGATCACCATCGACGGGCTCGAGGCCTTCGCGCGCCGAGTCGAGGCCGCATAGGACCCGCGGTTCGTACAGCGCCTCGCCGATGGTGGTGGCCTGCGGCCGGTGCTTCTGCGGGTTTACCCCCTGGAATGGCACGCCCGTCGTCGCGGGCTTCCCCGCAGCGGATAAACTCCGCCCTGCGCCGCGGTTCGCCACGGTGCAATTGCTAGGGGTGCTGAGCGGCTTGCCGTCCGGCTGAGAAAGTCCCTTTGAACCTGTCCGGTGGTTTCACCGGGGGCCCGCATCGTTTCCAACGACGCGGGCTCGAGGCAATCCTCGCGCAGGGAAGCTGGTCCGGTGGCCTCTCACGTTCTCTCGCGTGACGGCTGCGCCGCTCGGGCCCCGCCCACCTGCCAAACCTTTTGCACTGGAGCAAATGGATGGCAAATGATGACACCGCTACCGGCGCCAATGAGGCGCTGACGCCGCTGCCCGCCTCGCAGCGCGTGTTCGGCTGGCACGACCACGCCTCGCTCTGGTTCAGCCTCGGCGTGGGCCTGCTGGTGATGCAGATCGGCGCCTACCTGGTGCCGGCCGTGGGCACGCGCGACGCGGCCATTGCCATCGTGCTCGGCTCCTGCATCGGCGCCGGCCTGCTGGCCTGGACCGCGCGGCTGGGCTGCGAGAGCGGCCTCGCCAGCGCCGGCCTGATGCACGCCACCTACGGCAGCGCCTTCGCGCGGCTGCCGGTGCTGCTCAACATCGTGCAGCTGGTGGGCTGGACCACTTTCGAACTCGTCATCATGCGGGAAGGCACGCAGGCCATCGGCCAGTCGGTGGTCGGCCCTTCGCTCGGCACCGCCTGGGGCGGCGTGCTGACCACGCTGCTGTGGGGCGCGGTGCTGCTGGCGCTGCTCGCAGGCTCGATGGTCAAGCTGGTGCGGCGCTTCGTGAGCCGCTTCGGCCTGCCGCTGGTGGTGCTGTCGCTGATCTGGCTCACCTGGCAATTCGCGACGCGGCTGCAGGCCAAGGGCCTGGACGCCTTCTGGGCACGCCCGGGTGACGGCACGATGGGCATGTTCGGCGCGCTCGATCTGGTGATCGCGATGCCGGTCTCGTGGCTGCCGCTGGTGGCCGACTACGCGCGGCACGGCCGGCGCAGTGCGACCGGTAAGGGCGGCCTGGGCAGCGCCTTCAGCGGCACCTGGATCGGCTATGCGCTCGCCAACATCTGGTGCTACGCACTGGGCGTGATGGTGGTGAGCGTGGCCGAGCCCGGCACGGGCCTGGTCACCGCGTTGCTGCTGGCACAGGGCGGGCTGATGGCGCTGGGGCTGATCCTGATCGACGAACTCGACAACGCGTATGGCGATGTCTATTCGGGCTCGGTCTCCACGCACAGCCTGCTGCCGCGCTGGAGCGTGAAGCGCTGGGGCCTGCTGCTGGCTGCCCTGTGCATCGCACTGGCGCTGGTGCTGCCGATGCACACGCTGGAGCCCTTCCTGCTGCTGTTGAGCTCGGTGTTCGTGCCGCTCTACGGCGTGATCATCGGGCGGCTGGGCGGCCGCCAGTCGGTGTCGCCGGCCGGCACGCGGCAGATCGATTTCGGCGCGGCGCTGATCTGGATCGCGGGCATTGCGGCGTACCACGCGCTGGCCAGGTGGGCGCCGCAGTTCGGCTCTGCGCTGCCCACGCTGGCGGTGACTTTTGTTCTCGCGCGGCTCAGCCGGCCTTCACCGGCAAACGGTGCGTCGGCACTGGCGCAAAGCCGTGGTTGAGGGGGCCATGACCCGCGCCGACCTGCACGTTCGCACCAGCGGCCATCGCGCCGAGGATGTAGTCGCGCGCCTGTTCGACCGCCTCGGGCAGCGCCGCGCCCAATGCCAGATGCGCGGCAATGGCCGAAGACAGCGTGCACCCCGTGCCATGCAGATTGCGGCTGGCAATGCGCCTGGAAGCCAGCCGCTTGCGTTCGCCGCCGGATTGCAGCAGCACGTCGACCACGTCGTCGCCCGGCAAATGGCCGCCCTTGAGCAGCACGGCCTTTGCACCGAGCGCGAGCAGTTCGTCGGCGGCGCCGTCGAGGGCATCGACGCCATCGATGGCATGGCCGATCAGCAAGGCGGCTTCATCAAGGTTGGGCGTGACGACCACGGCGCGCGGGAACAGTTCGCGCACCAGCACCTGCACCGTCTCGGCCGCGATCAGGCGGTCGCCGCTGGTGGCGACCATCACGGGGTCGAGCACCACGTTCTTCAACTGATAGCGGTCGATGGCCCAGGCCACCACCTCGATCACCTCGGGCGCGTGAAGCATGCCGAGCTTGACGGCATCGACGCCGATGTCTTCCACCACCGCCTGTATCTGCGCCTTGAGGAAATCGGGCGGCACGCCGTGGATGCCCGAGACGCCGAGCGTGTTCTGCGCGGTGAGCGCGGTGATGGCCGTCATGCCATAGCAGCCGAGCGCCGCGAAGGTCTTGAGGTCGGCCTGGATGCCGGCGCCGCCGCCGCTGTCGGAGCCGGCGATGGAGAGCACGCGTGCGTAGCGCTGGGTGGGTGCTGGGGTCATGCCGAAAATTATCGGCGACCGGGCATGCATTTCTCCCTCCCCTTCCGGGGGAGGGTGGGGGTGGGGGCACGCGGCGCATCCATTGGGCGCTCTGCCCGCCCCCATCCCAGCCTTCCCCCAGAGGGGGAAGGAGCAAGACCATGAGCCTTCCTTTTCAATCGGCTGCCATCCTCGGCGCAGGCCTCATGGGTCGGCTGCTGGCGGTGACGCTCGCGCAGGCCGGCTGCAAGGTCGATCTGTTCGAAGCCGGCAGTCCCGATGCCGAAGGCGCCGCCGCGCGCGTGGCTGCGGCGATGCTCGCCCCGTTGGCCGAATCGGCCGTGGCACCGGTGTCGGTCGTGCGCATGGGGCAGCATGCGCTGTCGCGCTGGCCCGAACTGCTCGCCTCGCTCGCTCAGCCCGTGTTCTTCCAGCGCGAAGGCACGCTGGTGCTCTGGCACCGGCAGGACGCCGCCGAAGCCGCACGGCTTGCGCGCGTGCTTGCGAACACCGTCACGCAGGTACCTGAACTTGCGCCGATGCAGACGCTCGACGCGCAAGCAATCGCCGCGCTCGAGCCTTCGCTGGGCCAACGTTTCGCGCAGGGCCTGTTCCTGCCGGGCGAAGGCCAGCTCGACAACCGCGCGTTGCTGACTTCGCTGCTCGCCACGCTGCAGGCCAGCCCGCGCGTCACGCTGCACTGGCAATCGCCGCGCGCGCCCTCGGACTTTTCGCCCGGTGCGACGGGCCAGCCCGACTGGGTGATCGACTGCCGCGGCCTCGGCGCCAAGCCGCAATGGAACGCGCTGCGCGGCGTGCGTGGCGAGGTGATCCGCGTGCACGCGCCCGAGGTGAGCCTGAAGCGCCCCACCCGCCTCGTGCATCCGCGCTACCCGCTCTACATCGCACCCAAGCCCGGCAAGCTGTTCGTGATCGGCGCGACCGAGATCGAATCGGACGACATGTCGCCCGCCAGCGTTCGCTCCACGCTCGAACTGCTGAGCGCTGCCTATGCCGTGCACAGCGGCTTCGCCGAAGCGCGCATCGTCGAGATCGCCACGCAGTGCCGCCCCACACTGCCCGACAACCTGCCCGCCATTCGCCAGCCGCAGCCGCGCGTGCTGCAGATCAACGGCCTGTACCGCCACGGTTTCATGATCGCGCCCGCGCTGCTCGACGCCGCGATGGAACTTCTTGCGCATGGCCACTCGGCCCTCGCAAGGAGCTTCGGCATGGAGACCTCCGACACATGACGATGAACATCCTGATCAACGACAAGCTCTTCACGCTGCCAGACCACGCCAGTCTGACCGACGCTCTGGCGGCATTGAACGCCACGCCGCCTTTCGCGGTGGCCGTGAACCGCGAGTTCGTGCCGCGCTCGGCATACGCCGCGCGCACGCTTCAACCCGACGACCGCATCGAAGTGATCCGCCCCGTGACCGGCGGCTGAATGATGATGGAGACAAAGAACATGACCACGAACGACCCCTTGGTGCTCTACGGCGAGACCTTCCAGAGCCGCCTGCTGCTGGGCACCGCGCGCTACCCCTCGCCCGACCTGCTCGAAGCCGCGGTGAAACGCGCAAGGCCCGCGATGCTGACCGCCTCGCTGCGCCGCCAGACCGCCAGCCGGGGCTCGGGCAACAGCGAGCTCGGCAACGGCTTCTGGGAGCTGCTGCGCAAGCTCGCGGTGCCGGTGCTGCCCAACACCGCCGGCTGCCACAGCGTGCAGGAGGTGATTGCCACCGCGCAGATGGCGCGCGAGTTGTTCGACACGCCGTGGATCAAGCTCGAACTGATCGGCGACGACTACACGCTGCAGCCCGACACTTTGAACCTCGTCGATGCCGCTTCGCAGCTGATCCGCGATGGCTTCAAGGTGCTGCCCTACTGCACCGAAGACCTCGTGCTGTGCCAGCGGCTGGTCGACGTCGGTTGCCAGGCCGTGATGCCCTGGGCTGCGCCCATCGGCACCGGCCGCGGGCCGATCAACCCCTACGCGCTGCAGGTGCTGCGCGACCGCCTGAAGGTGCCGATGCTCGTCGACGCGGGCCTCGGGCTGCCATCGCATGCCTGCCAGGTGATGGAGTGGGGGTACGACGGCGTGCTGCTCAACACCGCCGTTGCGCTGGCGCAGGACCCGGTCGCGATGGCCGCTGCTTTCGCCGACGCGGTGCAGGCCGGCCGCACCGCATACCGCGCCGGCGCCATGGCCGCGCAAGACGCTGCGCAGCCCAGCACGCCCGTGCTCGGCACGCCCTTCTGGCATCACGCACCATGACCGCCGCGACCGACGCCCGCGCCATTGCGCACGCCGTCGTCGCGGCCCACGGGCTGCGCTTTGGCGCCATCACCTCCGCGCCCGTGACCGCGCCCAGCTTCTCCTCAGACGACCCCGTCTACCGCGGCGCCAAGCAGGCCTGCACCGCTCTCGGCTTCATCGAGATCGATGCCGAATGCCTGGCCCATGCATGGCGCGCACAGACAAAGCGCCTGGACAGCTTCGACGCCGTGCTGTGGCCCGCCGCACCCGAAGATTTCGGCATGCGGCCGTTTCCTCCCGCTGCGCGCGACGATGCGTTCCCGGCCTGCCCCGAACGGCTCGGCCTGTACGCCGTGCTGCCCGACGCGCAATGGGTCGGCCGCATGGCGCGCGCTGGCGTACCGACGGTGCAGCTGCGCTTCAAGTCCGATGACGCGGCGGCTGTCGAACGCGAAGTGCAGGCGGCCGTCGAAGCGGTGCAAGGTACCGGCGCCCTGCTCTTCATCAACGACCACTGGCAGGTCGCCATCGCGGCCGGTGCCTACGGCATCCACCTCGGCCAGGAAGACCTCGACGCACTCTCACCCGACGAGCTGGCGCAACTGCGCGCCTCGGGTCTTCGCCTGGGCGTCAGCACGCATGGCTACGCCGAGATGGTCCGCGCCGACAAGGTGAGCCCGAGCTACATCGCCATGGGCGCGGTGTACCCAACCACGCTCAAGAAGATGGCGACCGCACCGCAGGGCGTGGCCCGGCTCGGCGCCTATGCACGGCTGCTGCGCGGCTATCCGCAGGTCGGCATCGGCGGCATCGACGCCGTGCGGCTGCCCGAAGTGCTCGCCACCGGCGTCGGCTCCGTCGCCGTGGTGCGCGCGCTGGTCGCGGCCGAAGACCCCGAGGCCACGGCCGCGCAATGGATGGCGGCCATAGGCGCCACAGTGGGCAACTGAACAGAATGAACCAATCCAAGCTCTCTCCCTCCCCCGCCTGGCCGCTCTCGCCCGTTTCGCGCGCACTGGCCGTCGTTCTTTTCACCACTGCCTTCGGCGTGCATGCGCAACAGAGCACATTGCGCGAAGTCACAGTCACCGAAGGCGCCGCAGCACCGCAAGCCGACATCAGCAGCTTCGGCGACGTGCCACTGCGTGAACTGCCGCTCTCGGCCACGGTGATCGACGGCAAGCAGTTGCGCGACAGCGGCGCGCGCCGGCTCGCCGACCTCACGCAATTCGATGCCTCGGTCACCGACGCCTACAACTCCGCGGGCTACTGGGACTACCTGACGGTGCGCGGCTTCGTGCTCGACAACCGCTTCAACTACCGGCGCGAAAGCCTGCCGATCAGCGCGGAGACATCGATCCCGCTCGACAACAAGGAGCGCGTCGAGATCCTGCGCGGCACCAGCGGCATCCAGGCCGGCACCAGCGCGCCGGGCGGGCTGGTCAACTACGTGGTGAAGCGGCCCACCGAACAGGACCTGCGCACGGTGCGCATCGAGACCACGAGCCGCGGCAGCACGCTCGGCGCCATCGACCTTGGCGGGCGCTTCGGCGCGGACCGCCAGTTCGGCTACCGGATCAACGTGGCGAGCGAAAACCTCAAGCCGCTCACGCACAACCTCGACGGCAACCGCAACCTGTTCTCTCTCGCGGCCGATTGGCGCATCACGCGCGACTCGGTGCTGGAGTTCGAGGTCGAGCAAAGCCGCAAGACGCAGCCGAGCCAGAACGGCTACAGCCTGCTGGGCAGCGTGCTGCCTGCGCCGGTCGATCCGCGCATCAACCTCAACAACCAGCCGTGGTCGCAGCCCTCGGTGTTCAAGGCGCTGACGGGCACGGTGCGCTTTAGCCAGGCGTTGAACGCCGACTGGCGCTGGAGCGCGCAGATCGGCCAGCAGCGCCTGAAGAGCGACGACCGGCTGGCCTATGCCTTCGGCTGCGGCGCCGAAGGCAACTTCGACCGCTACTGCTCCGACGGCACCTTCGACTTCTACGACTTCCGCAGTGAGAACGAGCGCCGCACGCAGACTGCGGGCAGCCTCAATCTCAAGGGCAACGTGATGACGGGCAGCGTGCGGCATGAGCTCGGCTTCGGGCTGCTGCAAAGCCGCGTGCGCAATCGCTTCGACAACCAGGCCTACAACTACGCGGGCACCGGCAACATCTGGGGCACGGCCATCGTGCCGCCGAGCCCCGATGCCACCACGCCGCAGACCAACCGCGACGAACGCTCGACCGAGCTGTCGGTGCAGGACGCGATACGCTGGAACGACCGCTTCACCACCTGGCTCGGCGTGCGCCACACGCGGCTCGATCGCAGCAGCATCGGCAACGATGGCTCGAGCCCGACCGGCTACAAGCAGGACGTGACCACGCCGTGGATCGCGGCGAGCTACGCCATCCAGCCGGGGCTGCTGGCCTATGCGAGCTGGGGCAAGGGCGTCGAATCGCAGGTCGTGCCGAACAGGATCTCGCAGTACAGCAATGCGGGGCAGGCGCTGCCCGCGTTGACCTCGCGCCAATGGGAGCTGGGCCTGAAGGGCGGCAGCGAAGCATTCGGCTGGCAGGTCGCGTGGTTCGACATCTCGCGGCCGATGACCAACCTCGACCTGTGCGGCGCCTACTGCGAAGTGCGCAACGACGGGCGCGCGGTGCATCGTGGCCTGGAGGCCGGCGCGCAATGGAGCGAGGGGCCATGGCGCATCGGCGGCAGCATCGCGGTGATCGATGCCAAGCGGCGCGGGAGCATCGCGAATCCGGCGCTCAATGGAGAGTCGCCGACCAACGTGCCCAAGGAGGTGCTGCGGGCGCAGGCCGCGTACCGCGTCGCCTCGGTGCCGGGTCTCGAAGTCGCGGGGCAGCTTTCGTACGAAGGCCGCCGCAACGTGTTGCCCGACGGCTCGGTCACGCTGCCTTCGTGGACGCGCGTCGATGCGGTGCTGCGCTACGACACCAAGGTACGGGGCGTGAACACGAGCTGGACGCTGGCCGTCGACAACCTGTTCGACCGCCGCTACTGGAAGGAATCGCCCTATCAGTTCAGCCATGTCTATCTGTTCCCGGGTGCGCCGCGCACGCTGCGCCTGGGGCTGAGTGTTGCGCTTTGACGCGAGCACGGATGGCGGCATCAAAAAACACGCTATAATCTAAGGCTTGTTCCTCGATAGCTCAGTCGGTAGAGCGCCGGACTGTTAATCCGTAGGTCCCTGGTTCGAGCCCAGGTCGAGGAGCCACTACAAAGCCGCAAGGCCTCTGAATGCCCCGCTACTCACAAGGTAGCGGGGCATTTTCATTTGCACTGTCGCGCCGGGTGCTCGGCGTCACGCAAAAAATCGGGGATAGCCGGCGAGATCGGCAAATCCATTGCATATAATTTAAGGCTTGTTCCTCGATAGCTCAGTCGGTAGAGCGCCGGACTGTTAATCCGTAGGTCCCTGGTTCGAGCCCAGGTCGAGGAGCCACCACAAGCCGCAAGGCCTCTGGAAAGCCCGCTGTCTTTTTGGACAGCGGGCTTTTTCTTTGCCCGGCACGCGCTTAACGGCAAGGCACGTGAGGCCATTGCTCGAGGGCCTCGCGGCACGTCCTACACTCGGGCGCATGGTCCCCTCGTCCGTGTTCCGCAAACACCCTGCACGCGCAGCCCTGCCCCAGGCAGCGGCTGGCCGCCGCGCGAGTGCTGCCCTTGCGGCGACCACGGCAGTCTTGCGACGCACCCGCGCACTTTCCTGAGCCCGGCGGTCCGCTACCCTCCTTCCTGATGCGCGAACCATTGACCGCCGGGCACCCGCCGCGCGGCAGCGACGCCGTTCGTTCTTCCATCCAGAACGGCGCCGCAATCAACTGGAGTGCTTCATGCTTGAAACCATTCACGGGGAGCGCACGCTCACCGAACTCGACTTTGTCCGCCTCGGCAAACTGACGGGCCACCAGCTTCCGCCCGTGCTCGCCGAACTCCTCGATGTGGCGGACGTGCTGCCCTCGCGCGAGGTCCCTGAGGACATCGTGACGATGAACTCCCAGGTGGAGGTCGAAGACCCCGTCACGCGGCAGCGCCAGAAGATCACCCTCTGCTACCCCGGAGACGCGCAGCCGGGCGCGGGCTTCGTCTCGGTGCTGTCGCCCGTCGGCATCGGCCTGCTGGGCATGAAGACGGGCACGCTCGCCCGCTGGCACATGCCCAATGGCACGGAAGGCGCCGCGCACGTGGTCGCGGTGCTGTTCCAGCCGGAGGCCAGCGGCGACTACACGCGCTGAGGTCACTCATGACTTTCGGCACTGGCGCGCCGTAGTGCCGGGGTCGTATCGTCGCGCGGCCGCCGGCGGCGCGTCGAATCGGGAGGCCGTACAGGCCATGGCAATTCCAACTTCGGTCTTGACGAGTGACGCCTGCCACGGGCGCAGCATCCTTCTTCTCACTCGACAGATCGAACATGGCTTTTTCCAAACTCTCTCTCGCAAGCGCACTCACCGGCCTGCTGGCCCTTTCAGGTTGCCAGACCATGGACATGCAGATGGGCAGCCAGTCGGCCAAGACCATGGCCACCGGCAGCGCCGCAGGCAGCGCCACCTCCGGCGAAAGCAGCCAGCTCGAGCGCTGCGATTCACCGCTCGGCACGGTGTCAATGATCGAGAACGTGAATGCAGGCTGGTACACCATCCTGACCGGCGAATACAAGCTGCCGCCCACGGCCAACCTGCTGCGCCTGCTGGTGCAGCAATCGAACTGCTTCATCGTGGTCGAGCGCGGCGCGGCCGGCATGAACGCGATGACGCGCGAGCGCGCGCTGATGCAGTCGGGCGAAATGCGCGGCGGCAGCAACTTCGGCCGCGGGCAGATGGTGGCGTCCGACTACGGCCTGTCGCCCGAGATCGTGTTCAGCAACAACGATGCCGGCGGCATCGGCGGGACGCTGGGCGGCCTGGTGGGTGGCGGCCGTGGCCGCGCCATCGCCCAGCTCGGCGCGAGCATGCAGACCAAGGAAGCCAGCGCCCTGCTGACACTGATCGACAACCGCTCGGGCGTGCAGGTCGCGGCCGCCGAAGGCAGTGCCTCCAAGACCGACTTCGCGGGCTTTGCCGGGCTGGGCGGGCTTTCCGCCGCCGGCGGCGTGGGCGGCTACACGCGCACGCCGCAGGGCAAGGTGATTGCCGCTGCCTTCATGGATGCGTTCAATCAGATGGTGCGTTCGCTGCGCAGCTACAAGGCGCAGACGGTGCGCGGCCAGGGCCTCGGCGGCGGCGGCCGGCTGGGCGTGGACGGCGGTGCTGCGCCGTCGCAGACCTATGTGCCGGCGGAGCAGGCACCGGCACGCCGCCGCAAATAGGTGCGCATCGCCGGCCCGCCCACCTCGCTCAGAGGTAGCGCGTCTCGGCCGGCGGCTCGAACCAGTTGTTGTTGCGGCCGTCCATGTACTTGACGGGCGCCGTCGACAGCTCTTCCAGCGTGGCGTCGTCCAGGCAGTTCACGCTCACGCTGACATAGGCACCGCCGATCTCGGGCACGTTGCCGCGCCCGAACGGCCGGATGCCGCAATGCCTGCAGAACAGGTGCTCAGTGCTGTGCGTATTGAACTGGTACAGCGACAGGTCTTCCTCGCCCGACAGCAGCGTGAAGGCCTCCGGCTTCACGATCGCGCCCCATTCGCGGGCCTTGGTACAGATCGAGCAATTGCATTTGCCCGTGCCCTCGGCGAGATCGATCAGGGCCTGGAAGCGAACCTTGCCGCAATGGCAGCTGCCGTTGTATGTCTTCTTCATGGGTCTGTGTCCCGGTGGTGAGAGGAAAGCCAAGGCTACGCCCCATTGCGGACACTTTCCGTCCTCGATCGCAGGCATCATGCGCCCATGCTTTCCGCCTCCGCACGCCTGATCCGGCTTCTTTCATTGTTCCAGGCGCAACGTTCCTGGACGGGTGCCGACCTCGCCGCCCGCCTCGACATCACCGGGCGCACCCTGCGCCGCGATGTGGATCGCCTGCGCAGCCTCGGCTACACGGTCGATTCCACCTCGGGCGTTGCGGGCGGCTACCGGCTTGGCGCGGGAACCGCCCTGCCCCCACTGCTGCTGGAGGACGAGGAGGCTATCGCCGTCGCGCTCGGCCTGGGCAACCCGGCCGGAGCCTCGGAAGACATCGAAGACGCCTCGATGCGCGCCCTGGCCAAGCTCGAACAGCTGATGCCACCGCGCCTGCGCCGCCGGCTCGACAGCGTACGCGTGTCGGTGGTGCCGGTGATGCGCAGCAAGTCGCCCGTGCGCCTGAAGGCCGTGTCTTTTCTTGCCGAGGCCTGCACCGACCGGCTCCAACTGCGCTTCGGCTACAGCGACCACCACGACACCACCACCGAACGCACGGTGGAGCCGCACCGCGTGGTGCAGATGGGGCAGCGCTGGTACCTGCTGGCCTGGGACACGGTGCGCGGGGACTGGCGCACTTTCCGCCTCGACCGCATCGTCGAGCCCGCACCCACCGGTGCGCGCTTCACGCCGCGCCGGCTGCCCCACGGCGACGTCGCGGCCTACATGGAGCATGCGCTGCAGGTCTCGCCCTACCTGCACCACGCGCAGGTCGTGGTGCATGCGCCCGCCAAAGCGCTCGAACCCTACCTCGGCTGGGTCAACGGCAAGCCGCAGGCCATCGACGAGGGGTCGACGCGCATCGCCACCGGCGCCAACTCGCTCGACGCGCTGGCCGTCTGGCTCGGCTGCCTGCCTCACGATTTCGAGGTCGAATCGCCGAAGGAACTGATCGATCACCTGGCGCTGGTGGCAGCGCGGCTCGGCAAGGCGGCGCGCAAGCCACCGGGAGCAGCAGCCCGTCTCCCGCGTAGATAGGTCGGGCAGCGCCAGGGCCGCCCGCCTGCTGCGCAATTTCGGTTGGCTTCCTTGAGCCTCACCCGATCCGCACGGGCACGAATATCTTGTCTTCACCGCGCTGGATCAGCAGCGCCACCGACTTGTTGGTCGCCTTCGCCACCACGTCGCGCACCTGCTCCACGCTCTGCGCCGGCGTGCCGTTGATGGCCAGCAGCACGTCGCCCGCCTGCACCCCAGCCTGCGCCGAAGGACCGCCGACATCCTCGATCAGAAGACCGTTCTCGACCGAGGCCTGGCGCTTTTCCTGCGGCTGCAGCTGACGCAGCGCCAGGCCCAACTTGCCCTGCCCCACGTCGGCATCGGCCTTCGCGACCTTGGCGGGCTTGTCGCTCGCATCGCCCAGCTTGGCCTGCAGCTCCTTGCGTTCGCCCTGGCGCCACACTTCGAGCGTGACCTTCTTGCCCGGCGCCTGCTGGCCGATCACCGCGGGCAGGTCGCCCGAAGAGACGATGGCCTGGCCGTCGACCTTGCGGATCACGTCGCCAGCCTTCAGGCCCGCCTTGTCGCCGGGGCCGCCCTTCTCGATGTTCGAGACCAGCGCGCCTTCGGGCTTGTCGAGCTTGAACGAATCGGCAAAGGCCTGGTTCACTTCCTGCACCGCCACGCCGAGCCGGCCGTGCGTGGCCTTTCCGGTCGCGACGATCTGGTCCTTCACCTGGATCGCCACGTCGATCGGGATCGCGAACGACACGCCTTGGTAGCCACCACTGCGGCTGTAGATCTGCGAGTTGATGCCGACCACCTCGCCGCGCGTGTTGAGCAGCGGACCGCCCGAGTTGCCGGGGTTCACGGCCACGTCGGTCTGGATGAAGGGCACGTAGCTGTCGTCGGGCAGCGAGCGGCCCTTGGCGCTCACCACGCCGGCCGTCACGGTGTTCTCGAAACCGAAGGGCGAGCCGATGGCCAGCACCCATTCGCCGACCTTCAGGTCCTTGGTGTTGCCCAGCGCGAGCACGGGCAGGCTCTTCGCATCGATCTTGAGCACCGCGATGTCGGTCTTGGCGTCGGCACCGAGTACCTTGGCGCGGAACTCGCGGCGGTCGGTCAGCTTGACGGTGACCTCCTTCGCGTCCTTCACGACGTGGGCGTTGGTGATGATGATGCCGCTGGGATCGACGATGAAGCCCGAGCCCTGGGCACGCACCGGCACGTCGCGCTGCTGTTGCTGCTGGCCGCGCGGGTTGATCTGGCCCTGGAAGCGGCGGAAGAACTGGAACATCGGGTCTTCGGGGTCGATGCCCTGCATCTCGGCCGCCTCGTCGTCGGACGCCTTCATCGTGCCCGTCACGCTGATGTTGACCACGGCCGGGCCGTCGCGCGAGGTGATCGTCGAGAAGTCGGGCAGCGTGACCATGGCCGCGGGCGCCACGGCGGTAGCGTTGGTGGTCGGCGCGCTCACGGCACGGGCACTGGTGTAGGCACCGGCACCGACGGCACCGATCACGCCCGCGCTCGCCAGGGCAATCACCAGGGCGCGGGGCGAAGTCAGACGGGAGTTCATTTGTCGGTTCCTTTCAGGGCGTATGGACGCCAATGCGATGAAAGGAATGTCGCCCCCCCGACTTAAGCGCCGCTTAAACCAGGCCCGCCCCCGGTTCCAGCCCTCTCCCCTTGGGAGAAGGAGCGAAGACGACGCGAACCCGCAGGCCGCCCAGGCTCGGAGATTGATCGAGCGCCACCGTTGCCCCATGCAGGTCGGCAATCGACTTGACGATGGCCAGCCCGAGGCCGCTGCCGGATGCTTGCGTTTCACCGGAGCGATAGAAACGGTCGAGCACGCGCTCGCGCTCGGCCGGAGGCAGACCCGGGCCGCTGTCGTCCACGGTGAGCTCGACCGAGTCGCCTTGCCGGGCGATGCCGATGTCGACGCGGCCCTCCAGCGGCGTGTACTTGATCGCGTTCTCGAGCAGGTTGCGCAGCAGCATGCGCAAAGCCTCGGGCTGGCCGTCGACCACGGCCGCATCGGCATGCGCGATGCCGATGTCGATGCCGCGCGCCTGGGCCGCCGCCACCGCGTCGGAAACCGCGAGGCGCGCCACCTCGGACAGGTCGACCGGCTCCGGCTTCGCGCCGGCCGCCATGCTGGCCTCGTGCCGCGCCAGCGCGAGCATCTGCTCGACCAGCCGCGTCGCGCGATCGATGCCCGCCACCAGGCGGCTCACGGCGAGGTCGCGCGACGCACCGTCGGGCGCGCGCTGCAGGCCCTGCACCTGCAGCTTCAGCGCGGCCAAGGGCGAGCGCAACTCATGCGCGGCATCGGCGACGAAGTGCTTCTGCGCATCGAAGGCATGGCGCACGCGGTCGAACAGCAGGTTCAGCTCCTGCACCAGCGGGCGCACCTCCTCGGGCAGCCCCTCCTCGCTCACCGGCGACAGGTCGTCGGCCTGCCGCGACGCCACCTGCTTGCGCACGCGCGCCACCGGCGCCAACGATCGGCTCACCACCCACCACACGACCAGCATCAGCAGCGGCGCCATCAGCGCGACCGGTGCGACGGTGCGCAGGGCCAGCGTGCCGGCCATGTGGCGCCGCGCCGCCATGTCCTGCGCCACCTGGATCACCAGTCCGCGCGTCTGCATGGAGAACACACGGTAGGTGGTGCCGCGCGCATGCACGTCGGCGAAGCCCAGCACCGCGAGCTGCGGCAGTGCGGCCTCCTCGGCAGATTCGAAAATGCGCACGCCATCGGCCGTCCATACCTGCACGACGAAATCGAAGTTCTGTTCACCGGTGCCGATGCCGCCCACCGCCGCGCTCGGCGGCAGGCCGGCGCGCAGCGAGAGGGCCATCTGCTGCATGTGGTAATCGAAGATGTCGTCGGCCTCGGCGAGCACCGTGCGGTAGGCGACGAGCGCTTGCGCCCCCGCTGCGAGCACGATCGCCACCAGCAGGAACCAAAGCAGTCGTGCGCGCAACGAGCCAGTCAATGAACTCCAAACCTTTTTCATGCGCACTCCGTTCGTGGGACGACACGGAACCGGCTCCGCCGGGCCGTAGGCGTCGCCCCCGGCAGGGGGTAGGCGAAGCGACACGAAGTGCGCGAAGCCTGGGGGCGAGTCACAGCTTCGGCACCATGTAGCCAACGCCGCGCACATTGCGGATGAGTTCGGCGCCGAGCTTCTTGCGCAGGCCGTGCACGTAGACCTCGACCGCATTGCTGCTGATCTCGTCCTTCCAGCTATAGAGCTTTTCCTCGAGCTGGGCGCGCGACAGGACCATGCCGGGCCGCGCCAGCAAGGGCTCCAGCACCGCCCACTCGCGCGCCGACAGCACCACCGGCTGGCCCGCCACCGTCACCTCCCGCGTCGCGGGGTTGATGCTCACGCCCATGTGCTCGTACACCGGCTCGGCGCGCCCGGCCGCGCGGCGCAGCAAGGCGCGGATGCGGGCCAGCAGCTCGTCGAGGTCGTAGGGCTTGAGCACGTAGTCGTCGGCGCCGGCATCCAGGCCTTCGATGCGCTGCTGCACCGAGTCGCGCGCGGTGGCGATCAGCACGGGCATGCGCTGCTTGCGCGCGCGCAGGTTGCGCAGCACCTCGAGGCCGTCGCGGCGCGGCACGCCGAGGTCAAGCATCACGAGGTCGTATTGCTGGGTGCGCAGGGCCGACTCGGCGGCCTCGCCATCTTTCACCCAGTCCACCGCGTACTGCTCTGCGCGCAGCAGGTCGAGCACGGCTTCGCCGATCATCACGTCGTCTTCGAGGAGGAGGAGTCGCATAGGTGTGTCCGTTCTCGGGATTCGAGGCTGCGGCAGCGCCGAAAGTTCAGATCAGAGGAGCGAGCGCACCTCGCGCGCCGCCTCGAACAGCAGCGGCAGCATCTCGCGCTGCAGCGTCTCTTCCTGGTAGCGGGTGCCGGACAGCACCACGTTGAGCGCGGCCACGGTGTGGCCCTGCATGTCGCGCAGCGGCACCGCCAGCGCCTGCACGCCGAGTTCGTGTTCCTCGCTGGCAAAGCAATAGTCGTTCTTGCGCACCTGCGCCACCAACTGACGCAGGCCCCGCGCCTGCGTCACGGTGTGGGGCGTGAGCCGCGCCAGGTGGCGGCCCTTGAGCCACTGCGTGAACTGGGTCGGCGCCATCGCCGCCAGCAGGACCCGGCCGGTGGAGGTGGCATGCGCGGGCAGCCGCGCACCGAGATGCAAGCCATAGGCCAGCACGCGCGTCGGCGTGCCGTAGCTGCCGCTGCGCGCAACGATGACCGCTTCTTCGCCGTCGAGCACCACGGCCGAGAACGACTCCCCGGTCTGCGCTGCGAGCCGGTTCAGCGTGGGCTGCAGCGCCCGTGGCAGCCGCGACGAAGCGAGGTAGCTGCCCGAGAAGCGCAGCACCTTCGGCGCCATCCAGAAATAGCTGCCATCGGTTTCCAGGTAGCCCAGGTGCGCCAGCGTCAGCAGGTGCCGGCGGGCCGCGGCACGCGTGAGGCCGGCGCGCTCGGCGGCCAGCGTGGCATTGAGGCGCTGGCGTTCGGTGTCGAAGCTCTCGAGCACCGCCATTCCCTTGGCGATGCCCTCGATGAAGTCGGCTCTGGCGATGGTCATTCGTCGTCTGTGGTCGAGTTGTTGCGCGATCATCGCGCACGCATTCGCATGATCGCACAGAGCCTCGCGCAGCGCCCCCACAGACCGCCGCGTGCGCCCTACGCTCCATGAAACCCTCTCGGAGACACGAACATGCGCACACAAGTCGCGATCATCGGCGCCGGCCCAGCCGGCCTACTGCTCGGGCAGCTCCTGCACAAGGCAGGCATCGACAACATCATCGTCGAGCGCCAGAGCGGCGACTACGTGCTGGGCCGCATCCGCGCCGGGGTGCTGGAGCAGGTCACGATGGACCTGCTGGCCCGCGCGGGTGTCGACAGCCGCGCCAAGGCCGAGGGACTCCCGCACGCAGGCATCGAACTGCTGTTCAAGGGCGCGCGCCACCGCATCGACATGCACGGCCTCACGGGCGGCAAGCAGGTGACGGTGTACGGCCAGACCGAGGTGACGCGCGACCTGATGGAAGCGCGCACCGCGGAAGGCCTCACGACGATCTATAGCGCCGCGAACGTGAGCCTGCACGACTTCGATTCGGGCAAGCCGCGCGTGCGCTACGAGAAGGACGGTCGGACGCACGAGATCGAATGCGACTTCATCGCCGGCTGCGACGGCTACCACGGCGTGAGCCGCGCGAGCGTGCCGGCGGATGCGATCCAGACCTACGAGAAGATCTATCCCTTCGGCTGGCTCGGCGTGCTGGCCGACGTGCCGCCGGTGTCGCACGAGCTGATCTATGCCAACACCGAACGCGGCTTCGCGCTGTGCAGCATGCGCAGCGCCACGCGCAGCCGCTACTACGTGCAGGTGCCGACAGAAGAGCGCGTGGAAAACTGGAGCGACGAAGCCTTCTGGAACGAACTGCGCGCGCGCCTCGACCCCGAGGCCCGCGCGCATTTGGTGACGGGGCCCTCGCTCGAGAAAAGCATTGCGCCCTTGCGCAGCTTCGTCGCCGAGCCGATGCGCTTCGGTTCGCTGTTCCTCGCGGGCGATGCGGCGCACATCGTGCCGCCCACCGGTGCCAAGGGGCTGAACTTGGCGACTGCCGACGTGGGCTACCTGTCGCGCGCCTTCGAGATCTTCTACGCAGAGAAGTCGGCCTCGGCACTGGATCGCTACTCGGACTTGTGCCTGCGCCGCGTCTGGAAGGCCGAGCGCTTCTCGTGGTGGTTCACCTCGCTGATGCACCGCTTTCCGGAGACGGGCGCCTTCGGCCAGAAGATCCAGGAGGCCGAGCTCGACTACCTCGTGCACTCGAGCGCCGCATCCACCGCGCTGGCGGAGAACTACGTCGGGCTGCCGCTCGAAGACTTCTAGGCCGCAGCCGCAGTCGCCGCGGGAGCCGGGCGGCCCTCCAGCGCTGCCTTCATGGCGACCCCGCCCCGCTCCATCATCGGCCCGATGTAGGCCGCCATGGCATCGGGCAGCACGTCGGAGATCCAGACGAAGCGCGAGCGGCCCTCGCCTTCGTCGAACACCTGCGCCGTCGCATGGTGATGCTTCGCCTGTCCGCCGGTGACGGTGTAGGCCAGCCGGCGATGGGCCTCGTCGATACCTACCAGCACCTCACGCGCGACCATACCGTTGGCGAAGGTCAGGATGCGCGCACCCTCCGCGTCGATCGTGCAGGCCGTGAGAAAGCCCGGCGCGAGCCGCGTGTGCACGGCGTTGAAATCGCGCAGCGCGTCCCAGACCTGCGCCGCATCCGCCTCGACGATGAATTCCTTGTAGACCGTGGCCATGGGGATGAACCTCGCTTCAGGGGCAGACCGCCTCGACGTTGTTGCCGTCGGGGTCGATCAGGAAAGCCGCGTAGTAGGTCGGGCTGTAGTCCGGCCTCGGGCCCGCGCCGCCGTTGTCGGAACCGCCGGCTTTCAGGCCGGCCTTGTGGAAGGCGGCCACGGCCTCGTGGTTCGGCGCGCGAAAGGCGATGTGCGTGCCGGGGCCCTTCGCGCCCTTGGCTGCGTAAAGCCATAGCGCCGGCTCGTCGGCCGGCCCGATGCCGGCATAGCTGTCGTCGTGCGGACCCGGCACGTGGCCCAGCGGCGCGAGCGCGGCTTCGTAGAAGCGGCGGCTCGCGGCGAGGTCTTTGACTTTCAGTCCGATGTGGTCGTACATGATGGCTTCCTGCTCGATGGGTTGATCAGGAGTCCATCATCGAAGAGCGCCGCGATGCGTTCTTGGAGAATCTTGCGGTCGCCCTTGGCCGCCTTGCGGAAGCCGCCCGGCGACACGCCGGCGGCGCGATGGAAGGTGCGCACGAAGTTGCTGAGATCGGCAAAGCCCACGTCCAGCGCGACCTCGGTCACGGGCCGGCTGTCGTCGTCGGCCAGCAGGCGCGCGGCGTGCCGCAGGCGGGAGCGCACGAGGTACTGATGCGGCGTGACGCCAAGCACCTGCGAGAACAGCCGCAGGAAGTGAAAGGAGCTCAGGCCGGCTTCGGCCGCAGCGCCGTCGAGGCCGATGTCGTGCTGCGAATTGGCGTCGATCCACATCGCCGCATCGACCGCGCGGCGGCGGTCGCGCGAGATGGCGGACGAAGGTGCGGTGGGCTTTGCCCGGCCGGAAACGACATCCACGAAGCGGCTCGCGAACCACATGCCCAGCTCGTCCAGCCCCACGTCGCTCTGCCTGTCGGCAGCGGCCTGCGCCAATTCGCCGATGACCACCAGTTCGGCCAGGGGCGGCAGGCCGCCGGTGCGCCAGGTCTTCCGGTCGCCGCCGATCAGGTCGACAAAGCCCGGCGACAGGTGGAACGCCAGGCACTCGTCGCCGCAGACATGGTGGTCATGCGTGCAGACGTACTCGTCGCCCGGGCAGCCGACCAGCACCGATCCGGCGACCAGTTCGTAGGCCTGGCCGCGCGTGCGGTAGCCGAAGCTGCCCTTGCGCACATACGAGACCGAGTAGCCTTCGTGCAGTTCGGTGAAGGGCTGCGCGTCGGGCCCCGCGTCGCAGCGGTAGCTGGCGACGCGGATCGGGTCGGTCTGCAGTTCGGTGGTGACGAGCATGGCTTGCGCCTTTCAGGTCCACCGCACCGCAACGCTCAGTCGATGGTCTGCATGGCCTGCCACACGCGCGCCGGGCTCAGCGGCATGTGCAGGCGCGGCGCGCGCGTGGCGAGGCCGTTGCGTGCAAAGGCATCGGCCACCGCATTGACGATGGCCGGCGTGGCGCCGATGGTGCCGAGCTCGCCCACGCCCTTCACACCCAGCGGGTTGTTCTTGCACGGCGTCGATTCGTCCATCTCCATCTGGAACATCGTGTCGACGATGTCGGCACGCGGGGCCGCGTAGTCCATCAGGCTACCGGTGACGGGCTGGCCGGTTTCGTTGTCGTACACCACCTGCTCGTACAGCGCCTGCCCGATACCCTGCACCGCGCCGCCCTCGAGTTGGCCGCGCACGATCATCGGGTTGATGACCCGGCCCACGTCGTTGACCGAGCTGTAGGCCACCACGCTGATTTCGCCGGTGGGCGGATCGATCTCGATCTCGCAGATGTGGCAGCCGTTGGGCCAGGTCGGACCGGCCACGGTGCTGGTGGAGTCGACGAAGATTTCTCGCTCGGGCTGCTTGGCGGCAAGCGCAAAGAGGTCGAGTTCGAGGTCGGTGCCGGCCACGTTGAAGACACCGCGGCTGTAGACGATGTCGTCGATGGAGGCCTCGAACTCCTGCGCGGCAAGTTCGCGCGCCTTGTCGATGGTGCGCTCGGCGCCGACGCGCACGGCCGAGCCGCCGGTGAACAGCGAGCGAGAACCGGCGCTGCCGAAGCCGTCGCCGCGGTCGGTATCGCCGAGCACCACGCGCACTTTCTCGATGGGCACGCCAAAGGCATCGACCGCGAGTTGCGCGAGCGAAGTGGCAATGCCCTGCCCCATGGCGTTGACTGCGGAAAACACCTCGATCACGCCATCGGCCTGCACCGAGACCGTGACACGCTCCTCGAACACGTTTCCGCCCGTCCATTCGAGGAAGGTGGCGATGCCCAGGCCGCGGTGCCTGCCCTTGCTGGCCGAGTTGGCCGCGCGGGTCTCGAAGCCCTCCCAATCGGCGAGCGTCAGCGCCTGGTCCATCACCGACTCGAAGTTGCCGGTGTCGTAGGTCTGCGCCATCGGGTTCTTGTACGGCATCTGCTCGGGGCGGATGAAATTGCGGCGGCGCAGCGCGATGCGGTCGATGCCGGTCTGGCGCGCGGCCTCGTCCATCAGCCGCTCGATGGTGAAGATGGCCTCGGGGCGCCCTGCTCCGCGATAGGCGCCGGTGGGCGCAGTGTTGGTGAGCACCGCCTTGAAATGGAAGTCGATGGTCTGGATGTCGTAGACGCTGGTCTGCACCCAGGGGCCGATCAGCAGCTGGATTGCGACGCCGGTGCCGGTGGCGTAGGCGCCCACGTTGGCCAGCGTCTTGATGCGCAGGGCCAGGATCTTGCCGTCGGCGTCGAGCGCCATTTCGGCGCGCGCCTCGATGTCGCGTCCGTGCGCGCTCGACAGGAACTCCTCGCTGCGCTCGGCCACCCACTTCACCGGCCGGTCCACCTGCAGCGCGGCGAAGGCGACCGCAATATCTTCAGGGTAGGCGCCGGTCTTCATGCCGAAGCCGCCACCGACGTCGCCGACCACCACGCGCACCTTTTCCTTTGGAAGGCCGATGGCGGCACAGACGGAATCGCGTACGCCGGAGGGCATCTGCGTGCTCATGCGGATCGTGAGGCGGCCGGTTTCGGGGTCGCGCGCCGCCAGCACGGAACGCGGCTCGATCGTCAGGGCGACCACACGCTGGTTGTGCACATCGAGCGCCACCACATGGGCGGCCTTGGCGAAGGCCGCGGTCGCGGCCTCGCTGCTGCCGTGGCGCATTTCGGCGGCGATGTTGCCCGACGCCTCTTCGCACAGCAGCGGCGCATCGCTGGCGGTGGCACTCTCGAGGTCGACCACCATGGGCAGGTCTTCGTAGTCGACCATGATGGCCTCGGCGGCATCGCGGGCCTGCTGCACCGTATCGGCCACCACGGCGGCCACGACTTCGCCGACGAAGCGCGCGCGCTCGTGCGCGATGGCGTAGCGCGGCGGGCTGGCGCTGTCGCTGCCGTCCGCACGCTTGAAGCCCGCGGCGCCGGGCAGGGGCTTGACGTCGGCCTCGGCCATCTCGGCACCTGTAATCACACGCAGCACGCCGGGCATGGCGGCGGCGGCGCTGGTGTCGATGGAGAGGATGCGCGCGTGCGGATAGGAGGATCGCAGGAAAACGAGATGCGCCTGCTCGGGAAGCGTGACGTCGTCGGTGTAGCGTCCGGCACCTGACAGCAGGCTTTCGTCCTCGAGGCGGCGCACCGCCTGGCCGCTGCCGAAGCGCGTGGGATTGGGTTCAGTGGTCAACATGGTCCTCTTGTGCTCATCCCCGGCGTGTGCGCGGGCCTGCCTGATCTGCTTGTGGAAGCTGCGATTGCAAGCTGTGGACTATAGGGTTTTCGGCGGGTTTTGTGGTGCCGCAGCGTGAGGGCCGAACCTTGTGGCGCGTCAGCGGTGTGCGATTTTCACCCGGCTGGATTCGGTTTCGCGAAGCCGTGTATACCTATGCCCATGCGACAACTGCCTTGGCTCGAACCCGGAGACGCCCTGCCCGACCCCGCCTCTGCCTGGGGCGTGGCCGACCCCGTCCCCGGGCTGCTGGCGGCCGGTGGGGCGCTCGATGTCGATACTTTGATGCAGGCCTATGGCAACTGCGTCTTCCCCTGGTTCAGCGAAGACCAGCCGATTCTGTGGTGGAGCCCGGACCCCCGCATGGTGCTGCAGGTGGCGGAGTTCAAGCTGCACCGGTCGCTGCGCAAGACGCTGTTGCGTTTCGTGGAGACGCCTGGATGCGAGGTGCGCATCGACCATGATTTCGCGGCCGTCATCAAGGCCTGTTCGACCTCGCCGCGCGTCGGCCAGTCGGGCACCTGGATCGTGCCGGACATGGTCAGGGCCTATACGAATTTGCACGACGCCGGCAATGCCCACAGCGTCGAGACCTGGATCGACGGCAAGCTCGCGGGCGGACTCTACTGCGTGGCCCTGGGCCGCGCGGTGTTCGGCGAGTCGATGTTCACCCGTCGGCCGGACGCCTCGAAGATCGCGCTGGCCGCGCTCGTGGCGCTGTGCCGGCATGCCGGCGTCCAGATGATCGACTGCCAGCAGAACACCTCCCATCTCGCGAGCCTCGGCGCCCACGAGATGGCGCGCAAACGCTTCGTCGCACACGTGGCGCGGGTACGGCAACAGGAGGGCCCACGCTGGCGATTCGACCCCGTATACTGGTCCGAACTCCTTTCCGCGCGACCTCTTTCACCGACGTGACGCACCTCAAGGACCTTCCGCTTCACACGCTGCAGTTCTACGCAACGGCGCCCTACCCCTGCAGCTATCTGCCGGACCGGCAGGCCCGCTCGCAGGTGGCCACGCCCAGCCACCTGATCCACAACGACGCCTATTCCGACCTGGTGCTCAGTGGCTTCCGGCGCAGCGGCATGTTCACCTACCGGCCCTATTGCGACGGCTGCCGGGCATGCATCCCGCTGCGGGTGCTGGCCAACAGTTTCCGGCCCACGCGCAGCCAGCGCCGCGCGCTCAAACAGCATGCCGGCCTGCAGGCGCGCGTGCTCAAGCTGTGCTTCATGCCCGAGCACTACCAGCTCTACCTGCGCTACCAGAACGGCCGCCACGCGGGCGGCGGCATGGACCACGACAGCATCGACCAGTACACCCAGTTCCTGCTGCAGAGCCGTGTGAACTCCCGGCTGGTGGAGTTCCGCGAAACTCTGCCCGACGGCAGCGCGGGCGCGCTCAGGATGGTGTCCATCCTCGACGTGCTGAACGACGGCATCTCGGCCGTCTACACCTTCTACGAGCCCGAGACCCGCGCCGCGTCGGGCCGTCCCGAGCAAGCGGACGGCCCCCAAGGGGAGCAACGGGAACGCGAAGGGTCGGGCGGGGGGGCAATATCCACCGGTTACGGCACCTACAGCGTGCTCTGGCAGATCGAGCAGGCCCGCAAGCTGGGGCTGCCGCACGTCTACCTCGGGTACTGGATCGAGCACAGCCCGAAAATGAGCTACAAGGCGCGTTTCTCCCCGCACGAAGTATTGGTGGATGGACACTGGCAGGCGCCGGGCGATTTCACAAGGTAAAATGGCGCCCGGTCATCACCGCAGAGCGCCATGAGAAAAAACCAATCCGACATTCCCGCCGTTCCCGTGATCCAGGTGATCGAGCGCATGTTCGCGCTGATCGATGTCCTGGCATCCCGCGAGGAGGCGATTTCGCTGAAGGAAATCAGCGAAAAGACCGGGCTTCACCCCTCGACCACGCACCGCATCCTCAACGACCTGGCGGTCGGCCGCTTCGTCGACCGGCCCGAAGCCGGAAGCTACCGGCTGGGCATGCGCCTGCTGGAACTGGGCAATCTGGTGAAGGGCCGGCTCAACGTGCGCGATGCAGCACTCGGCCCGATGCGCGAGTTGCACAAGCTGACGCAGCAGCCCGTCAACCTCAGCATGCGCCAAGGCGACGAAATCGTGTACATCGAGCGCTCCTACAGCGAGCGCTCGGGCATGCAGGTGGTGCGGGCCATCGGCGGGCGGGCCGCCCTGCACCTGACCTCGACGGGCAAGCTGTTCCTGGCGGCGGACGATCCGCAGCGGGTGCGCAGCTACGCCACGCGCACGGGCCTGGCAGGCCACACGCGCAACAGCATTACCCAGTTGCCGGCGCTGGAGCGTGAACTGTCGAAGGCGCGCCAGTACGGCATCGCCCGCGACAACGAGGAACTGGAACTGGGCGTACGCTGCATGGCTGCCGGCATCTACGACGACCAGGGCAAGCTGGTGGCGGGCCTGTCGATCTCGGCACCGGCCGACCGGCTGGACGAAGGCTGGCTGCCCAAGCTGCAGGCCACGGCCAATGAAATCTCAGGCGCGCTGGGCTTCAAGGACGGGATGGCCGTCACGCCCTCGCCCACGAGCAGCAGCACCCCGCCGGCAGGCTGACCCGGCGAAGAAGGCCCGCCTCAAAAGCAAACAGGCCCTGCGAAGGGCCTGTTTTCATTGCGGGCTGGCGGACTGTTGCGGCGAATCGATCAGCCGGCCACCTGGTAGCTGGTATTGCGCGAAGAAGCGGCTGGCGTACCGTTGGCATGGGTGGCCTCCACCCAGCGGCGAACCCGCTCGGCGTCGGCGATGCGGCTGAACTTGCCGGCCGAATCCAGGAACACCATGATCAGCTTGCGCCCGGCCACCCGGGCCTGCATCACGAGGCACTGGCCGGCTTCGGAGATGTAGCCGGTCTTCTGCACGCCGATTTCCCAATCGGGGCTCTTCACGAGGCGGTTGGTCGTGTTGAACTGCAACACACGGTTGCCGACTTCGACCTGGTACTCAGGCGAGGTGGACAGGGAACGCACCGTGGCATCGGAGTAGGCGGCATTGACGAGCAGCGCCAGGTCTTGCGCGCTCGACTGATTGCGGCTCGACAGGCCGGTGGGCTCCACGTAGCGCGTGTCCTTCATGCCAAGCATCTTGGCCTTGGCATTCATGATGCTCACGAAGGTCGTCAGGCCACCCGGGTAGGTGCGGCCCAGCGCGTGCGCGGCGCGGTTTTCGCTCGACATCAGCGCCAGGTGCAGCAGTTCGCCGCGCGAGAGCGTGGTACCGATCGTCAGGCGCGAACTGCTGCGCTTTTCGGTGTCGACGTCGTCCTGCGTGATGGTGATGAGTTCGTCGTTCGGCAGATGAGCCTCGCTGATGAGCAGGCCGGTCATGAGCTTGGTGAGCGATGCAATCGGCAGCACGGCATGGTCGTTCTTGCTGAACAGCACTTCGTGCGTGTCCTGGTCGATGACCAGCGCGACGCTCGACTTCAGGTCGAGCACGTCCTCGGTCCCGTGCAGGCCGGCCATCTGGCCGAAAGATTGGCGCGGTGCCTCTGTGACACGAACCACCGAGCGGCGCTGCACGGCCACCACGGTCTTGCCGTTCTTTTTGCGGATGGTGGCCACGACATTGCGGCCGCCACGAACCACCTTGTCCGCCTTTTCGCTCTTCTCGGCCCGTCCGGCACGCGCCGTCTTGGACGATGCGCTGTGCTTCACTTCGACCGGCACCGGCCCCTTCGCCTTCTTGGCGACGGCGGCTTTGGCGACGGGCTTTTCTTTCTTCGCGGCCTGGGCGCCAGGCAGCAAAAACGCCGCGGCGCATAGCGCAACGGCGAGCATTTTGAGTGCGGGTAGAAACCGCTGGCTGGAAACTCGGCGGAGACGGGCTTCAGACATTTATAAATCTCCAGCGGCGACAAACGAGGACCGCAGTGTATCGAAATCAAAAAAGGCACGCAATATCAGTTACTTGCGTCCTCTTCTTCAATCGAAAATCAAGGATCGCCTAAAACCTAACCCTGTGCCGCAACTCTCTCAGCTTGGCTCTGTAACTTGTTGAGCGCGCTCAAATAAGCCTTTGCCGAAGCGACCACGATGTCCGGGTCTGCACCCACACCGTTGACCACCCGCCCTGCGTTTTGTAACCGAACTGTAACCTCCCCTTGGCTTTCCGTCGAGCCACTGATGGCATTGACAGAGTAAAGAACCATCTCGGCGCCGCTCTTGACGTGCGACTCGATGGCTTTCAACGAAGCATCAACCGGGCCATTCCCGTCGGATTCGCCTGTGACTTCCTTGCCCTGGACAGTGAACACGACCTTCGCCTGGGGGCGCTCGCCGGTTTCGCTGTGCTGGGAGAGAGAAACAAAAGCAAACTGTTCTCCAACGTGCGACACCTCTTCCGCGCTGACGAGCGCGAGGATGTCCTCGTCGAAAATTTCCGACTTGCGGTCGGCCAGCTCCTTGAACCGGAGGAACGCGGCATTGATGTCGCCTTCGCTTTCCATGGCCACGCCCAGCTCCTGCAGTCGCTGCTTGAAGGCATTGCGGCCGCTGAGCTTGCCGAGCACGATCTTGTTGGCCGCCCAGCCTACGTCCTCGGCGCGCATGATCTCGTAGGTGTCGCGCGCCTTGAGCACGCCGTCCTGGTGAATGCCCGAGGCGTGCGCGAAGGCGTTGGCCCCCACCACCGCCTTGTTGGGCTGCACCACGAAGCCGGTGGTCTGGCTGACCATGCGGCTCGCGGCCACGATGTGCTGCGTGTCGATGCGCAGGTCGAGCCCGAAATAATCCTTGCGGGTCTTCACCGCCATGACCACCTCCTCGAGCGAACAGTTGCCCGCGCGCTCGCCCAGGCCGTTGATGGTGCATTCCACCTGGCGCGCGCCGCCGATCTTCACGCCCGCCAGCGAATTCGCCACGGCCATGCCGAGGTCGTTGTGGCAGTGCACCGACCAGATCGCCTTGTCGCTGTTGGGAATGCGTTCGCGCAGCATCTTGATGAAGTTGCCGTAGAGCTCGGGAACGGCGTAGCCGACGGTGTCCGGCACGTTGATGGTGGTGGCCCCTTCGTTGATCACAGTTTCGAGCACGCGGCATAGGAAGTCCGGGTCACTGCGATAGCCGTCTTCGGGGCTGAACTCCACGTCGGCCAGCTGGTTGCGCGCGAAACGCACAGCCAGCTTGGCCTGCTCGTGCACTTCGTCGGGCGACATGCGCAGCTTCTTCTCCATGTGAAGCGGCGAGGTCGCGATGAAGGTGTGGATGCGCCCGCGGGCCGCGCCCTTGAGGGCCTCGGCCGCGCGCGCGATGTCACGGTCGTTGGCTCGCGAAAGGCCGCACACCGTCGAGTCCTTGATCGCATTGGCAATCGCCTTCACGGCCTCGAAGTCGCCGTTCGAGCTGGCGGGAAAGCCGGCTTCGATGACGTCGACCTTCAGCCGCTCCAGCAGCTTGGCAATGCGCATCTTTTCATCGCGCGTCATCGAGGCGCCGGGCGACTGCTCTCCATCGCGCAGGGTGGTGTCGAAAATAATGAGTTGGTCGGTCATCGTGAATCTCCTGTGATCGTTCCCACCTTGCGCGTCGGCAGCGTCAGGCGGCTTCAACCACCGATTGTGCGCCGTGTGCGCCCAGGGCACGAGCACGCTGCACGCCCGAGACAATTGCTTTCAGCGACGCCGTGATCACGTTCGCGTCGATGCCCACGCCAAACAGCGTGCGGCTTTCGTCGACGCGCAGTTCGAGGTAGGCCACGGACTTCGCATCGGCGCCGGCGCCGATGGCGTGCTGGTGGTAGTCCATCACGCGTACCGTGTGGCCGGTGGCCTGGCTCAGTGCCTGCGTGAAGGCGTCGATAGGGCCATTGCCGCGGCCTTCGATGGTATGGTTTTCACCGTCCCACGACAGGTCGCCGCGCAGGACCACCGAGGCGTTGACGCCCTCGCCTTCTTCCTCGATCACACGGTGCTGCAGTGCCTGAGCGGTCTCGATGCCGTACTCGCGCACGAACAGCTGCCAGAGGTCGGCGGCAGTGAGTTCCTTGCCGGCGACGTCCATCACGCGCTGCACGGTCTGCATGAACTCCATCTGCAGGCGGCGCGGCATCTCGAGGCCGTACTCGCTCTCGAGCAGGTAGGCCATGCCGCCCTTGCCGGACTGGCTGTTGACTCGGATCACGGCTTCATAGCTGCGGCCCACGTCCTTCGGGTCGATGGGGAGATAAGGCATGTCCCAGATGTCGCCTTCCTTGCGCGCGGCGAAGGCCTTCTTGATCGCGTCCTGGTGCGAGCCCGAGAACGAGGTGTAGACCAGGTCGCCCACGTAGGGATGGCGCGGGTGCACGGGAATCTGGTTGCAGTGCTCGACGGTGGCGCGGATCTCGTCGATGTTCGAAAAATCGAGCTCGGGCGAAACGCCCTGCGTGTAGAGGTTGAGCGCGACGTTCACAAGGTCGAGGTTGCCGGTGCGCTCGCCATTGCCGAACAGGCAGCCCTCGATGCGCTCGGCGCCGGCCATCAAGGCCAGTTCGCCGGCTGCGGTGCCAGTTCCGCGGTCGTTGTGCGGGTGCACGCACAGCACGATCGAATCGCGGCGCGCGAGATTGCGGTGCATCCACTCGATCATGTCGGCGAAGATGTTCGGCGTTGAATGCTCCACCGTCGTGGGCAGGTTCACGATGCATTTGCGCTGTGGCGTCGGCGCCCAGACCTCGGTTACCGCATCGACCACGCGCTTCGAGAACACGACGTCGGTGCCGGAGAACATCTCGGGCGAGTACTGGAAAGTCCACTGCGTTTCCGGCTGCCTGGCGGCGAACTCGTTGAACATGCGCGCATGGCTGCTGGCGAGCTCGACGATCTGGCCTTCGTCCATGCCGAGCACCACGCGGCGCATCACCGGCGCCACGGCGTTGTAGAGGTGCACGATGGCGCGCGGTGCGCCCTGCAGCGATTCGAAGGTGCGTTCGATGAGGTGGTCGCGCGCCTGCGTCAGCACCTGGATCGTCACGTCGTCGGGAATGCGGTCTTCCTCGATGAGCTTGCGCACGAAGTCGAATTCGACCTGCGAGGCCGAGGGGAAACCGACTTCGATTTCCTTAAAGCCGATGGCCACGAGGGTTTCGAACATGCGCATCTTGCGCGCGATGTCCATGGGCTCGACCAGCGCCTGGTTGCCATCACGCAGGTCGGTCGACAGCCAGATCGGCGCCTTGGTCAGCACGGCATCGGGCCAGGTGCGGTCCTTGAGGCCGATCGGGGCGAATGCGCGGTATTTGCTTTGAGGTTGCTTGAGCATGTCGATTTCTCTGAGATGGTTGGTAATCAACCAGCAACCCCAAAAACAAACGGCCCGTTGCTGGTGCGAACGGGCCGTGGTGAGGGATTTGCGCGTGCGCTACCGTCTCCGCCCGTGAGGGAGGGCTAGTAGGGCCAGCAGCGAAATCTTGGTCATGAGGATTGCGAATGTAGCACAAGCCACCGTCAGTTATGCAGGCCCCGTTCGTCCGGCTCTTCGGTCGAGGTGCTGATCACGCTCACCGGCTGGCCCTTGGCCTTGCGCCACGCGTACACCACGTAGCCGCTCAGGCCGTACATGACGAAAAGGCCGAACAGCACGGTGGGCGGATGGATGTTGATGACCGCGATGCCGAGCGCGATGAGCACGATTGCGGCGAAGGGCACGCTCTTCTTCATCTGGATGTCCTTGAAGCTGTAGAACGGCGCATTGGTGACCATCGTGAGGCCCGCATACAGCGTGAAGGCAAAGGTGACCCAGGTGATCTGCGTCCACGAGAGATACAGCACCTCCCCGCCGCGCTTGCCCCATTCGTCCACGAGCCAGATGAAGCCTGCTACCAGTGCAGCAGCCGCAGGCGACGGCAGCCCCTGGAACCAGCGCTTGTCGACCACGCCGGTGTTCACGTTGAAGCGCGCGAGCCGCAGCGCCGCGCAGGCGCAGTACACGAAGGCGGCGATCCAGCCCCAGCGGCCCAGACCCTTGAGCGACCACTCGTAGGCGATGAGCGCTGGTGCGGCGCCGAACGACACCATGTCGGACAGCGAATCCATCTGCTCGCCGAACGCGCTCTGCGTGTTGGTCATGCGGGCCACGCGCCCGTCCAGGCTGTCGAGAATCATCGCGGCGAACACACCGAGCGCCGCGAGGTCGAATCGCGCATTCATGGCCATCACGACCGAGTAGAAACCGCCGAACAACGCTGCGAGCGTGAACAGGTTCGGCAGGATGTAGATGCCCTTGCGGCGCTTGCGCGGCTGCACGTCGTCGGGAATCGTATCGTCATGCATTGGAATGGCCTCCGTCCCTCGTGGGCGCTACGCGGTCAGCTATCCATTCGATAGCATCTATGTCTGTGAATCGCATGGCTTGCAGTGTAGTTCAGGGGACCTCTTCGGCCCCTGCAAACAAAAGGGCCACCGCGACGGGTGGCCCTTGGGAAACGGGTGCCAAAGCACCCTCTCACCGGGAAGATCAGTTACGGGTTTGATCGACCAGCTTGTTCTTCTTGATCCAGGGCATCATCGCGCGCAGCTTTTCGCCGACGACTTCGATCTGGTGCTCTGCATTCAGGCGGCGGCGGCTGATCAGCGCGGGCTGGCCGGCAGCGGCTTCGAGCACGAAGCTCTTGGCGTATTCGCCGGTCTGGATATCGCGCAGCACTTGCTTCATGACCTTCTTGGTCTCGTCGGTCACGATGCGCGGGCCCGTGACGTACTCGCCGTATTCGGCGTTGTTCGAGATCGAGTAGTTCATGTTGGCGATGCCGCCTTCATAGATCAGGTCGACGATCAGCTTGAGCTCGTGCAGGCATTCGAAGTACGCCATTTCGGGCGCGTAGCCGGCTTCCACCAGCGTTTCGAAACCGGCCTTGATCAGTTCGACCGTGCCGCCGCACAGAACCGCTTGTTCGCCGAACAGGTCGGTCTCGGTTTCTTCGCGGAAGTTGGTTTCGATGATGCCGGCCTTGCCGCCGCCGTTGGCGGTGGCGTAGCTCAGCGCGAGGTCGCGCGCCTTGCCGGTCTTGTCCTGGTGCACGGCCACGAGGTGGGGCACGCCGCCGCCTTGGGTGTAGGTGCTGCGCACGGTGTGGCCGGGGGCCTTGGGAGCCACCATCCACACGTCGAGGTCGGCGCGCGGCTGGACGAAGCCGTAGTGCACATTGAAGCCGTGCGCGAAGACGAGCGAAGCGCCTTCCTTGATGTACGGGGCCACGTCGTTCTTGTAGACGTTGGCGATCTGCTCGTCGGGCAGCAGGATCATGACCACGTCGGCTGCCTTCACGGCGTCGGCGACTTCGGCGACTTGCAGGCCGGCCTTCCCGACCTTGTCCCACGAAGCACCGCCCTTGCGCAGGCCGACCACGACCTTGACGCCGCTGTCGTTCAGGTTCTGCGCGTGCGCATGGCCTTGCGAGCCGTAACCGATGATTGCCACCGTCTTGCCCTTGATGAGGCTCAGGTCCGCGTCTTTGTCGTAGTAAACCTTCATGTATTTCTCCTAAAAAATCTCAAGCACCCGCAGAGCGGGCGAATTTCACTCAGAGGCCGGAGGAATTCCGGTCCTTCATTTGCTGGTTGATGGACACGAGGCTGTCGTGGATGCGGAACAGCACGATGAGCAGTTCGCTGTAGATGCGGACACCGATGGCACCGAAGATCAGGAACGTGAAGGCCGGCAGGTACTGGCGCTGATAGAGCGCCGCCCCCGCAAGGACGATCACGCCCAGCAGGCCGAGGAAGTAGAGCACCCGCACGATCGCGGGAGTCACCATCCTGTCGAAACCGAGCAGACCTCGCATCACTTTTGCCTCATGTGTGGATGAACTGATGAACTGAGGGCGCCTTCACCCTCCTACACGCGCAGAATGCGCTCGCCGCGGCCGATGCCGCTGGCACCGGTACGGACAGTCTCGAGGATAGCGCTACGTTCGATCGCTTCCAGAAAAGCGTCGTTCTTGCCATGGTCGCCGGTGAGTTCGATGGTGTAGCTCTTATCGGTCACGTCGATGATGCGGCCGCGAAAAATTTCGGCCATGCGCATCATTTCCTCGCGCTCCTTGCCGACCGCGCGCACCTTCACCATCATGAGCTCGCGCTCGGTGTAGGCGCCTTCGGTCAGGTCGACGACCTTCACGACTTCGATCAGGCGATTCAGGTGCTTGGTGATCTGCTCGATCACGTCGTCGGAACCGGTCGTGACGATGGTCATGCGCGAGAGGCTCGCATCCTCCGTGGGCGCGACCGTCAGCGATTCGATGTTGTAGCCACGGGCCGAGAACAGGCCCACCACGCGGGAAAGAGCACCCGGCTCGTTTTCCAGCAGCACTGCAATGATGTGTTTCATGTTTGCGTGACTCCTCTTTTCGCCGCCCTCCCCCGCGCACGGTAATGCGCGGGCTTGGCGGGCAATAGATTCGTCAGTAAAAGTTGAACGAGAGAAAAATGCCCCGCGGATCAGAGATCCTCGGAACCCATCAGCATCTCGGTGATGCCCATACCGGCCTTCACCATCGGGAACACGTTCTCGGTGGGATCGGTGCGGAAGTCCATGAACACCGTGCGGTCCTTGAGCTTGCGTGCTTCGCGCAGCGCGGGCTCCACGTCTTGTGGACGCTCGATCAGCATGCCGACGTGGCCATAGGCCTCGGCGAGCTTCACGAAGTTGGGCAGTGCGTCCATGTAGCTGTGGCTGTAGCGGCCGGAGTATTCGATTTCCTGCCACTGGCGCACCATGCCCAGGTAGCGGTTGTTGAGCGAGCAGATCTTGATCGGCGTGTTGTATTGCAGGCAGGTGGAGAGTTCCTGGATGCACATCTGCACCGAGCCTTCGCCGGTGATGGTGAACACTTCCGAATCGGGCTTGGCGAGCTTGATGCCCATGGCGTAGGGAATGCCGACGCCCATGGTGCCCAGGCCGCCCGAGTTGATCCAGCGGCGCGGCTCGTCGAAGCGGTAGTACTGGGCAGCCCACATCTGGTGCTGGCCCACGTCCGACGTGATGTACGCGTCGGCGTCCTTGGTCATGTTCCAGAGGGTCTCGACCACGTACTGCGGCTTGATCACGTCCTTGTTGCCGCGGTCGTACTTGAGGCAGTCGCGCGAGCGCCAGGCTTCGATGGTCTTCCACCAGTCGGCCAGCGCGCCGGCGTCGGGCTTGGTGGTGCTCTCGCGGATCATCGAGATCAGCTCGGTGAGCACGTCCTTCACGTCGCCGACGATCGGGATGTCGACCTTCACGCGCTTGGAAATGCTCGACGGATCGATGTCGACGTGGATGATCTTGCGTTCGTTCTGCGCGAAGTGCTTGGGGTTGCCGATGACACGGTCGTCGAAGCGCGCGCCCACGGCCAGCAGCACGTCGCAGTTCTGCATCGCGTTGTTGGCTTCGATGGTGCCGTGCATGCCCAGCATGCCCAGGAACTTGCGGTCGCTCGCCGGGTAGGCGCCCAGGCCCATCAGCGTATTCGTGACCGGATAGCCGAGCATGTCGACCAGCGTGCGCAACTCGTTGGTGGCATTGCCCAGCAGCACGCCGCCGCCGGTGTAGATGTAGGGACGCTTGGCGGCCAGCAGCAGTTGCAGCGCCTTGCGGATCTGTCCGCCGTGGCCCTTGCGCACCGGGTTGTACGAGCGCATCTCGACTTTGTCGGGATAGCCTGCGTAAGGCGTTTTCTTGAACGAAACGTCCTTGGGCACGTCCACCACCACCGGGCCCGGGCGGCCGCTGCGCGCGATGTGGAAGGCCTTCTTCATCGTCATGGCCAGATCCTTGGGATCCTTGACGAGGAAGTTGTGCTTGACGATGGGACGGGTGATGCCGACCGTGTCGCATTCCTGGAAGGCGTCGAGGCCGATGGCGGCCGTCGGCACCTGGCCCGAAATGATCACCATCGGAATCGAGTCCATGTACGCGGTGGCGATGCCGGTGACCGCATTGGTCAGGCCAGGACCGGAAGTGACCAGCGCCACACCGACGTCGCCGGTAGCGCGTGCATAGCCGTCGGCCGCGTGAACGGCAGCCTGCTCGTGACGCACCAGCACGTGCTGGATGGTGTCCTGCTTGTAGAACGCGTCGTAAATGTAGAGAACTGCGCCGCCCGGATAGCCCCAGACGTACTGGACGCCTTCGACCTGCAGTGCCTTGACCAGCACTTCAGCGCCCATGAGTTCTTGCGTTGGGTTGCCTGCGCCTGAGGACGCGGCTGCTGCGGAAGCGATTTCCGCCTTGGAGATTTCCATGATCAACCTTTGTGTTATTTCGGGAACGAAATACCTTGGGTGCCCCTTGCCAACCCTTGTGGGGCCGCGCCAGGACTTGAGGCCAAAGCCATGGGCGGACTGATGTTCCGCCGGACCGTGACCCGTTTGCCTTTTGACTTGCAAGGCGGATTATGACATTTCCGGGCGTTCAGATTCGCTTCAGCTGCCTTGTAAAGCTACAAAGGCATAATCCGCGGCGATAAACACACACGCGACGTACGCAATCGCCAGACCCCTTTTCCCACGCGGCGCACCTTTCGCGCCCCCTCTCGCTTGGCAACTGAACAAGAACTCTCCGACTTCCTGAAAAGCGTCGAACGGCGCGCTTTCAAGCGCTCGGTCTACCACGTGCGGGATGAAGAAGCAGCGCTCGATATCGTGCAGGACAGCATGATGAAGCTGGCGCAGCACTACGGCGACAAGCCACCGGCCGAGTTGCCGATGCTGTTCCAGCGCATCCTGTCGAACTGCACGCTCGACTGGTTCCGCCGCCAGAAAACCCGGCGCGCCCTGTTCTCCAACCTCAGCGATTTCGAATCGATCGACGACGACGGAGATTTCGACCTGCTGGAGAACTTCGTCTCGCCGACCGACTCTAGGGAATCGGAGAGCGCCGAAGACACGACTCGCCGCGCCCAGGTCTTCCACGAAATCGAGGAACAGATCGCAGCACTGCCGGGTCGTCAACGCGAGGCTTTCCTGATGCGTTACTGGGAGGAAATGGACGTCGCAGAGACGGCCGCTGCGATGGGCTGCTCCGAGGGCAGCGTCAAAACCCATTGTTCGCGAGCCGTTCACGCTCTGAGCAAGGCGCTCAAGGCCAAGGGAATATCGCTATGAACACTAAGGTTCCAACATCAACTTCCGGCATCGCCGAAGACCAGTTCGGTCAGCGCGTGGTTGCCCGCCTTTCGGCTGGTAATCGGGAGTTGCCGCACGACATCGGCGAACGGCTTCGCGTGGCGCGCGCGCAGGCCGTGGCCGCGCGCAAGCTGCCTCCGCAGTTGCGAACCGCGACTGTGGCAGTGCAGTCGGGTCATACGCTCACGATGGGTGGCAGCTGGTGGACCCGCATCGGCTCCGTGGTGCCGCTGATCGCGCTCGTGGCCGGCCTGATCGCCATCAGTGCGATGCAGGAGGACGATCGCGCCAGCGAACTGGCCGAAGTGGATTCCGCGCTGCTGACGGGCGACCTGCCGCCCGCCGCCTACACCGACCCCGGTTTCGCTCAATTCCTGAAGGCCGACAGCGCCTCCGACTGAACCTTCACCAACCGAATGCGACGCCGTTCCATCTCCAGCGCGAACACCACCCATCCGTTGCGCCCGCTCCAGGCGGGCGCAGTCGTTTGGGCGGGTGCGCTTGCGGCCGCAGCCTTCGGCCTGACGCTCGCCAACGCCCAGCCCCCCACCGAGGCGGCGGTCAAGGGCTCGACCCCGGCAAGTTCCGCGTCGGCCACCAGCCCGAAGGCCATCTCGACCACAAAGCCGCTCTGGAGCGAACTCACGGCCGAGCAGCAGCAGGCCCTCAAGCCGCTAAGCGTTCACTGGAACACGCTGAATGTCGGCCAGAAAAGGAAATGGCTGGCGCTGTCTCGCAACTACGCGAGCATGTCGACCGAAGATCGGTCCACCCTGCACAGCCGCATGATCGAATGGGCTGCGCTGAGCAACCAGCAACGTGCGCAGGCTCGCCTGAACTTCGCCGAGGTCAAGCGCATTTCGCCCGACGAGCGCAAGGTCAAATGGGAGCAATACCAAGCCTTGAGCGAGGAAGAAAAGCGCAAGCTTGCGGAAAGCGCCCCGCCCAAGCCACGTGGGGCAGCCATTCCCGTGCGGCCGGTTTCGTCCCAGAAGCTCGTGCCGGTGCCGGCCGTCACGCCTGCAGGGCAGCACACGCCCAGAATCCTGCTGGCACCGTCGCCCGCAGCCGGGCCCGCAACGATCCTGGTGGCCTCGCCGCCGGAGCGCGCCCCCGCGGCAACGACGCCGGCGGTTTCCGTCACGCCTGCTGCACCCGCGCCAGCCAGCGCCGCGCCGGTTCCGGCGGAAGCCCAGGTACCGGCACCGTCTTCTGCGGCCGAGGCGCCTCCCTCTGCCCCCTGACCCCAAGGCTCCGATGGTTTCCAGCTCTCCCGAGGCGTCGGGCTCCGATCAGGCTGCCTCGCAGATTCCTCCAGCGACCCGCGCTCCTGTTTCGATAGTGCCGGGCCTCTGGCGCCGCATGGCCTGCTGGCTCTATGAGGGCATGCTGCTGTTCGCCGTGGTGTTCGTTTCTGGCTGGCTCTTCAGCACGCTGGGCCAGATGCGCGACGCCATGGATTCGCGGCGCCATCTTTTTCAGGCTTTTCTTTTCGTGGTGTTCGGCGTGTACTTCGTCTGGTTCTGGACCAAGGGCCAGACCCTCGCCATGAAGACCTGGAACATCCGCATCGTCGACGCACATGGACGGCCTGTCAGCCAGCGCCGGGCGTTGGTGCGCTACCTGCTGAGCTGGGTCTGGTTTCTGCCGCCGCTGGCCGCCATTGCGCCGTTCAAGCTGTCGGGCGGCGAATCGACCGTCCTGATTTTCGGCTGGGTCGCCGTCTGGGCGCTACTGGCGCGTTTTCACCCCGAGCGCCAGTTCTGGCACGACGCCTGGGCCGGCACACGGCTCATCACCTCCAAACCGATGAGTCGCCGATGAGTGCCTTGCCCAAACTTCCCGATCCCGCCGTCAATCCGCAGAAAGCCCGCAAGGGCCTCGAACGGGTCTGGCATGCCGCGCTGATCTCTCTGCACGGCCTGCGCGCCGGCTGGAGCGAGCCCGCTTTCCGCCAGGAAGCCATCATGTCGATCGTGATGATCCCGGCCGCCTTCTGGCTCGGGCGCGGCTGGACCGAGGTGGCGCTGCTCGCGGGCAGCGCGATCCTGGTGATGATCGTCGAGCTGCTCAACACGGCCGTCGAAGCAGCCATCGACCGCATCGGGCCCGAGTGGCACGACCTCTCCAAGCGCGCCAAGGACATGGGCAGCGCCGCGGTGCTGCTGTCGCTCACGCTCTGCGGGGGCATCTGGGCGGCGGCGTTGTGGCAACGCTTCGTGTCATGAGCAGGCCCGCGGGCTGCGGCATGATGGCAGGATGAATCCTGAATTTTCGATTTGCGTGTATTGCGGCTCGCGCCCCGGCGAGCGTCCCGAGTTTTCCCAGGCCGCGCAAGCGGTCGGCCAATGGATCGGCCGGCATGGCGGCCAACTGGTCTATGGCGGCGGCCGCACCGGCCTGATGGGCACGGTGGCCGAGGCCACCCGCCTCGCCGGCGGCCGCGTGGTCGGCATCATCCCCAAGGCGCTGGTCGACAAGGAACTGTCCAACCCGCTGTGCGACGAACTGCATGTTGTCGACACCATGCACGAGCGCAAGGCCATGATGGGCGAGCGCGCCGACGCCTTTGTCGCCCTGCCGGGCGGCATCGGCACCTTCGAGGAACTGTTCGAGATCTGGACCTGGCGCCAGCTCGGCTATCACGACAAGCCGACCGGCATCCTCAACACCGCCAACTACTACGACGGCCTGCTGGGCTTCCTGGCGCACAGCGTGCGCGAAGGCTTCATGGGCGATTGGCAGATGGAACTGATCCGCATCGGTACCGAGGTGCCCGAACTGCTCACGGCGCTGCGCGCCGAAGTGCCGCTCCACCCGCGCGAAGACAGGCTGTCGGAAAACCTCTGAGGCGCGCGGTTCGAAAAAAGCCCCCGTCGCCGGAGGCTTTTGCTTCAGACTGCGTTTTCGTTTTCTTCGCCGGTGCGGATGCGCACGATGCGCTCCACGTCGGTCACGAAAATCTTCCCGTCGCCAATCTTCCCGGTGCGCGCCGAGCTGACGATGGCCTCGATGCAGCGTTCCACATCGGCCTCGTTGACGACCACTTCCACCTTCATCTTGGGCAGGAAGTCGACCACGTATTCGGCGCCGCGATAGAGCTCGGTGTGCCCCTTCTGGCGGCCGAAGCCCTTGACCTCGGTGACGGTCAGTCCGGTAACGCCCACTTCGGCCAAGGCCTCGCGCACGTCCTCGAGCTTGAAGGGTTTGACGATGGCGGTGATCTGCTTCATGGTTTTTGCGCTCCGGCGGTTTCGTTGAATTTGCTGGTGATAGGGTAACGCCAATCCTTGCCGAAGCTTCGGTGGGTGACCCGGATGCCTACCGGCGCCTGGCGCCGCTTGTATTCGTTGATCCTGATGAGCCGCGCAACCCGCTCGACCACCGCGCGGTCATAGCCCGCGGCAATGACCTCGTCGATGCCTTCGTCGTCCTGCATGTAGCGTGCCAGGATGCCGTCGAGGATGTCGTAGGGCGGCAGGCTGTCCTGGTCGGTCTGGTCGGGGCGCAGCTCGGCGCTGGGAGGCCGCGTGATGATCCGCTCGGGGATCGGCGCTGCCCCCGTACCGTACGGGTCGTGGGCGTTGCGCCAGCGCGCCAGCGCAAACACGGTGGTCTTGAGCAGGTCCTTGATGACCGCGAAACCGCCCGCCATGTCGCCGTAGAGCGTGCAATAGCCGGTAGCCATCTCGCTCTTGTTGCCCGTGGTGAGCACGATGGCGCCGAACTTGTTCGACAGCCCCATCAGCAGCGTGCCACGGATGCGGGCCTGGATGTTTTCCTCTGCCGTGTCTTCGGGCCGGCCCTTGAACTCCTCTGCCAGCGCATCCTTGAAGGATTCGAAGGTGTGCTTGATCGAAATCTCGTCGTAGCGCACGCCCAGGCGGCTGGCCATGTCGCGCGCATCGATCCAGCTGATGTCGGCGGTGTAAGGCGAAGGCATCATCACCGCGCGGACCTTGTCCTTACCCAGTGCATCGACCGCGATCGCAAGCACCAATGCGGAATCGATGCCGCCCGAAAGCCCCAGGATGGCGCCCGGAAAACCATTCTTGCCGACGTAGTCGCGCACGCCCAACACCAGTGCGTCCCAGAGCTGGGCTTCAGCATCGCGCGGCGGTGCGATCGCAGCGGGCTCGGCCACGAAGCCGACGCTGCCCTGCGGCGTGCGCTCCAGCTGCGCGAAGACCAGCCCTTCCCGGAAGCTCTGCGCCTGCATGGCGGTGGCGCCGTCGGCCTGCAGCGCGAACGAAGCGCCGTCGAACACCACCTCGTCCTGCCCGCCGACCAGGTGCGCATACACCAGCGGCAACCCCACGGCACGCGCCCGGTCGGCCATGCGCGCGATGCGCTCGCCCTCCTTGCCCACGTGGTAGGGCGAGGCATTGATCACCGCCAGCACCTCGGCACCGCCTTCGCGGGCCAGTTCGGCCGGCTGGTCGAACCAGGCGTCCTCGCAGATCAGCAGACCGACCGAGACCCCGCCCACCTCGAACACGCAGGTGCCCTGCCCCGGCGTGAAGTAGCGGCGCTCGTCGAACACTTGGTAGTTCGGCAGTTCGCGCTTGGCGTAGGTTTCGAGGATGCGGCCCTCCTTGATGACGCTGGCCGCGTTGTGGCGCATCTGCACGGCCACCGAGCGGCTGCGCAGGCTGCCGCCGGTTGGATGCCCCACCACCACGACCATGTCTTTGAGGTCGGCCAGAGCGGCGGCAATGCCTTTCACGGCATCATCACAGGCTTCGGTGAAGGCGGGACGGAGGAACAGGTCCTCCGCCGCATAGCCGGCAATCGAGAGTTCGGGCGTCAACAAAAGACGCGCGCCCTGTGCATGGGCCTGGCGCGCGGCGTCGACGATCTTTTTCGCGTTGCCGGCGAGGTCGCCCACCACAAAATTGAGTTGCGCGATGGCGAGCTTGAGCGTCATACAGAAGGAAGAAAAAGGCTTGAACGATTATGTCATTCGGGTTCTGTCGTCGCCGTCGGACGTGAGCCCGGAAGCATGGAACGCGCTGCTGGCCGCCGAGGCCGAGCCCTCGCCTTTCATGCGCCACGAATACCTTGCGGCGCTGAACGACAGCCGCAGCGCCTCGCCGGACAGCGGATGGGTGCCGCAGTTCGTCACGCTGTGGCAAGGTGAGCAGTTGCAGGCGGCGTGCCCGTTCTACATCAAGGACCATTCCTACGGCGAGTACGTGTTCGACTGGGCCTGGGCCAACGCCTACGAACAGCACGGGCTGGCCTACTACCCGAAGGCCGTGGTCGCCGTGCCGTTCACGCCCGTGCCCGGCACACGGCTGCTGGCGCGCGACGCGCAGAGCCGCACATTGCTGGTGCAAGGGCTCGTCGCGCTGTGCAAACAGGAAGAACTGTCGTCGCTGCACCTGCTGTTCGGCGCCGAGGCGGACATCGCCGCCTGCACCGAAGCCGGCCTGATGCTACGCAACACCGTGCAATTCCACTGGACGAACACGGCACCCGCGGCCGGCACTGGCTACGCGGACTTCGACGCGTTCCTCGCCAGCCTCTCCCACGACAAGCGCAAGAAGATCCGCCAGGAGCGCCGCAAGGTGGCCGACGCGGGCGTGCGCTTCCGCTGGTCGCGCGGCACCGACATCTCGAAGGCCGATTGGGACTTCTTCTACCGCTGCTACGAACGCACCTACCGCGAGCACGGTAACCCGCCCTACCTCACGCGCGACTTCTTCCGGCGCATGGCCGGCACCATGCCCGAGGCCTGGCTGCTGTTCGTCGCCGAGCGCAACGGCAAGCCGATGGCCGCCAGTCTGATCGCCCTCTCGACGCAGTCTGACAGGCCGTTGGTCGCCTATGGCCGCTACTGGGGTGCGCTGGAGCGCGTGGACTGCCTGCATTTCGAGGCCTGCTACTACCAGCCGCTGGCCTGGTGCATCGAACATGGCGCCCAGCGCTTCGAGGGCGGCGCCCAGGGCGAGCACAAGATGGCGCGCGCGCTGATGCCGGTGAAGACCACCAGCGCCCACTGGCTGGCGCATCCCTCGTTCGCCGATGCAGTCGAGCGCTTCCTGGAGCGCGAGGGCGCGGGCATCGAGAACTACATGGACCACCTGGGCGAGCGCAGCCCCTTCAGGTCCGCCTGAGTTGCCATTCGGGGCTGCTATAAAGGCGCCCGATTCGACAACAACACAAAGAAACCAATGCCATTCTTCGGACTGGGGCTGCACGTCCTCATTGCGCTGTTCTTTGCCGTGCATGCGATGCGCCACGGCAAGCAGATGTACTAGCTCATCATCCTTTTCAGCTTCCCGCTGCTGGGCAGCATCGTGTACTTCATGGTCGAGTACCTGCCCGCCTCGCGCATGCAGCGCACCGCGGGCAAGGTGGCGAGCGCGGCCATCGGCTTCATCGATCCCGAGCGCGAATACCGTGCGGCCACCGAAGCCTACGACCTCGCGCCCACGGCCCAGAACAAGCTGCGCCTGGCCAAGGCCGCGCTCGACAAGGGCCAGGCCGCCGATGCCGTCGGCCACTACCGCGACGCGCTGAAGGGCCCGCTCGCCTCCGATCCCGAATTGCAATTCGGCCTCGCCAGCGCGCTGATGGCCGCAGGCGGCCCTTCGGCGGGTCGCGATGCCCTGCAGGCCTTGCAGACCCTGCGCAGCACGCGCGACGATTACCGCAACGACGAAGTCGCCGTGCTGACGGCCCGCGCCCTGGCGGCCGACAGGCGCAACACGGAAGCGCGCGAAGCCTTCGAAGCCGCATTGAGCAAGTACAACACGGTCGAGGCACGCGCCAGCTATGTGGTCTGGCTGGCGCAGCAAGGCGACGCCGCTGCGGCGCAGCGCCAATGGGACGAGCTCCAGCAGGCCGCGCGCCACTGGAACTCGCACGCCAGGTCGGTCAACCGCGAGTGGATGCGGCAGGCTGGCGATGCGATCCGGGGCTGATTACTTCTTGTAGGCGGCGATGCCGTCCAGGATTTCCTTCTTGGCGGCGTCGATGCCTTCCCAGCCCAGCACCTTGACCCACTTGCCGGCTTCCAGATCCTTGTAGTGCTCGAAGAAGTGGCTGATGGCCTTCAGGCGCATCGGGTTCACGTCGTCGACCGACTTCCAGTGGCTGTAGATCGGCAGCACCTTGTCGGTGGGCACGGCCAGCACCTTGCCGTCGACGCCAGCTTCGTCTTCCATCATCAGGATGCCCAGGGGGCGGCACGGCACCACCACGCCCGGCAGCAGCGGGTATGGGGCAATCACCAGCACGTCCACCGGGTCGCCATCGCCCGACAGGGTCTGCGGCACGTAGCCGTAGTTGGCGGGGTAGTACATGGCCGTCGTCATGAAGCGGTCGACAAAAATCGCGCCGGATTCCTTGTCGACTTCGTACTTGATCGGATCGGCGTTCATCGGGATTTCGATCACGACGTTGAAGGCATCGGGAACGTTCTTGCCAGGGGAAACTTTGTCGAAGGACATGACGTTTTTCGAGTAGTTGAAAAGTATGAGACGGATGGGGACAAACCCGGAGTTTACTTTCCGTGTCACCGGCCCGTCGCACGCTCGCTCGTTTTTGCCTGTAAATTGCAACCGTTGGCCAATCGGCTCCGCACCCCAGGTGCAGCGAGCTTCGAGGAAGCAACGCGGCGGAAAACATGGTCCCGTACGCGTTGCACGCAGGGCCCATGCTGTCCGTCTCCACAAGTCACAGCGAACGAATGGAGAAGCAAAGCATGATCGGCAACACCCCCCTGATACTGGCCATCGTCTGCGGCCTCGTGGCCGTGGCCTACGGTTTCTGGGCCCGAAGTTGGATTCTCGCGAAGGACGCCGGCAACGCCCGCATGCAGGAGATCGCGGCGGCCATCCAGGCCGGCGCCTCGGCCTACCTCGCCAAGCAGTACAGCACCATCGCCGTCGTCGGCGTGGTGCTCGCCATCCTCATCGCCATCTTCCTCGACCTGACCACGGCGGTCGGCTTCATCGTGGGCGCGGTGCTCTCGGGTGCCTGCGGCTTCATCGGCATGAACGTGTCGGTGCGCGCCAATGTGCGCACGGCGCAGGCGGCCACGCACGGGATCGGCCCGGCGCTTGACGTCGCGTTCCGCGGCGGCGCCATCACCGGCATGCTGGTGGTGGGCCTCGGCCTGCTGGGCGTGTCGGTCTTCTACTGGGTGCTGGCCGCTGGCGGCATTCCGGCCGGGGCCCACGGCCTCTCGGCCATCCTCAATCCGCTGATCGGCTTTGCCTTCGGCTCGTCGCTGATCTCGATCTTCGCGCGCCTGGGCGGCGGCATCTTCACCAAGGGCGCCGACGTCGGCGCCGACCTGGTGGGCAAAGTCGAAGCCGGCATTCCCGAAGACGACCCGCGCAATCCGGCGGTGATCGCGGACAACGTGGGCGACAACGTCGGGGACTGCGCCGGCATGGCGGCCGACCTGTTCGAGACCTACGCCGTGACGCTCATCGCCACCATGGTGCTGGGCGCGCTGATGGTCACCGCGGCGCCGACCAACGCGGTGCTGTATCCGCTGGCGCTGGGCGGCGTGTCGATCATCGCGTCGATCATCGGCTGCTTCTTCGTGAAGGCATCGCCGGGCATGGTCAACGTGATGCCGGCGCTCTACAAGGGCCTGGCGGTGGCGGGCGTGCTGTCGCTGATCGCGTTCTGGTTCGTCACCAGCTGGCTGATTCCCGACAACGCCATTGCCCCGAGCGGCAGCCAGCTCAAGCTGTTCGGCGCCTGCTTCGTCGGCCTTGCGCTGACGGCCGCCCTGGTGTGGATCACCGAGTTCTATACCGGTACCCAGTACAAGCCGGTGCAGCACATCGCACAGGCCTCGACCACGGGCCACGGCACCAACATCATCGCGGGCCTCGGCGTGTCGATGCGCTCGACGGCGTGGCCGGTGATCTTCGTGTGCATCGCGATCCTGACGTCCTATTCGCTGGCGGGCCTCTACGGCATCGCGGTGGCGGCCACGTCGATGCTGAGCATGGCCGGCATCGTGGTGGCGCTCGACGCCTACGGCCCCATCACCGACAACGCCGGCGGAATCGCCGAGATGAGCGAGCTGCCCGACAGCGTGCGCGCCGTGACCGACCCGCTCGACGCGGTGGGCAACACCACCAAGGCCGTGACCAAGGGCTACGCCATCGGCTCGGCCGGCCTCGCCTCGCTGGTGCTCTTTGCCGACTACACGCACAAGCTGGAGAGCTTCGGGCAGGCCATCAGCTTCAACCTGAGCGATCCGATGGTGATCGTCGGCCTCTTCATCGGCGGCCTGATTCCCTACCTCTTCGGCGCGATGGCCATGGAGGCCGTGGGCCGCGCTGCAGGCGCGGTGGTGGAGGAAGTGCGCCGCCAGTTCCGCGACATCCCCGGCATCATGGAAGGCACCGGCAAGCCCGAGTACGGCAAGGCCGTGGGCATGCTGACCGGCGCCGCCATTAAGGAAATGATGATCCCGTCGCTGCTGCCGGTGCTGGTGCCGATCATCGTGGGCCTGGTGCTCGGGCCGAAGGCGCTGGGCGGGCTGCTGATGGGCACCATCGTCACAGGCCTGTTCGTCGCCATCAGCATGTGCACCGGCGGCGGTGCCTGGGACAACGCCAAGAAATACATCGAGGACGGCCACTTCGGCGGCAAGGGCAGCGAGACGCACAAGGCCGCCGTCACCGGCGACACCGTGGGTGATCCCTACAAGGACACCGCCGGTCCGGCCGTGAACCCGCTGATCAAGATCATCAACATCGTGGCGCTGCTCATCGTGCCGCTGGTGGTGAAGTTCCATGCAGGCGATGCGGCAGCCGTACCGACGAAGGTCGAGACGCCGCCGCCCGCGACGGCCCCCGCCGCCATGGCGCCGTCGACCCCGTCCACGCCTGCTGCTGCGGTCGCTTCAGGCGCCGTATCGGCCGCCGAGGCTGCCGCCGTGAAGGTAGAGAACGGCGTCGTGAAGTTCTACTTCGCAAGCGCCAGCGCCGAAGTCGCGCCCAACGCCAAGGAGGCACTGGCCGACGTCATCAAGGCCGTGCAGAGCGGCAGCACCGTGCTGGTGAGCGGCTACCACGACGCCAGCGGCGATCCCGCGAAGAACGCCGAACTCGCCAAGCAGCGCGCGATGGCCGTGAGCGATGCGCTCAAGGCCGCCGGCGCACCCGAGGACAAGATCGAGCTGGCCAAGCCCGAGCAATCGCAAGCCGATGGTCCTCCCACCGAAGCGCGCCGGGTCGAAGTGAAAGTAAAGTCCTGAGATGCCCACACCCGCCCGACTCGAATCTTTCATCGCCGCTGTCGAAGGCGGTGCGCATGCCCAAGCCATCGAGGACTTCTACACCGAAGATGCCACCATGCGCGAGAACCAGGCCGAGCCGCGGCGCGGCCGCAGTACGCTGGTGGCGCAGGAAACCGCCGTGCTCGAGCGCACCGAATCGGTGGCCTCCACCTGCGTGCACCCGGTGCTGGTGAACGGCGACCATGTGGCCATCCACTGGATCTTCGAGTTCACGTTCAAGGGTGGCAGCAGGATGCGCATGGAAGAGATCGCCTGGCAGCGCTGGGAAGGCGATCGCATCGCGCAAGAGCAGTTCTTCTACGATCCCGCGCAGAGAAAGCCGAGCTGAACGCTTCCGCGCAACGCCAACCTGAATTTCGGCTTCTAGCGCCTGCTCTCGGCCGCCACGGCCCGCACCAGCCGCGTGGCGGGCGCCACCAGTTCGCGCAGGTCGCCCGCGCGGTCCTGCTCGATGGCCTCCAGCACCAGTTCGTTGATGCCGCCGACCACCGTCATCGCCATCTCGCCCGTCAGGTGCACCCCGGGGTCTTCCGCGCCGGCACTGCCGCTGTTGATCGCCATCTGGATGAAGTTGGCGATCTCGTCGTTCACCCGGCGCCGCACCACGAGGCCGGGCATGCCGAGCCCCAGGATCTCGACGAACAGCGTGCGCAGCAGCACAGGGTCTTGCGCTAGGTAGTCGAAATACGCGGTCATGGCCTGCTCCACCTGCGCATGCCAGGGCTGCACCGGATCGAAGGCCTCGCTCACCGCCTGCAGTGCGAGGCGGCTGGCGGTCTCGTAGAGCGCGATCAGGCACTCGGTCTTGGTGCCGAAGTGTTCGTAGAAGGTGCGGCGCGACACGGCGGCCTCGCGCACGATGTCGGCAATGGTGGTTTCGGCGTAGCCCTTGGCGGCCACGGCATGCGCCATGCCTTGCAGCAGGCGCGTGTAGTGCTCGCTTCCGATGCCGTCGGCTGACTTGGAAGGCGCGGCTGTTTCGACGGTTTCACTCATGAACGGCACATTTTCCTACGCCTTGGTACTTGACAGTACCAACTTGCAATTGCACCATGGAGGCAAGCTGGTACGAAGACGTACCAGCCATTTCATCCCGTGCTTTTTTCCGAGGCTTGTTTTTCATGACTGATCTCGTGGTCCGCCGCCTTCTGATCGATTTGCAATCGCCCTTTGCCCGCGACTGGTGCGGCGGCGACGCATTCTCGACCGCTTTCTTCAACGCCCTGTCGATGAGCTTCCCCTTCGGCGAGCAATTCTTCATCGACGCGGTTCGCGATGCCGTCGCCACGCTGCCGACGGAAGTGCAGGAAAAGCATCGCGCCGACGTGCGCGGTTTCATCGGACAGGAAGCCACACACCGGCGCATTCATTCGCTCTTCAACAACCACCTCGAAAGCCAGGGCCTGGTGGATGGCTGGACGGCGCGCGCGGGCAAGCGCCTGGCGCTGATGGAGGACGCCGACCCGCGCCACGCGCTGGCGGTGACGGCGGCCACCGAGCACTTCACGGCGCTGTTCGCCGAATGGCTGCTGGCCCACCCCGAGATCCTCGACGGCGCCGAGCCCCGGCTGCGCACCATGTGGCTGTGGCACAGCGCTGAAGAACTGGAACACAAGAGCGTGGCCTTCGACATTTACAAAGCCGCAGGCGGCTCCGACGAATGGCGCAAACGGTGGTTCCGCCGCGTCACGATCATGTTCCTGAGCGACCTGATGCACCAGACCATCGACAACCTGCGCCGCGAAAAGCAGCTGTGGAAATGGTCGACCTGGAAGAGCGCGGCGCGCATCCTGCTGAACCGCGACGGTCTGCTGCGCGGCAACCTGGCCGGCTGGCGCAGCTACCTGCGCCCGGACTTCCATCCGATGCAGCAGGACAGCAGCCTCTCGGTGCGCTGGCTGGCGGACAACCGCGCACAGTACACGCCCGTAGGCGCGGCACCCGAGGCAGCGGCCGCGGGTTGACCGACAAGAAAGCTCAGTAGAAGTTGGCGCGTTGCGGCGCACCGCCGCTGGCCTGCTGGTGTTCGGGGCGCAGCGCCAAGTCGTGCAGGGTGTCGAAATCGGACGGAGCGTCCGGCACGCGCATCACCACTTCCAGCTCGTGCATCGAAGTGACCCAGCGGCCGGCCGGCGATTCGGCGGGCTCGTCGTTGGCGAACACGCCGTCGCGGATGTAGAGGGTCTCGCCCTCGGGGCGCTCGGTATGCAGCTCGATCAGGCGCGCGATGGAGAAGTTGTACGTCACGAGCTTCTCGCGCGTCTTGCGGTCCTTGCCGCCGCAATTGAACGAGCCTTCCGCGGCAATGACGATGCAGGAACCATCAACGCCTCCGTCCATCTCGATCTCGTTGCCCGAGCGCCAGATGGCGTTGGGCAGGCGCACGCGCACCTTGTCGATCACGAGGTCGCGCTGCTTGTTCAGGCTGCCAAGAGGCGGCACCAGCGAGCGCAATTGGCGCAGGCGCTCGGCGAAGTTGTCGTCCATCAGGAATTCGACATGGTGCGTGGCGCTGCCGGAAGAGCGCTTGACCACCTGTATGACCACGTGGCGCGACTTAGCCATGGCAGAGCCCCTTTGCAAGCGTTGAATTCCATGTCCCGCGAGGGGCGTCGACGGCGTGGCTGCAATTCATTGGAAATCGGCTACAAATTAGAACTTTTGAATTCATGCAATCACTTGCATCATTTGTTTCTAACTGTATAACGATTGGCGGCAATGGGGAAGGCCAATTCGTGACTTATGCACGCGGAAATGTCTCCAAAGTGCCTCCCTGATGTGCTATCAGGGTGTCCTTCACCGGACTCGGTCAATCCCCTATTCGAGGGATTCGTCGAGCGCCTTGCAGGAAGGCGCGCAAACGGTCTGGGACTTGCCCAGCACCTGGCGGGTGCGCAACTGCGAGCGCACGCGGTGCTTGCCGCACATGAAGCACGACATGGTCGCGCCACTGAACGACGCCGAGGCGCGAAACGGCGAACCGGGCGTCTTCGATTTGTAACGCAGGCCGTCCGCCACCACTGCCGTCTTCACTTCACCCTTCGCCATGCGTCTTGTCCTTGCTGTTCGGTTCGGCACGGCGCATCGCGCGTGCAATGGCTTCCCGGGCACTGGTTTCAGCCGCCAGGGAAGCGTCCAACGCCGAGCGGCAAAGCCCGGCGTACTGGTAGTTGAGGTTCTCGTACACCTCGGCCGCGGCCGGATAGGCATCGAGCAGGCGGCCGAGTTCGGCGCCCTGCTCGACATCCTCGAACTCATGCACGAGGTGTTCGACCACGGAACGGTACTGCTCTGCGCCAACAGGCACAGCGCTGTGTTCAAGCTTTTCCAGCAGTTGTGCCAACACGTGGGTCACTGCCAGATCGGTCTTGGGAGACGGATTATCGGTCGTGTTCATGGTTCGCATCTGGGGGCAGCATACGCCTATGCAAGTGGCTGCTCGCACGGGGAGGTCTCTGGCGCCCCGGTTTCCTGGGCCGCCTGCATCCGCTGGAGCAGGCTGTGCAGCATCTCGGTGGACAGCCCGTGGATCACCAGCCGATGCCCCGCCCGCAAAGTCGACAGGGGCACGAGCGGGTGCTTGTTGTTGACCAGAATGAGGTGTTCGGGCGCGGCCAGGATCGTGGCTGCGTAGATGCCGATGGTTTCGTCCAGCTGCAGGGAGTTGGCGGCGCGCCAGAAATCGTTGTCCGTCAGCATCAGCTGGTAAAGCGGCGTAAAAAGCTCGATTGCGCTTTGCAGGTCGAGAAAATTGAGCCTTCCCCGGGGCATGTCTTCCAGCCGCGGACCGGGCTCTTTGATCATCGAGAAATCGGCCAGCTCCGCCTTGCACAGCGCCACGCCCTTGTCGCGCAGCGCCTTGTTCAGCCGGATCACGAAGTTGAACAGGTTCAGGTCGTGCTTCAGGAACATCTCGTCCTTCAGCGCGTCGATGTCGGCCGGCTCCAGCGGGCTCGTCGCCACCGGGGCCGGCGAGTTTCGCCCGATGAAGGCCAGCACTTGCGAGCCCAGGTGAAAGTGCCGCAGGATCAGCCAATTGGCCTCCGGCGAAACAAAGCGCTTCAGCCCCCACGCGAGAAGTCGGTGCAGCAGCATCGAATGCGACCAGTTGCGCGGCACGAACACCTTCACGATCTGGATCAGGATGATCGTCAGCCGCGCGATCGGCCGCAGGAACGGCAGCAGGTACTGGCGCGAGGCCGAACTCGAATCGGCCAGCCACGCCGCCTTGACGTCGTCGGGCAGCGGCGTGCTCTGGTCGAGGTACAGCGCCAGCCAGGGACTGGGGTCGCGCTCGTCGTGCGCCTGGGTCAGGAAATCAGGTGTTCGGTCCATGGGGCCTGCGTTCGGTGATGTGCTGGAACTGCATCAGGTACAGCGCTGCCGTATGGCGCGCGGTGTCGGCTATCTGTCGAGCGGCGCGCGCCTGCCCCTCCACGGCCATGACCATCTCGACCGCCGTGAGCCAGCGGCTCAGGTGATGCTCGTCGTTGTGGCCGTGGTACTCGAGGAAGCGGAAGGCGTCGGGCGGCAGCTTCAGGCCGGACTTGAGCAGCGGCAGCAGCGCCGGCACGATGCGCTGGCCCGTGCCCTCGATGATGTAGATCGCGCCCAGCAGCCCGATCGGGTCGCGCGTGGCGGCCAGGCCATGCAGATAGGCGTTGAGCGCCTCGCCGCCGGGGTTGCGGCGCAGGTCCTCGATGGTCTCGACGGTGCCGCCGGCTTTGCGGTAGTCGCTGAAGAGGATGTTGAAGTCGTTCTGCTCCTCCCCCGCGTGCACGCCGATCAGCGAGGCCAGCATCTGGTACGGCTCGCTCAGCGAGGCGGCGCCTTCGCGCATCCACAGGCTGCCTTCGCGAACCTGGGGCACCCATTGCTCCATCCAGTTCAGGTAGTCGGGCACGGCAAAGCGGCGCTCGCGGATCTGGCGGACCAGCGGCGTGCGCCAGACGCGGGAGCGGTAGTCGTGCCAGATGGCGGCCAGTTCGGTCAGCAAGGCGCCGAGGCCTTCGGGCGCGGCGGCTGGGTCGTGCGGGGGCGCGATCACGAGGTCGTCGTCAGGCGCCACTGCCGCCGCGCGCGGTGCGGCAACCACCGGCACGGCATCGACCGCCTCTACTTCGAGCAGCATGTACGCTGCCATGAAGCGCCCCGACTCTGGCACGTAGCAGAAGATCTGCTCGCCGGGCTTCAGCGCCTTGGTGTGCAGGAATTCGGCCAGCATCACGAGGATCGACGCGGCCCCGGTGTTGCCGCGCCAGGCGAGGTTGCTCCACCAGCGCTCGCGCGGAATCGACAGGTCGGCCTTGGCCATCAGGTCCTCGACCACCGGGATGAATTTTTCCGACGAGTAGTGGCAAAGAAAGTGATCGACCCGCTTCGGATCGACCCAGCCGTCGCGCACGAGACCCGCGTACTCGTGGATGCCGATGTCGAACAGGTGCGGCAGCAGACGGATGTCCTGGCGCAGCGACAGCGCGCCTGCAGCTTCGGCCTCGGCCCAGGAGCCGAAATCGAGGTGGCCGCGTGCCCGGTCTTCGGTCAGCCCGAGCTGCATGCACACCGGATAGTCGCCCGAGAAAGCGCGCTGGTGCACCCACTTCAGCTTCAGCCGCAGCCCCGGTGCGCCGGCCAGTGCAGGCGTACCGTCGGACAGCAGCAAGGCGCCCGCGCCATCGGACAACATCCAGCGCAGGAAGTGCGAGTCGAAGTCGGTCTCGTAGCCGCGCGCCGCGAAGCGCGAGCGCTTGAAGAGGCGCGACGGCATCTCGCTGGCCACCGCCACCGCCGAGCGGTGCGCCCCCAGCTCGATGCCCTGCGCAGCTGTCTGGATCGCCGACACGCCCGCCGCGCAGATGCCGTGCACCGAATGCGTCTCCATCGGCTGCGCCGCCAGCTCGCCCTGGATCATGTTGGCAAAGCCTGGCATCAGCGTGTCGCCGCCCGACGAGCCGCTGGCCAACAGCGACACGCGCGACAGCTCCGCGCCGCCCCGCCGCAGGCAGTCGCGGATCGCACCGGCCGCCAGTTGCGCATTGGTGTGGCGGGCCACGCCTTCCTCGTCGATGGCGTAGTGCCGCGTGAGGATGCCGTTCTCCGCCAGGATGCGCCGCTTGATGCGCTCCGACATGCGGTTGAGCGGCGCGATGTAGGCGTCCATGCGGTCGTTGGGAATGGGCTCGCCCGGCATGAAGTAGCCGGCGCTTTCGAGGTAGACGCGTTGAAATGAGACAGGCATGGTTCAGTTGATGGATGAATCGGGAGGCATCAGCGGGCGGCTGCGAAAACGCGGCCACACGGCCCCCAGCAGGAACACCCGCACCATGTACGGCACCAGCCCGCCCTCGTTGAGCACGGGATCCACCTGCGCGCGGTAGCGCGTGCGATGCAGGCGGGTGAGCTCGGACCAATGGGCATGCGGGTTCTCGTGGTGTGCGGTGTGCAGGCCGATGTTGAACAGCAATGGGTTCACCAGCCCCTCGAAATTGCGGGCGTAGTTCAGCCGGCTACCCGGGGTATCGCCCTGCGCCTCCTTGCGAGGAGCCTTCCGGCCGTCGGCGTGGGCATGCTGCAGATAATTGGTCGCCAGCAGCCAGTGCAGGCCATGCAGCTGCGGCACGATGACGAAGAGCAGCGCCTTGCGCCAGTCGAGCGCCAGCAGCACCGCCCAGCTGGCCAGCCACAGCGCGTACTGCGCCATGCAGTAGCGCCACGCGCCGCGCCTGTGCAGGCGCAGCCGGGCAAGCCACGCGAAGAACACCGGTATCAGCGCCCACACCGCCTGGAACGGATGCAGAAGGTAGCCCCGCAGGTGGTTGGTATCGCCGCCGAAGCGGTAGGTGCGCGCCACGTCCTTCGGGCCATGGCGATGGCGGTGATGATTGGCGACGTGCGCGGGCCAGAACACGAAGGTCGGATGGCCTTGCAGCAGCGTGATCCAGAAATCCGTCAACCGGTTCATGCCCCGCCCCCGCCACATGCGCAGATGCACATGGTTGTGGTGGATCACGCCGACGCCGAGCGTCAGGAACAGCGTCAGCCCATACAGCGGGACATCGAAGCCGTGGAACCACTGCCACGCAGCCAGCACAGGCAGCGCGACGAGATAGGCAAGGCTCTGCCAGTCGCGCCAGTGACGCAGCCGCGGCAGGTGGCGGCTCGCGTCAGGCCGTGGTCGCGCCATGCTTCTTGCGAAAGGCCTGGAGAACCGGCTCAACTGCATCGGCCGCGACACGCGTTCCGAACAGCCGGTCCATGAACGTGAACTGAAAACCGTAGTTGCCGTTGTGCACGGCATGGTGCAGATGGTGCCGGCGGCTCGCCGCGAACCAGTGGCTGTACGACACGCCCGTGAAGAAGTCGTAGTTCGAATGCCCGACGCAGTTGAAGAACAGGCTGAACACCGGCACCGCCGCGAGCGACCAGAAGCTGAAGTCGTGCACCACCATCGGCAGCAGGATCACGTTGCCGAGCATCAGCGCCTCGACGGGGTGAAAGCTGTAGGTGGCCCACGGCGTGGTCACGAACGAGCGGTGGTGCGGCCCGTGAAAGCGCCGCAGCCAGCGCGTGTGCAGCAGCCGGTGATTGATCCAGAAATGCACGTCATTCCAAAAGGCGAGCGCGAGGATCTCGACCGCGACCTGCGGCCACCCCGCATCGCCGTCGAGCCGCGCCCAGCCCAGCTGCAGCACCCCCCATGGAAACACCATGCCCAGCCCGAAGATCAGCACCGACACCCCCGACTGCCCCAGTTCGCGCCGCAGCTGCCCCGGCTGCAGCGGCCGAGGATCGAGTTCGCGCCCGATGCCCAGCGCGGGCAGCATGCGCTTCGTCAGCAGCCACGTGAGGCTGCCAAAACAGAGATAGATGCCGCCGAAAAAAAGCACGCCCCACAGCATGACCTGCGGGGCGGACAACGAGGTGAAAGTCTGCGCCATCCCCCGAGGCTACAACAGCATCTCGGGAACGATCGGCGCAATGAGCATGTTGTAGAAGCGCTGGAAGAAGCCCGATTCGGGCTCCGAAGTCAGGATCATCTCTTTCTCGCCATCGTTCGTCAGCCATTGCAGCGTGCCGGTGTCCTTGGCCAGCCGCAGCCGGTAGGAATTCTGCAACTTGCTGATGTTGATGACGCGCAACATCTCGCGCGCCAGCTGCGGGCTGTCGACCACCACCCCCATCTCGGTGTTCTGGCTGGCCGAGCGCGGATCGAGATTCATCGAGCCGATGAAGATGCGCGTCCTGTCGATCGCAGCGGTCTTGGAGTGCAGCCGCCCCAGCGACTTGCCGAACATGCCGAAGCGCTCGCCCGCGCTGGTGCGCTGCGGACTCAGTTCGTAGAGGTCGGCGCCGCTTTCGAGCAGCCGCTGGCGATAGCGCGCATAGCCGGTGTGCACCAGCGGCTCGTCGTTGGCCGCCAGAGAATTGGTCAGCAGCGTGAGCTTGACCTTGCGTCTGGCCAGGTCCTCGAAAGCCTCCATGCCGCGCTCGCCCGGCACCAGGTAGGGCGAGGTCAGGTCGACCTCGGTCTTGGCGTCGAGCAGCAGCGCCCAGACCTTCATCGTCACGCTGGTGGCGATGGCCTCGTCGGCGGACATGGTCGCGGGCTTGGTGGGCGGGTCGGCGATGGCGCGGGCCTCGCCCCACAGCAGGCCCATGCGGCCGCCGTCGAGCTCCTCGGCAATGGGCCCGTAGCCGAGGATGTCGGATGGCGGCAGCACGATCTTCGGTGGTGGCGCGGCCATGCCCACCCAACTGTCGAAATCGGCGCCGTTCGGCTTGCGGCCGCCCTCGCCCGTCACGATGTCGGCAATCGGCCAGACCTGCACGCTGTTCCAGTAGGCGTCGAAGATCGATTCGAGCTGCGGCACCACCTTGCCGATCACCAGCGCATCCATGTCGATGAAGTTCTGCGCCTCGCTGAGCACGAAATACTCTTCGGCGATGTTGCGCCCGCCCACCACCGCCATCACGCCGTCAGCAATGAAGAGCTTGTTGTGCATCCGGTGGTTGAGCCGCGAAATCTCCCACGGCGACGCCGCGAAGCGCGACAGGAAGCCGTTACGCCCGCAGCAGAACGGGTTGAACAGGCGCACATCGACATTGGGCGTCTCGGACAGTGCCAGTAGCAGCTGCTGGCTCTTGACGGTGTACAGGTCGTCCACCAGCACCCGCACCTTCACGCCGCGCATCGCTGCCTCGCGCAGCGTGCGCAGCAGCAGTCGGCCGACCGCATCGTTCTCGAGCTGGTAATACTGCACCACCAGCGAGCGCTGGGCCCGCTGGGCGAGTTGGATGCGTGCGTCGAGCGAATACACGCCCAGCGGCATCAGCCGGAAGCCCGAGTGCTCGCCAGGCGGCGTGGATGCGGCGGCGATCTTCGCGAGCGTGGTCGACGGGTCGGCAGAGGAGGCAAATTCGGCGGGCCGTTCCCGCGCCGGCGGCAGTGAACCGCAGGCGCCGAGCGCCGCAATCAGGGCGCCAGCGAGCGCGAGGCGCAGAAGCGAGAGGCAGGCGTTCATGATGGTGCTTCCATGGCGTGGTTCTTCTCGTCGTTTCTTCAATTGTTCTGCTCAATACGCGGGCCGGCCTGCACCGGTTTCAAGGGCCCCTTTTGGGGACGCCCGGCCTAGAATTCGACCCACATCGCTGCGGAGTTACATCATGGCCCGTTCGCACCTCCATCGCATCGTCTGGATGACGGTTTTTTCAGCCCTGGCGCATCCCGCCTGGGCCGCCCTGGACATCGGCGACCCCGTGCCCAAGTTCACCGCCACCGCGGCCCTGGGCGGCAAGACCTTCCGCTACTCGCTGGCCGACGCGCTCGCCAAGGGGCCGGTGGTGCTGTACTTCTTTCCAGCGGCCGATTCCAACGACTGCTCGATCGAGGCCCACGCCTTCGCCGAAGCCGTAGACCAGTTCGCCGCACTGGGCGCCAGCGTGATCGGCGTTTCGGCGGACGACATCGGCACCTTGTCGAAGTTCTCGGTCAAATCCTGCCAGAGCCGCTTTCCGGTGGCGTCGGACGAGGGCAAGACCGTGATCCAGGGTTTCGACGCGCTGATGCAGACGCGGCCCGACTTCGCCAACCGCCTGTCGTACGTGATCTCGCCGGACGGCAAGGTCGCCTACTACTACCAGAACCTGAATCCGGACAAGCATGTGGAGCGCACGCTGAATGCGGTGAAGGCGCTGCCGAAGGCCGGCACGGCCAAGTAAGGATTGCGGGCCGCAGGGCCATGGGATTCGCGCGCTTCGCGCAAAATCCGCGCATGCAGCTCAACTACATCGCCAACGCGCACGTCCCGTCCTCTTCCGGCCGCACCCTGCCCGTCATCGACCCTTCCGACGGCCAGGTTTTCGACGAAATCCAGCGCAGCAACGCGGCCGATATCGACTCCGCCGTGCGCGCCGCGCGCGACTGTTTCGAAGGCGTCTGGCACAAGGTCAGCGCCGCCGACCGCAGCCGCCTGCTCTACAAGCTCTCGCAGAAGATCACCGAGCACGTCGACGAGCTCGCGCTGATCGAGCAGCGCGACTGCGGCAAGCCGGTGAAGCAGGCGCGCGCCGACGCTGTGGCGCTGGTGCGCTACTTCGAGTTCTATGCCGGCGCCTGCGACAAGCTGCACGGCGAAACCATCCCCTACCAGGACGGCTACAGCGTCTTCACCTGGCGCGAGCCGCACGGCGTCACCGGCCACATCATTCCGTGGAACTACCCGATGCAGATCTTCGGGCGCAGCGTGGGCGGCGCCCTGGCGGCCGGCAATGTGTGCGTGGTCAAGCCGGCCGAAGACGCCTGCCTCTCGCTGATCCGCGTGGCGCAGCTTGCGGCCGAAGTTGGCTTTCCGGCCGGCGCGCTCAATATCGTGACGGGCTACGGCCATGAAGTGGGAGACGCGCTCGCTCGGCACGAGGGCATCGACCACATCAGCTTCACCGGCAGCCCGAAGATCGGCACGCTGATCCAGCAGGTGGCGGCCGAGCGGCATTGCCCGGTCACGCTGGAGCTGGGCGGCAAGAGTCCGCAAATCATCTTCGCGGACGCCGACCTGGACGCGGCCATTCCCGTGGTCATCAATGCCATCGTGCAGAACGCCGGCCAGACCTGCTCGGCCGGCTCGCGGGTGCTGATCCAGCGCGACATCTACGAACCGCTGCTCGAGCGCCTGGGCCATGCCTTCGAGGCGCTGCGCGTCGGTCCCGCGGCCATGGACCTCGACGTGGGCCCGCTGATTCGCCAGACGCAGCAGCAGCGCGTGTGGGACTTCTTGAGCGATGCGCAGCATGCCGGCATCCCGATGGTGGCGCAGGGCATCGTGGTCGAGGAGGCGCCCGAGACCGGCTTCTACCAGGCACCCACCCTGCTGCGCGACGTGCCGGTGAATCACCGGCTCGCACAGGAAGAGGTGTTCGGCCCGGTGCTGGCAGCCATGGCCTTCGCCGACGAAGACGAAGCCGTGGCGCTTGCCAACGCCACGCAGTTCGGCCTGGTCGCCGGCGTGTGGACCACCGACGGATCGCGCCAGTTCCGCATGGCCAGGCGCGTGAGGAGCGGCCAGGTGTTCATCAACAACTACGGCGCGGGCGGCGGTGTCGAGCTGCCGTTCGGCGGCGTAAAGTCCTCGGGCTACGGCCGCGAGAAGGGTTTCGAGGCCCTCTACGGATTCACCACACTCAAGACCGTCGCCGTCAAGCACGGCTGAGGCCAAGGGCCGGCCCGGCAGCCGACCAAGCAGAGCGCATTGCAGAACATTGACCTGGGACATGGTTTAGGCGGCGGCGATCAAGTAGCCTGAGGTTCACAGGCCCTTGGGCCGTGGCGCAAAATCGGACCCGCTTCATGAAAAACAGCAGCAATACCGTCATTCCGATCTCCACGATCGGCCGCGCACGCCCCGCCGTGTCCGTGCCGGACGTCGCCGTGCCCGCCACGGGGTTGCTGCTCGACCGCCTGGGCCGGCCCATGACCGACCTGCGCATCAGCGTGACCGACCGGTGCAACTTCCGCTGCAGCTACTGCATGCCGAAGGACGTGTTCGACAAGGACTACAAGTACCTGCCGCACAGCGCGCTGCTGAGTTTTGAAGAAATGACGCGGCTGGCCCGCCTGTTCGCCGCGCACGGCGTGCGCAAGATCCGCCTGACCGGCGGCGAGCCGCTGCTGCGCAAGAACATCGAAGGCCTCATCGAACAACTCGCCGGGATCCGCACGCCCGCCGGCAAGCCGCTGGCGCTGACGCTCACCACCAACGGCTCGTTGCTCGCGCGCAAGGCCTCCGGGCTGCGGGCCGCAGGCCTGCAGCGCGTGACCGTGAGCCTCGACAGCCTCGACGACGCCGTGTTCCGCCACATGAACGACGTCGACTTTCCGGTGGCCGACGTGCTGGCGGGCATCGACGCGGCGCTGGCCGCCGGCCTCGGTCCCATCAAGGTCAACATGGTGGTCAAGCGCGGTACCAACGAGCAGGAAATACTGCCGATGGCCCGCTACTTCCGCACGCACCTCGGCGGCAAGGTGGTGCTGCGCTTCATCGAATACATGGACGTGGGCGCCACCAACGGCTGGCGCATGGACGAGGTGCTGCCCTCGGCCGACGTCATCGCTCGCATCCATGCCGAATTTCCGCTGGTGCCGCTCGAAGCCACCACGCCCGGCGAAACCGCCCAGCGATGGGCCTATGCCGACGGCAGCGGCGAGATCGGCGTGATCAGCAGCGTCACGCAGGCCTTCTGTCACGACTGCAGCCGCGCGCGCCTGTCGACCGAAGGCAAGCTGTACCTCTGCCTCTTCGCCAGCACCGGCCACGACCTGCGCCCGCTGCTGCGCGGCGCCGCCAGCGACGACGACATCGCCTCGGCCATCGGCCACATCTGGCAGGGCCGCGCCGACCGCTACTCCGAGCTGCGCGCACTGCGTGGGCCCGACGACGACAGCGGCGATGCCGGCGGCAAGGCGCCGCGCCGCGTCGAGATGAGCTACATCGGCGGATGACGCAGGCGGCCGCCATGCCCGCGCACGACTTCATCGCGGCCGCCGACATCACGGGGCTTCTGCTGGCCGGCGGACGCGGCTCTCGCATGGGCGGGGTCGACAAGGGACTGCAGCTTTTCAACGGCGAGCCGCTGGCTCTGCATGCGATACGGCGGCTGGGGCCGCAGGTCGGCCAGCTCATCGTCAATGCCAACCGCAACCTCGCCGACTACGAAGCCTTCGGCGTGCCGGTGTGGCCCGACAGCCTCGCGGACTATCCGGGGCCGCTCGCGGGCTTTCTCACCGGGTTGGAGCACTGCACGACCCCCTGGCTGTTGACCGTGCCTTGCGACACACCGCTGTTTCCGCCAGACCTCGCCGCCCGGCTCGCCGAAGCGGTGGCCGCCGACGATGCAGAGATCGCGATGGTCAACGCCCCCGAAATCTACGAAGGCGAGGTGGTGCTGCGCCTCCAACCCGTCTTCTGCCTGCTGCGCACCGACCTGCGCGAGAGCTTGCAGCGCTACACCGAAGCCGGCGGCCGCAAGGTCCACGCCTGGACCGCACAGCACCGCACAGTGCACGTGCCCTTCAACCGCCCCGGCGACGCGCCCGACGCTTTCTTCAACGCCAACACCCTGGCCGAACTGCACGCCCTCGAAAACCGATGAGCCGCATCGCAGACATCGCCTCCGCCCTTTCGGGCTACGACGCCGCCATCGACCTGAGCGTCGAGGCCGTCCACGCTTTTCTCTCGCAACTCACGGCCTCGGCTGTCGTCACGCAACAGGAGACCGTCTCCCTGCTCGACGCCCTCGGCCGCGTGCTGGCCGAAGACATCGTCTCTCCCATCAGCGTGCCGCCGCACGACAACTCCGCCATGGACGGCTACGCCTTCGACGGCGCGGTGCTGCCCCCGGACGCACCCATCGACGTCTCGGTCACGCTGCGCGTAGCGGGAACGGCGCTGGCCGGGGCCGCCTGGCGTGGCACGCTGGGTCCAGGCGATGCGGTGCGCATCATGACCGGCGCCATGATGCCGGCGGGCCTCGACACCGTCGTGCCGCAGGAGTTCTGCAAGGTCGACGGCGACCGCGTGTGCTTCCCGGCCAGGGTGCTGCGCCGCGGCGACAACCGCCGCCTTGCGGGCGAAGACCTGATGCAAGGCCAGATCGCGCTGCGCAAGGGCGAACGCCTGTCGCCCGCCGCGCTCGGCATGGTCGCGAGCCTCGGCCTGCCGGACGTGCCTGCGCTGCGGCGGCTGCGGGTAGCCTACTTCTCGACCGGCGACGAGATCCTGAGCCTCGGCGACGCGCCGCGCGAAGGCGCCGTGTACGACAGCAACCGCTACACCGTGTTCGGCATGCTCGCGCGGCTGGGCTGCGAGGTGATCGACCTCGGCCTCGTGCGCGACGATCCTGCCACGCTCGCCGCCGCACTGCGGCGCGCCGCGAGCGAGGCCGATGCCATCGTCACCAGCGGCGGCGTCAGCGCCGGTGCGGCCGACCACACGCGCGACGTGATGCAGCAACTGGGCGACATGGCGTTCTGGCGCGTGGCCATGCGCCCGGGCCGGCCGCTGGCGGTGGGGTTGATCCCGCGCGAGGCGTCGCCGCAGCCGGCGGTGCTGTTCGGCCTGCCGGGCAATCCGGTGGCCGTGATGGTGACCTTCCTGGCCTTCGTGCGGCCGGCGCTGCTGCGCCTGATGGGCTGCCACGACGCGGCAGCCGCGCCACCGCCCCTGCTGCGTGCACGCAGCACGGGCCCGATCCGCAAGAAGCCGGGCCGCACCGAGTACCAGCGCGGCTTCGTGAAGACCGTACCGGGCGCGTTGCCTGAGGTGTGCGTCGCGAGCCACCAGGGCTCAGGGGTGCTCAGCTCGATGGTCGAAGCCAACGGGCTCGTGGTGCTGCACCACGATCAGGGCAATGTCGCGGCGGGCGGCGAAGTCGACGTGATGATGTTCGACGGCAACATCTAGGTACCCCGAACGGTCAGATCCGGCCCAGGGCCTTGTCCACGCCCTTGTTGGCCAGCATGTCGGCGCGCTCGTTGCCCGGGTCTCCCGAGTGGCCCTTGACCCAGCGCCACTCGATCTGGTGGCCGCCCTCGCTCACCAGCTTGTCGAGCCGCTGCCAGAGTTCGACGTTCTTCACGGGCTGCTTGCTGGCTGTCATCCAGCCCTTGGCCTTCCAGCCGCGGATCCACTCGGTGATGCCCTTGCGCACGTACTGGCTGTCGAGGTAAAGCAGCACCTTGCAGGGCCGCTTGAGCGCGGCCAGGCCTTCGATGACGGCGGTCAGCTCCATGCGGTTGTTGGTGGTGTCGAGTTCACCGCCGAACAGGTCTTTCTCGGTGGAGCCCGACTTGAGCCACGCGCCCCAGCCGCCAGGGCCGGGGTTTCCCTTGCATGCGCCATCGGTGTAGATCACGACTTCGTTCAAACCGGCTTTTCCTTCTTCATCATCATTCGTTTTCGTTCATTCTCAATTCTTGCCGACCTCGTTGCGGTGCACCTTGCCCGCGATGGGCACCGGCGCCGTGGCGCGGGCGGCCGAGCGGCGCCACTCGGCGCTCAGCAGGCGCATGCCGCGCACCCGCTTCACGGCGACCACGAAGTAGGCGGCGCCGAAGATCGGCCACCAGCGCTCGCCGGCGGCATCCATCCAGCGCGAGCGCTCCAGCCAGGCTTCGCTTCGCACCGCGGGCCGGTAGATGCCGAAGCGGCCCGACTCCACCTCGAAGCTCAGGAGCCGCAGCCAGTCGCGCATGCGCCAGTAGCCGATGAACTCCCCGCCTTCGGGCAGGTACAGGTCGCCGATGCCGAGCCGGCGATAGAGGTGTGCGCGGCGCTGCCGCATGCCCCAGAGGCTGGCCGGATTGAACCCGCAGATCACCACGCGGCCCTCGGGCACCAGCACCCGCTCCACCTCGCGCAGGGTGGCGTGCGGGTCGGGGCTCAGTTCGAGCGCGTGCGGCATCACCACCAGGTCGAGGCTGTTGGCTGCAAACGGCAGTGCCGCAAAGTCGGTCAGGAGCGTCGCCCTGCCGCCTCGGGCGGGGTCGTCCAGCGCCAGCCAGCGGTGCGGCATGCGGTTGGCGCGCAAGCCGTCGACCTCGGCCGCACCCAGTTGCAGCGCGTGATAGCCGAACACGTCGGCCACCGCCTGATCGAACTGGGCCTGCTCCCAAGCCAGAAGGTAGCGCCCCGGGGGGGTCGCGAACCAATCCTGCAAACCTATAATTTGACCGCTCATGACCCTTGTTCCGCTGCCCGCCTTCGCTGACAACTACATCTGGATGCTGCACGACGGGTCCCACGCCATCGTGGTGGATCCGGGCGACGCCCAACCGGTGTTCGACGCGCTGGCGCGCCACAAGCTGCAGCTGGCCGCGATTCTAGTCACGCACCACCATCCCGATCACACGGGGGGCGTGGCCGCGCTGCACGAGGGCACCGGCGCACCCGTGTGGGGGCCGGCGCGCGAGCGCATTCCCGAGCCGTTCACGCCGCTGGCGCAAGGCGACATTGCCGAGGTGCTCGGCCTGCGCTTCGAGGTCATCGACGTGCCGGGCCATACGGCCGGCCACATCGCGTACTTCCTGCCTGCGGCGCAAACGGCGGGTGGCGATGCACCGCTGCTGTTCTGCGGCGACACGCTGTTCTCCGGCGGCTGCGGGCGCCTGTTCGAAGGCACTCCCGCGCAGATGCTGGCTTCGCTAGATGCGCTTGCCGTACTGCCGGGCGACACGCGTGTCTGCTGTGCGCACGAATACACACTTTCTAACCTGCGTTTTGCCCAGGCGGTGGAACCGGGCAACGCCGAACTGGATCACTACAACGCGCGCTGCGAAAGCCTGCGCGCGCAAGGGCAGCCCACACTGCCATCGCAACTGGCAATCGAACGCCAGGTCAACCCCTTTCTTCGCAGCCGCGAAGCCACTGTCCTTCGAGCGGTGCGTGCCCACGCTGAGCTGGCTGCCGATGCAGCCGAGGCCGACGTGTTCGCCGCACTGCGCCAATGGAAAAACGACTTCCGATGAAACTGATCGCTGCCACCTGCCTTGCAGGTTCACTGGTGCTCGCGGGCTGCGCGGGCACGAGCAACAACAACAGCTCCTCCCCCTCTTCTTCTTCGTCGGCCGGCGGCACCGGCGCCAAGGCCACGGGTAGTGCGACACCAGTCTACCCACGCGACTCTCTCTCGCCCCTCACCACCGGACAGGCCCAATCGCAGAGCGTGGTCACGCTCGCCCCGCCGGTCGACATGTGGGACCGCATCCGCCGCGGCTTCAAGATGCCCAACCTCGACAGCGACCTGGTGCGCGATCGCGAGCAGTGGTATTCCAGCCGGCCCGACTACATCCAGCGCATGACGGAGCGCTCGAACAAGTACATCTTCCACATCGTCGAAGAGCTCGAACGGCGCAACATGCCGACCGAACTCGCACTGCTGCCCTACATCGAGAGCGCGTTCAACCCGCAGGCCATCTCCAGCGCGCGCGCCGCGGGCATGTGGCAGTTCATGCCGGCCACCGGCACCGACTTCGACCTGAAGCAGAACATCTTCCGCGACGACCGCCGCGACGTGGTGGCCTCCACCCGCGCCGCGCTCGACTACCTGCAGAAGCTCTACGGCATGTTCGGCGACTGGCAACTGGCCCTGGCCGCCTACAACTGGGGCGAAGGCAGCGTGAGCCGCGCCATCGCCAAGAACCAGCGCCTGGGCCTGCCCACCACCTACAGCGACCTCACAATGCCCGCCGAGACGCGGCTCTACGTGCCCAAGCTGCAGGCCGTGAAGAACATCGTGGCGAATCCGCAGGCCTTCAACACCGAGCTGCCGCTGATCGCCAACCACCCGTACTTCCAGACCGTCACGCTCACGCGTGACCTCGACGTGGAACTCGCCGCCAAGCTTGCCGACGTGCGGCTCGAAGACTTCCGCGCGCTCAACCCCGCCGCGCACAAACCGGTGCTGATCGCGGCCGGCACGCCGCAGCTCCTGCTGCCGTGGGACAACGCGGCCGTGTTCCAGCGCAACTTCGATGCCTATTCGCAGGGCCAGTACGCCAGCTGGACCGCCTGGGTCGTGCCCAGCACCATGACCGTGGCCGACGCGGCCCAGCGCTCCGGCATGAGCGAAAGCGACCTGCGCGCCATCAACAACGTGCCGCCGCGCATGCTCATCAAGGCCGGTTCGACGCTGATCGTGCCGCGCGGCGCCCGCGTGAAGGAAGACGTGGCGGCCGTGGTGGCCGATGGCGGCCACCTGAGTTTCCAGCCCGAAATCGTCACCCACCGCACGACGGTGAAGGCCGGCCGCGCGGACAGCGTCGCCAGCATTGCGCGCCGCTACAACCTCAAGCCCGCCAACGTGGCCGAGTGGAACGACGTGAAGCCCAACCACGCCTTCAAGCGCGGCTTCAGCGTGGTGGTGTACCTGCCGATCCGCGCCACGGTGGCAGCGCGCGCCGGCACCGGCGTGGCGGTCGGGCGCGGCCACGCGGTGGCGGTATCTGCGAAGCGCGGCGCACCGGTGAAGGCTTCGCCGCGGGGCACCAATGTCGTCAAGGTGCCTGCCAGCAGCAAGCAGCAGGTGGTGCGCGAGAAGCGCGGCGGCACGCCGGCCAAGAAAAAGCGCTGAAACGGCGCTCTTCGTGCTTCGGTTTCTGCAGGTTCAGCGGGCTGCCGCCGCAGCCCATGCCCTGCGGCGCACCACGGCTTCGAGTGCCGCCACGGCGATCATGACGAGCGTCGTGAGCGTGCCCACCACCATCACCGAGAGGTGCGGTGCAAAGACCGCGAGCACGGCCAGCAGGCCCAGGCCGTAGAGGTGCGACTGCGGCAGGAAACCGCGCACCACACGCTTGAACAGCGCATTGCCGAACAGGTACAGCGCCGGCCCGCCGATGAGCGCGCCCAGGTACTTGAGCTCGGCATGGTGCGAGCCCTCGTTGATCGTGAGCTCGTCCGCCACCGCGCACACGATGATGCCCGCCACCAGGATCACGTGCGTGTAGTGGAACTTGGCGCCGATGCCGCCGGGGTCGGGCGAATGCTCGATGGCATGGGTCGCCTCCTTCGCGCTGGTGTCGAAGTACATCCACCACATCGCGAGGCTGCCCGAGAAACCCACGAGCAGCGCGAACAGGTCGATGCCGTGCCATTCGGTGTGCTGGCCGAAGGCGATGCCGGTGGCCAGCACCGACTCGCCCAGCGCGACGATCACGAACAGCTGGCAGCGTTCGGCGAGGTGGCCGCCGTCGATGGTCCAGTCGGCGGTCGTGGAGCGGCCCAGTCCCGGAAAGCGCAGCCCGATCATCGGCGCGATGTATTCGCACAGCACGCCGACGAACCACAGCGCGAGGCGCGCCTGCCCTTCGGCCAGGCCGCCCGCGATCCAGAACGCGCCGGCCAGGCAGTTCCATGCCAGCAGCCGGCGAAAATTGGGTGTGAGCGGATCGTTCGAGCCGATAGCGATCAGCATGCAGAACGTGCGCCCCGCCTGGATGCCGACGAAGCACAGCGCGAACACCAGCCCGCGCTCTGCGAAGGCGCCCGGCAATGCCGAGGCCATCACCATGGCCAGCAGCATGATGGCGAACAGCACGCCGCGAATGCGTAGCGCGCCAGGGTTGAACCAGTTGGTGGTCCAGGCCGTGTACTGCCAGCCCAGCCATACCGCGAACCACATCACCAGCGTCTGGAACGCGCCCAGCAGCGTGAGGTGGTCCAGCAGATAGTGGGAGAGTTGCGTGACCGAAAACGCATAGACCAGGTCGAAGAACAGCTCTTCGTTCGAGACCCTGGCAGCCTCGTCGCGCGAGCGCAAGGTCGTGGCCCGCTTGTTGTCGTGGCTCATTGGCTTACTACCCCAGTGAAATCGTTGCCGCGCTCTCCGGCGCCGCGCAAGATCATCGCATGAGGGAGTTACAGCTTCTCGGTTTCGCCGGTCTTGGGCTGCCACTTCATGAGCCGCTTCTCGATCAGCCCCACGATGCCGTCGAGCACCAGCGCAAAGGCCGTGAGCACCACGATGCCGGCGAACACTGTGTTGACATCGAAGGTGCCCTCGGCCTGCAGGATCAGGTAGCCCACGCCGCGCGCCGAACCCAGGTACTCACCCACCACCGCGCCCACGAAGGCCAACCCGACCGAAGTGTGCAGGCTGGAGAACACCCAGCTCGTCGCGCTCGGCAGGTACACCGTGCGCAGCAGCTGCCGCTGGTTCGCGCCCAGCATCTTCGCGTTGGCCAGCACCACCGGGCTCACCTCGCGCACGCCCTGGTAGACATTGAAGAACACGATGAAGAACACCAGCGTGACGGCCAGCGCCACCTTGCTCCAGATGCCCAGGCCGAACCACAGCGCGAAGATGGGCGCAAGGATCACCCGCGGCATCGAGTTGGCGGCCTTGATGTAGGGGTCAAGAATCAGGCTCGCCGTGGGCGCGAGCGCCAGCCACAGCCCGCAGCCCAAGCCGAGCACCGTGCCGATGCCGAAGGCCAGCACCGTCTCCAGCAGCGTGGTGCCCAGGTGCAGGTAGATGTCGGCGTTGCCCTTGAGCCCGTCAGGGAACAGCGCATTGGGCGGCACCTCGAACGGCAGGAACCAGCTCCAGATGCGGCCCGCCACCTGGATCGGCTCGCCGAGGAAAAAGGCGAACTGCTGGTTGCGCGAGGCAATGTGCCACGCCACCAGGATCACCACCAGCAACGCCAGCTGCCAGAAGCGCGCGTTGCGCTCATTGAGTCCGAGGCGGGGCATCACGCGGCCTTCCTCAGTTGCTGCGCGTAGCCCTTCAACACCTCGTCGCGCAGCACCTCCCAGATCTGGGTGTGCAGCTCGACGAAGCGCGGCTGCGTGCGCACCTCGGCAACGTCGCGCGGGCGCGCCAGGTCGATGGCGAACTCGCCGATGGGGTGCGTTGCCGGGCCGGCCGACAGCACCACCACGCGGTCGCTCATGGCAATGGCTTCGTCCAGGTCGTGCGTGATGAACAGAACGGCCTTCTTCTTTGCGCTCCAGAGGTCGAGCACTTCGTTCTCCATCAGCTGGCGCGTCTGGATGTCGAGTGCGCTGAAGGGCTCGTCCATGAGGATGATGTCGGGGTCGAGCACCAGCGTCTGTGCCAGCGCCACGCGCTTGCGCATGCCGCCGGAGAGCTGGTGTGGGTAGCGGTCACCGAAGCCCGAGAGGCCCACGCGCGAGAGCCATGCCTCGGCCTGTTGGCGCGCTTCGGCATCGGACACGCCGCGGTACTGAAGGCCCACCATCACGTTGTCGATCGCGCTGCGCCAGGGCATCAGCGCCTCGGTCTGGAACATGTAGCCGGCGCGCGTGTTGATGCCCGCGAGCGTCTGGCCGAAGACCTTCACGGTGCCCGAAGAAGGTTCGAGCAAACCTGCGCCAACGTTCAGCAACGTCGACTTGCCGCAGCCCGTAGGTCCCACCACCGAGACGAACTCCCCCGCCTTGATGCGCAGCGTGGTGTCGGCCACCGCGGTGTAGCGCTGGCCTGGATCGTCCTTCGAATGGAAGGTGCAACTGATGGAGAGAAGTTCGAGTGCGTGGTCGGACATGGCGTAAAAAACCCGGCCTGAGCCGGGTCGCGAGGACGTTCGGAATCAGGCTTTGAACCTGTCTTTCGCGCGCCGAGCAAAATCGTTGGTGTAGGTCTTTGCGAGGTCGATCCTGTCGGCCTTCACGGTGGTGTCGAAGCTGGCGATCGCGGTCAGCGCGGTCTTGGGGCCGTCGACCGGCACGAGGCCGTCGGTTGCGATCGACTCGCGCACCTTGTCGAAGGACGCGAGGTACAGCGCCCGGTCGCCGAGCAGATAGGTCTCGGGCACCGTCTTGATGATGTCGCCGGGCCCCGCCGTCTGCAGCCACTTGAGCCCGTGCACGATGGCATTCGCCAGTGCCTGGCAGGTGTTGGGATTCTTCTGGATGAACTCGCTCGACGCATACAGGCAGGCTGCCGGCATCGGGCCGCCGAACACCTGCTGCGTGCCCTGGAGCGTGCGCGTGTCGCTGATGATCTTCACGTCGCCCTTCTGTTCGAGCATCGTCATCACCGGGTCTGTGTTGCTGATGGCGTCGATCTGGCCCGAGCGCAGCGCGGTGAGCGCACCGGCTGCCACGCCCACGCCGATGTAGCTCACGTCGCTGGCCTTGAGGCCGCCGCGCGACAGTACGAGGTTGGCGACCATGTTGGTCGACGAGCCCGGCGCCGAGACGCCGATCTTCTTGCCCTTGAGGTCGGGAATGCCGGTGTAGCCCGCCATGTTCTTCGTCGACACGCCCAGCGCGATCTGCGGTGCGCGGCCCTGCAGCACGAAGGCCTGGAAGAACTGGTTCTTGGCTTGCAGGTTGATGGTGTGTTCGTAGGCGCCCGAGCAGACATCGGCCGAACCGCCGACCACCGCCTGCAGCGCGCGCGCACCGCCGGCGAAATCGGAAATCTCCACATCGAGCCCCTCGGCCTTGAAGTAGCCGAGCTGTTCGGAGATGGTGAGCGGCAGGTAGTAGAACGCCGCCTTGCCACCCACCGCGATGGAGATCCTGGTTTTCTCCAGCTTCGCCTGCTGCGCAAAGACGCGCGGCAACGCGATGGTTGCGGCAGCGATGGCGGAAGCTGAAATGAGGGTTCGGCGATGGAGCATGAAACGGTGCCTGCGGGCTCGATGATTCCTGGGACTGAATCGAGCTTAGGGGCCGCATCAGGCGACGGCATCGGGGTGATCCCGTGCGGGTTTTCACGTAATCATGAAGGCCTCGCCGCGAAGCCTGCGCCGAAGCGTCAACGCGCCAGGAAAAGTATCGCGACGTTGACCAGGAACCCGAGCGCCCAGACAGCGCTGCGCGCACTGCCCAGGCCCTTGATGTAGAGCACGATGTAGATCGCGCGCAGCACCACGTAGGCCGCGGCGAGCATGTCCAGGCGCGCCTGTGCCGCGCCGAGTTGGTGCGCGATGATCACCGCGCCGATGAAGAACGGCAGGCCTTCGAAGCTGTTCGCCTGCGCGCTGTTGGCACGCGCGCGCCATCCGACCTGCTTCGCGGCCCAGTCGCGCGGATGCTGGTTGTCGCACGGGCCGAAGCTTCCAGCCTTGGCGGTCCACGCCGCGAAATACGGCAACCCGCAGGCGATGAAAACGCACCAGTAGGCGATCGTGAGCAACGAGAAAGTCATGTCCGCGTGCGCGTGCTACCTGCGATCCACCAGGGCATGCGCGATGGTGCCGAGATCGACGTATTCGAGTTCGCTGCCAGCCGGCACGCCGCGCGCAAGGCGCGTCACCGTGAGGCCATGCTGCTTCAGCGCCTCGCCGATCACGTGCGCGGTGGCTTCGCCCTCGGCGGTGAAGTTCGTGGCCAGGATGACCTCGCTCACCGTGCCGTCGCGCGCGCGGTCGAAGAGCTTCTGCAGTCCGATGTCCTTCGGCCCGATGCCGTCGAGCGGACTGAGCTTGCCCATCAGCACGAAGTAATAGCCGCGGAACGCGCCGGTGCGCTCGAGTGCTGCCTGGTCGGCCGGCGTCTCAACCACGCAAAGCTTGGTCCCGTCGCGCCGCGAGTCCATGCAGACGCTACAGATCGGCGCCTCGGTGAAGGTGTTGCAAAGCTCGCAATGCCGCACGTGGCCCGCGGCCTGCTGCAGCGCGCGCGCGAGCAGCTGCGCACCCTCGCGGTCGTGCTGCAGCAGATGGAACGCCATGCGCGAGGCCGACTTGACGCCGACACCGGGCAGGCGGCGCAGCGCATCGACCAATGCATCCAACGAACTCGCGTCTGCCATGTCAAGCGGCTCCTTCGCGGGAACACCGCGGAACCGGCTTCGCCGGGCCGCAGGTGTTGCCCCCGGCGAGGGGGTTGGCGGCCACACGAAGTGGGCAAGCCTGGGGGAGAGTCATTCAGAACGGCAGCTTCATGCCGGGCGGGAGACCAGGCATGCCGGCCGTGAGCTTGCCCATCTTCTGCTCGCTGGTTTCCTCAGCCTTGCGCACGGCAGCGTTGAAGGCGGCAGCCACGAGGTCTTCGAGCATGTCCTTGTCGTCCGCCAGCAGGCTGGGGTCGATGGTGATGCGCTTGACGTCGTGCTTGCAGGTCATGACGACCTTGACGAGGCCGGCGCCGGATTCGCCTTCGACCTCGATGTGGGCGAGCTCTTCCTGGGCCTTCTTGAGGTTGTCCTGCATTGCCTGCGCCTGCTTCATGAGGCCGGCCAGTTGTCCTTTGTTGAACATCGTTGGTCCTGATTGTTAGGTTGAAAAGTGGGTGAAGGATAAGAGAGTTGGAGGCTCAGGCCGGTTTCAGCGTTCCGGGAACGATCTTCGCGTCGAAGTCGCGCATCAGCGCCTGCACTTCAGGGTCGCTCATGATGGCCTCTTCGGCCACGCGCTGGCGCTCGTCGGCGGCCTGCTTGTTGCGGCGCGCGGGGCTGTCGACCACGCCGCCGATCTCGATGGCGAGCTTGATGTTGTGGCCGAGGTTGTTCAGCGCAGCTGTCAGCTTTTCGCGGCTCGACGGCTGGTTGAGCGTCTCGCGCTCGATGCGCAGCAGCCACTGGTCCGTGTCGCGGCCCACCAGCTGCGACTGCAGCGCCAGTTCGCGTGCCAGGGCCGTGATGGCCTCGGCCGCGACCAGTTCGGAAACCGTGGCGTACCAGAAGTCGCCGTCTTCACTGGCCGGAATGGGGGTGAATGTGCTGCGCGGCTCATCGGGGCGCGGCGTGTCCCGGACACTCGGCGGGGGCTGCACGCGAATGGGCACGCCGACGACCCTGGCGGTCGCATCGCTGGCCTCGGGGCGGGATTCGGCCTGTCGGGGTTCATCGACCACCGCGAGGCGATGGCCGGCGGGGACCGGGGCGGCATGGGCGGGCGCCGCAGCAGGCGCTTCAGCTTCAATCGGAGCGCGAACGACCGGCATGGGCGCCGGAGCGGGGGCTGCGGCACGCACCGGAACCTGCGGCGCCGCGGCCGCAGCTTCATTCAGAGTTTTTTTTTCCGTGGAGGCCGTCGAAGCAGCAGCGTTGGAGGGCTTGAAGGCAAGTAGCCGCAACAGCACCATGGTCAGCGCGGCGTACTCATCGGGGGCTAGGCCCAGCTCGCCGCGGCCATGCAGGCACAGGCTGTAGAGCAGTTGCGTCTCGTCGGCCGGCATCAGCGCGGCGAGGCGCGCAGTGTCGGCCGCGTCAGGATCGGTGGCGGCATCGGCCGACTCCGCCCGCGAGGGCACGGCCTGCAGCACGGCCATGGCCTGCAGCACAGCCGTCATTTCTTCCAGCGTGGAGGCGGCGGACATGCCATCGACGCGCAGCGCCTCGGAGGTTTCGACCACCGTCTTGCCGTCGCCCTGCGCGAGCGCCTCGATCAGGCGGAATACATGGCCACGATCGACGCTGCCGAGCATCTGGCGCACGCCGGTCTCGAGCAGTTCGCCGTTGCCGAAGGCGATGGCCTGGTCGGTGAGCGACAGCGCGTCGCGCATCGAGCCACGCGCCGCGCGCGCCAGCAGGCGAAGCGCCTGCGGCTCGGCCGGAACATTCTCGGTTTGCAGCACGCCGGTGAGATGTTCGAGCACCGTCTCGGGGGCCATCGGCCGCAGGTTGAACTGCAGGCAGCGCGACAGCACCGTGACCGGCACCTTCTGCGGATCGGTCGTGGCCAGCACGAACTTGAGGTACTCGGGCGGCTCCTCGAGCGTCTTCAGCATCGCGTTGAACGCGGTGTTCGTGAGCATGTGCACTTCGTCGATCATGAAGACCTTGAAGCGCCCCTGCACCGGCTTGTAGACGGCCTGTTCGAGCAGCGACTGCACTTCGTCCACGCCGCGGTTCGAGGCCGCGTCGAGCTCGGTGTAATCCACGAAGCGGCCCGAATCGATGTCGCGGCAGGCCTGGCACACACCGCACGGCGTGGCCGTGATGCCGCCCTGCCCGTCCGGGCCCTGGCAGTTGAGCGACTTCGCCAGAATCCGCGAAACGGTGGTCTTGCCCACACCCCGGGTGCCGGTAAAAAGATAGGCGTGATGCAGGCGCTGCGTTTTCAACGCGTTCTCGAGCGCCTGCACCACGTGCCCCTGGCCGACCATCTCACCGAAGGTTTTCGGACGGAACTTGCGAGCGAGCACGAGATAAGACATTGCGGGCATTCTAAAAGGCGTGAGGCGGGTCCTCGGCCCCACCTCGCAATCAAAAAAGACCCCTCTTTTCGTGAGACACCGAGGAACCGGCTCCGCCGGGCCTCTGGTGCCGCCCCCAGCAGGGGGGTGGGCGAAGCGACACGAAGTGCGCGCAGCCTGGGGGGTTACAATAAGCCTTGACGGGCCTCCCTGCATGGTGAAGTGGCCAACCGGGTCAGGTGGGGAACCAAGCAGCCCTAACTGCGTAGTCAGTGCCAGGGGTAAGGCTCGTCAACCTAACATCGAAAAGCCGTGAGTTCTCAATAACTTACGCGCCATCAACGACTTACGAGTCCTTCTCTGTAGCACTTGGCTGTGTCACATCCTCGCAACAAGCGCGGCGAAATGCTCGCTGCGCCAACGGGAAACGACATGGCAAAAGTGGAAGGCTTGAATCGCCGGGGCTCGCGGTTCTTCGTCCGGATCGTGATCCCCATTGACCTTCAAAAAGTCTATGGCAAGTCCCGCGTGAACATCGCGTTGGGCACCAGCGACCTCCGCGAAGCGACCCTTTTGGGAACCATCAGGCGAGCCGAATGGTTGGCCGAATTCGAGGCGAAGCGCTGCGAGTTGGCCCCCTCCGCAGTTGACGCGGTGACACCGGAACTTGCAGCACTGCTGGCGGAACGTGTTCGCGCCTTCGTCCTTGCTGACGACGACCGTGTGCGCTCCGATCTCCCGCTATTGGCCGAGATGGTTCACATCCGCCGCGAGTTGTCCCGCCTCAAAGCAAATCGCCTACGCATCCCTCAATGGGAAACCACTGAGCCCCGCATCGATGACCTGACCGGCGCCACTGACGAGGAGCGCCGGGAACTGGCAGACCTCAATGCCTATCTCGATGGCAAAGCCTCTATCGCCCTTGCGGGTGGCAATCTCGCAGCGGTGTTGCCCTTGGCACAAGCCGAAGCAGCAAAACTCGGCGTGTCTTTTGATGCGAAAACACCGGGGGCACGAGCGGCACTTGCAGCGTGCCTCAAGGCTTATCGCATAGCACATCGGGAGGTGACCCTGCGAGATGCTGGAGACGTGATTGATACACCGGTGATCCTAACCACGCCCGCAGCCGTGAAGCCTGCGAAGCCTCGCACCCTGCGCGATGTATACGACCGCTGGAAGAAATCAGGCGACAAGCCACGCTCCCCGGACTCCATCGTGGTCTATGACCGTGCTTTGAAACAGTTCGAGGCTCAGCACAAGGGCCTCGCTCTAGCCGACATCACCCGCGAGATTGGCGATACGTACCGTACGTGGCTATGGGAGAACTGCAACACGACAAAGACCGCCCGCGACCGGCTCACGAACATCAAGTCCCTACTGAAGTACGCGGAGGAAACACTGCAGTGGATTCCGAAGCAGCCTTGGCGAGGCTTGGACATCAAGACCACGACAACGAACAAGCGTAGGCCGTGGACGAACGATGAACTAAAGGCGTTGTTTGCCGCGCCATTGCACACCTCCTACGCCCTCCCCGATGCCCGCTATGGTGGCCGAGAGGCGGCGTATTGGATTCCCCTGATGGGCATCTACACCGGGACCCGACTGGGAGAGCTCTGCCAACTGCGTACGGCTGACGTGCGGGAGGTCGAGGGCATCCCTGTGCTGGTTTTGACTAACGAAGGCGAAGGCCAGAGCATCAAGAGCGATGCTGGCCACCGCAGCGTCCCGATTCACAGTGAACTCATTCGGCTCGGGTTTCTCAAGTACGTTGAAGCCATCAAAGCCAAGGGTAGCGACTCCCTGTGGCCCTCCCTACCGTTGCGCGATGGGAAACCAAGCGACTTCTTCGGACGCTGGTTTAAGGACCACCGGAACGCCTTGGGCCTCACGGGCACGCGACCGGACTTCCACTGCTTCCGCCACACGGTGCGCCCGCTAATGCGCAAAGCAGGCCATAGCGAGGGCACCATGGACAAGGTGACGGGGCACAGGACAGTGGGCAGCATTGGGACAGTGGTCTACGACCACAGGACGCTGCAAGAGGTTCGTGAGGCCGTGGAGGCAATCCGGTACCCTGCCCTCCGGCTACCCGTTTCGAGGGCGCATAGGGGAATTTGAGCGCTTGCTATCCCCTCCCTCAGACACCATCGACGCTGGGGGAGGACATGGGCGCAACAGCTCGCCTACCCCCTACGGCTTTCTATTCGCTCTCGCTCCTCCAATCGCTGAGCCAAACGCGGTGTGATGGGAAAGCCAAGGGCCGCTTGGTATTTCAGACGCCGCGACGCTTTGTAAGGCGTTTGCTTCCACTGCTCTTCTACGCCCGCTAGGTCCCACGCAAGGTTCCGCGTAATCGCGAATCCAAGCCGTTCTTCATAGCGGACTTGCCGATGCCCAAAGGGCTCCCCTTCCGGTCCAGGTGGGCGACCACGCTGAAGCAGCTTGGCGATGTCGCGGAGTGAAGTATCGAAGCCGTGAGCGGGCCCCATAGGGGTGTACGAAAAGATGTCCATGTGCCTATTGATTTGGATAGTTGACCGTTTAAAACAGATGCGGTGGGACGGCCGAAGCGCCCCCGGCGCCCCCCACAAAACGCCTGAGGACCCCGCCGGAGGCTTCGTCATGAGGATGGCTCTGTGAGCCTGCGTGCCCCCCTTAGCGTCCCTCCTTGCGCCCCTTGCGGGCCGCGACTTCGGCTTGACCCTTAGGGGTCGTCCAGAAGTCCGGGATGTTTCTCATCGGAGCTTCAGGTGGCGTGGTCTTTGGTGAAGCCCTGGGGGCCTTGCCGAAGTCGTTCTTCGCCCACTCCGATACGCGCTCACCTGCACTCCGGGTGTCCTTGATGCCTTGCACCTTGTCGGCCACGGTTGCGGCTGCGGTCGCCACGTCGCTCTGTTCCTTCGCCCCGTACCACTTCGTGATGTCGTCCTTGGTTACGACGAACAGGGAGTGGTCAGCGTTCCACAACGGGAGACCCCCAACGTAGCCCCGGTAGGCGCTGGTCGTGGGGTCGAACTCAAGGCGTACCTCCGAAGACTTGAAGCCAAGCTCCTTGGCGCGGGCCGTGGGGACCTCCTTGATGTACCTCTCGAACCATTCGTCCTGTGTCTTGGACTTCGGGCCGGTGGGCATCTCGCTGCGCAGGTAGACCGTGCCGTTCACCTTGGCGGTTATGTTCGGGTCGGCGAGGTACTTGGCGGATGCCGCAAGGGCATCTTCAGCGCTCCCGTACTGACCACTGTGCGCGAGGAGCGTGGCGTAGCGCCGGAGCGTTCCGGTCATCTGCACGGTGTTCGCCGAAACGTTGTCCCCGAACGCCTTCTGAACGAAGTCCCACTTGTAGAACGGATCGGCCTGAATCTTCCCGACCTCCGCGTGGACCTTCTTCACGAGCTTCTCGGTGTCGCTGCCGATGATCGCGCCAGCGTCCGCCGCTGTGGACAAGCCCGCTGCGTCATCGACGCTCCGGCCCATCTTCTTCAGGAACGCGATGTCGCTGAACCTGGCGTACTGCTTCTCGCTCATCAGGCTGCGGGCGTAGTCGCCGTAGGTGTCCAGCTTCTGGAACAGGTCCACGGCCTGCTTCCCGGTGTCGTTCAGGGTCCCCGTAGGTTTCCCTTTGGAGTCCACTCCGATGGTGTTCAGGTTGTAGAACCCTTGGTCCATCAGGTTCGACCAGTCGGGATGCTTCAGGCCGTTCTGAGCGAAGAAATCAACCTGCCGCTTGAACGGGAGATGCTTCGTGCGCTCCACGCCGATGCGCTCGGCCCTCTCCCTTACTTCCTTGTCGCTCAGCTCCTCTGCCTCGCCGGACTTGCGAAGCACCATAGGCTTCATGGTGCCCATCACGGCCGGTAAGTTGCCCGTCACGAGGGCCGCTTCGATCTTCCGGTTGGCCTCCGAATCGGATGCCGCAATGGCACCCGCTGTCTGCGACTCCACATATAGGTCGTGTTGCCGAGCGATGGCCGCGAGGTTGGACTGTTCCACCGAGTGAATCTGCGAGGCGGAGATGAAGTCCTTGTTGGCAGGCGACAGCGCCCACTCGCGGAACTTCGGGGTCAGCTCACCCTTGCCAGCTTGATCCAGCCACGGGAGCATCTCGTCATCCACCCGCTTGCGCTGCTGCCCCTCGAAAGAGGTCCTCGCATGGTTCTCGTAGGTGGCGCTCGTGGTGGCCCCGATGAAACCGCGCAGAGACCCAATGCCATCCATCTCGGTGTCGAGGAATTCCGTGAGGATGTCCTTGCGGCCTGACATGGCGATCCGCGTAGCCAGGTCGCCCATCACATGTTTGCCCACGGCATCCGGCAGGGTCTTCGTGTGGCGCAACAGTTGGTAGTCCTGCATGAGCGCCGTAGCGGCCTCCTTGGGCGTCCCCTTGTAGTCGCTGCCTGCCACCTTGTTGAAGCTGTTCGCCAGGTAGTCGGTGGCCTGCACCGTGGCGTTGTCCACCCAAACCTTATCGTTGATCTTGGACACCTGATCCATGACCCGATCCCGGGTTTGAGCGTAGGCCTTATCGAAGCCAGCTACGGCGAACTTGGATTGCCCTGCGAGGGACGTGTTGCGCCACTCCGTGAGGTAGTTGTCGGCCTCCTGAGGGGAGTTGAACTTCAGCTCGCCGGTCGTGAGCTTGGAGGTCATGTCGCGCAGACCAGCCTCGTGGGTGTTGACCCCCCAGATATGCTGCGCGGTTCCGACGAACACGGGCGACTGCGAGGGCATCATCTTGCCCTCTTGGATGGCCTTGCCGAGTTCCCCCACGGTCATCGATTGCGCCCACCGCTTGGCGGCTGCTGCGTCCTCGTCTTCCTTCTTCTTGGCGAGCGTCTCTGCCAGCCCCGCGCCACTCGCGAAGGCATCCGCCAGGGACTTCCATCGGGTGTCCTCTGCGGGCCTTGCGGTTTGCTCGGTGGCCGCGATGGGGGCCGCTTGGGTGCGGAGCTGCTGCCCGCCGAAGTTGTCGTTGATTTGAAGGCGGCTCATCCGGTCACCTTCCGTTGCGTGCGCTGTTCGCCGCCAACGTAGGCGTTCGCCACCCGGAGGCCAGCGCCGAGGTAGTCCGCGACACCTGGCCCACTGACATCACGGATGCCCGCGAGCTGGCTGCGTTGGTTGATCCCGATGTTTGCCACGCGGTCTTCCCGAGCGGCGGCCGTGCGTGCGTAGTTCGTGGCGCTGGTGGTGCCCGCTTCGAGGCCCTTACCTGCCAGGTCGAGCATCAAGGCATCCACCGAAGCGCCGCCGACTCCAGCGGCCCCAGCGGAGACCCGAGCGCTTGACAGCCGGGCGACCTTCTCGCGGTCGATCTGGCTCATCTCAACCGACTGGTTCTCGCGGTCTTCGATGCCCTGCCGGTTGGCCTGGGTGTAGTTCTCGATGGCGGCGGCGTGGACCGCTACGCGCTGCTGTTCGTTGGCCGCGTTCTGGTTCTTGGATGCCACGCTCTGCGAGTACAGTGCGGAGCCCGCAGATGCCGCCGCCGAGGCGATTAGGAGCATAGTTGGCGTGATGACGTCACACATGCTTCGCCCTCAATGCGCCACGGCGTCGCTAGCTTCAGGCAGCACGGGCGCCCCCCGAACACCTTGCTTGTGCCACTCGTTCGCCACTCGCGCATTCGCCGCGATGACAGAAAGAGACGTTCCTTCGCGAGTACTCATTTCGGCGATAGTCGCGTGTGTACGAACGATTTCCGTGAGTGCATCGATAGCTTGGGCATGGCCGCAGGCCACACGGTAGACCTCAAGATAGGCGGCGGCGTCGGCGGGAAGTTGCACCGCTCGCCCTTTGCTGAGGCGGAGTGTTCTCACGAGCTGGTCTACTGCCACGCCCTCGCGTTCAGCCGCTGTGGTAAGTAGGCGGTGGACATAGACGATGTAGCCCAGCGCTTCGCTGGTGCTGATCCAATCAGGATCACCTTCTTGCGCGAGCTTGCCGGTGCGTCGGTCGATGTCACGTTGGCGCTGCCGCTTGACGGTTTGGAGGTGGTCGAAAAGTTCGACGGAAAGGGAGTAGGCGCGGAGTACACGCCGGGGGGACTTGTCTGCCATGGTTGGGCTCGTAGATGCGTAGGGACAAAGAAAAAGCCCCGACACCGGCTAGGGCATGGGGGCTCAGGACAAGGACGCGAATATGCGACCTATCGGCAATGGCTTGGTGTCACGGAGAGGTGAACGGGGCGGGCGTCAAGCCGCTGGCGATAGATCACTGGGGAGAGGCCGTTGCACGGGTGAGACCATGAAGGAATTTCATCGTGAAGGCGAAGACTGAAGGACCACAGTTGGCCCCACGCCGGAGGCACAGTTAGAGGTCATCAACTGGTTACCTTCAGGTCGAATCTCTAAGGTTTTTCTTCTTCTAATCATCCTCATAAGGGATGCACCTTCTGGAATCGCGGAGGAAATCTTCTCGACACCTTTAGGTGCTCCCCCTACCCCCTCGCACATCACGATGCCACCGCCCCCTTCGATGGTCTCGCTGCGGACCCTCGGGAGGTCTGCGGATGAGTTTGGGTGCCAGCACGGGGCTGGGCTTGGTGGTCTCGGCAAATCAAGGGTTGATGGGCCTTACCAAATGAAGGGGTTAATCACGGGCCTCACCAAATGTGGTGGTTAATCGCCGAGTCCCCCGGGTGCAAGGCACGCCGCAGCCTTCTCCGCAGCAAGACGCTCGGCCTTCGCGGCGAGGGCATGGAACGCCCGGGCGATCAGGTCATCCTCGGAGAGTTCGCCCGTCAGGACCTTCTCCCCGCCCATCACGTAGGCGCCGTGACACAAATCCACATGCGCCCGCCCTACTGCGCCAGATAGGCCCTCCAGCTATCCCACTGGTTTCGTGTTTTGGTCTTCGTTGGTCGCCAGCCGAAAGCCGCGCCGCCTTATCAGCGCTTCCGGATGGTCAACCAGCGAGCCCAACACACGATCAACAACCACCTCTTCCAGGCTGCCCTCCGCAACAAGTTCACGCCGTGCATCGGCCAGCAAGCGAGCGAACTCGGCCCCATCCAAAGCACCGCTTTGATTCAGACACATCACCAGCAGCTGAATTACCTTCAGCAAACCCTCGGTTAATTCGAGTGCCATGGTGCTCGGGTCAAGCGGCTGATCTTGCTCATTGGTTTCTGTGGTCATCCCCTATTGTGGTCAGACACGGGGCGTAGCCTCAAGGGGGCTCTCACCTGTGCGCGTCAATCAACGCCGACACGCGCTCCATGAGTTCATCTGCCAGCCCCTCGGGGTCACCCGCGAGACGCCCCACCGGGAAACTCCCGAGGCCCGTCGCCCCGTAGCTAACCCGCACCGAGGGAAAGCCGTCTCCGATTTCCTGCGCGGCATCCTGCAGACATTCGGAGATGGCCGAATGGGCCTCAGTCGGTTCGGCTAGAGGCTCGCCGCCCACGGTCAGGCGGTAGGTGTACAGGCCAGGACGAAGCTTGCGGATGTCGAGGGAAGGTTCCATGCAGCCATTCTCCAACGAGAAAGACGCGGGCTCACGCTGCCGCAGCGTCCCTGACGCGCATGATGGTCTGACGACTGGTGTTGTGAGTGCGGGCAATGGCGGCGATTGCTTCGCCCCGTTGAAGACGCTCGCGCACGTCGTCAAGCTCGCGCCCTTGCAACGCCTGCGGCCTGCCAAGCGTCTTTCCTTCCGACTTCGCCCGAGCGAGTCCCGCCTGAGTCCGCTCGATAAGAAGGTCCCGCTCGAACTCCGCGACAGCAGCAATAACGCCCATCGTCATCTTCCCCGCAGGGCTCGCAAGGTCCACTCCCCCGAGGGCCAAGCAATGCACCCGCACGCCCATCCCCGCGAGGCCTTCAACAGTCCCCCGGACATCCATCGCGTTGCGCCCAAGGCGGTCCAGCTTGGTGACCACGAGAACATCTCCAGCCTCCAGCTTGTTGAGGAGCATCCCGAAGCCCACACGTTCCGAGGCCGCTATAGAGCCCGACACAGTTTCCGCGATGGTGCGCTGAGGGGTGACGCTGAAGCCTGCCGCAGCGATCTCCTTGACTTGGTTCTCTGTGGTCTGGTCGGTAGTAGAGACGCGGCAGTATGCGAACACACGGGACATGAGAAGACCTCTTTATGTACGAAAAGGACGTCCGAATCATCAGGCATGTTCAAAATGCCGTCAAGCTATTTTCTGAACACCCTCTCCGGGGCTGTCCGTATCCGGTCGATTTAGGACACCCCAGTTCGCCCAGGTCGCCCTCATAATGTCTTGTCCTTCAGGAGCAGCGCATGAGTTCCAAGCCTTCGTCTTCAAGACTCCCCACCGGCACGGGCTTTGCCCAGGACGGCCTCTCGGTTCCCAAGATGGTTAAGCCCGCCTCACCGCCTGCCACCCCTGTGCCTACTCGCACTACGGCCGCGAGTGCACCTGTTGCTCCAGCTACGCCAAGCGTCGGTAAGAAGTGACGTGGAACGGCAGCGCAAAGCCTTCAGCCCGCTCTCGCGCTCAAGCCAAAACTTGGCGCAGAACTTTCTCAAGAATTTCGCCCGATGCCAACGGCTTCGGAGGCGTATGGCGGTGGCGCAGCGAGTCAAACCACGCCGTCTTCAAGGAGCACAACAATGAGCAAACAAGGCCAACCGACCGGGCAAAACTCGAGGCCATCACCCGATGCCGGGGTACCAGTGCCCACGATGGTCAAGCCGCCACCGGCCCCTCCGGCAGCACCGCCAGCCCCATCGAGTCAAAGCAAGTAATAGTCGAGAGTCCACAGGTCTTTGTACCTTCTGCGGAAGCACAGAAGCTCTATGCAGATTTCTTGGCGGAGACCAACAAGCGAGAGCTTTCTGGCTCGGAGAATTTCGACAAATCCGTCCTGACGCTTTCGAGTGCAGGGCTCGCCTTGTCCGTGAGTTTTCTGAAAGACTTCTCCCCGATAGCTGGTGCATCGCTTCCGTGGATGCTGTATACCTCATGGGCGCTGTTTACGGTGGCTACCTTGAGTACGATGGCATCGTTCCTAGTGAGCGGACAGGCCATGAGCCATCAAAAGACAGTGGCGCATCGGGCCTACGTGCTAGGTGAGGAGGCCGCATTCGAGGAGAGCAACCCTTGGGGCATTTGGGTACCGGGCCTTAACTTGGCCTCGGCTGCGTCGTTCTTCTTTGCGCTTATCTTTACCGTCGCATTCATTGTCACCAACCTGGAAGGTAACCGAATGACAACAGGCAACTTCAAAGTACCCGCCGCGGGCTCGCTCGAACAAAGAGGCGCACCTGTTCCGACCATGCAGCGACCGGTCTCCGCGCCAGTTGCAGCGCCGACGCCGCCCGCCTCAGCGCCAAGCGGTGGACAAGGTAATGGCGCCAGCAGCCAGTAGCACTGGCGCACTTTCTACCGACTGGATAGCCGCTACGGCATCCTGCCAGGTACACCTTCACGCCGCGATCCCTGCCTGCTGTCTCCGTGGAGATGAGGGGCGAACCGTTGGGTCAAGTGAATGCGTGGCGAGGTATGTGAGGGGTCAAGTGTCGATCAACCTATAGGCGCCAGCGGGTGCCCGTACGTTCCGCCTGCGTTGACGGGCGCGGTACACGGGCGGGCTGCGCGAGGGGGCCACGGGGGGGCTTGCCGCCCGGATTTCTTCGAGGGAGCTTTCGGATTTTTGCGGTAAAACCAAAGTCCCACATCTCACGCCTGCGCGATGCTCAAGACCACAGCACTCCTTCTAGCCTTCGCCACATTCAGCGCGTACGCAGACCGCCCGGGGAAGATCATGGGCATCGGTCAGACGCCATGTGGTGACTTCGTGGAGTGGCGCACTGCGAACAATTCGGTTGCACAGGCGCAAGCGGTGGATTGGACCTTCGGCTACATCAGCGCCTACAACTTATACGGGTCGTCGCCACAGGTCCCCGCAGCGCCAACTTACGCAACGGTGGGGCTGTACCTGGAGAAGTATTGCAGGGACCGTCCCCTTGACCTAGTTGTCGCTGCTGCCACTTCCCTCATCAAAGACCTCAAGGCGAAGTAGGGGCGAGTGTAGGTCAGCGGCGAAAGCCTCGATTTCCGCCCATGAAGTTGCCTCCCTTGGGTCTCGATCCCGACTAACCGAGTGCGTGCCTCATGAACTCCTTCCGGCTCTGGTAGATAACGTGCACCTAACGCTTCGCCTTGCGCCCTTTCAGGAGGCCGACAATGCCGCCCACGAAAGGAACAAGCCAGAGATACACGAGCGTTCCGCCAATGGCCCTCTCGCGTGCCCAAGCGGAGCCGATAAGGTCATAGCCGATGTAAAGCATCAGCAGCGAAACAGGGAGGGCAAGAATCGAGGCGATCTTCACGAGAGACACCCCTACTTCCTCGGCACCCGGGGCCTCGGGGCAAAGCGGTCGTAGTCGATGCGAATGCCGAAACCCTCCCAAGCGAACCCGTTGGAGAACATTTCGAGGCACGGCAGCCAAGTGCTCGCGGCCTCCCGCTTTATGCACATGGCTCGTGCGACGGTCCGGAAAAAAAGCATTCCCGGCAGGTCAATCTCGATCTCAAAGTCGGACGTTTTCAATAGCATCTTGGCTCCAATCAGCCGCACGGAATTACGCGGTAGCCTAATATTGCCGATAGTCCTGAAAAATAAAAAGCTCACTATCAATACAGTCTCGCTATGAAGATAGTCATTCTGCCGAGATGGCCGCTTCCGAGGCGAGCTAAGATGGTCAATCCTTGTGACACAAGCCTGTATCACTTCAGAGTCTGAGTTCACTTCTAAGTTGTTGATTTGATTGACAAATCCTTGCCCGATGGCAGCGGTAAGGCTCGTCAACCTCTTCAGCAGCTTCGTTTCATTCCGTGCGAAATGAAACGAGGCTTGCAACAACCGCTATCAGCCCAGACCCAGGCGACGAATCGCGCCGCGCGCCGCGGCCGCGCCGCTGGCCATCGACGCTGTCAGCAGGTAGCCGCCGGTCGGCGCTTCCCAGTCGAGCATCTCTCCTGCCGCAAACACGCCGGGCAGCGCGTTCGACATCAGCTGCGCATCCAGTGCGTCGAAGCGCACGCCGCCTGCCGTGCTGATCGCCTCGTCGACCGGCCGCGTCGCGATGAGCTTCAAGGGCACCGCCTTGATCGTCGCGGCCAGTTGCGCCGCGTCCTGCATCGCTTCGCGGCTCAAGGCCTCGTGCAGCACCCCCGCCTTGATGCCCTCGAGCCCCAGCCGGCTCTTGAGATGACTGCTGAGCGAACGCGCGCCGCGAGGGTGCGTCACTGCGGCCAATACCTGTTCGGCACTGCGGTCGGGCAGCAGATCCAGCAACAGCGTCGCGCTGCCCTTCGCGGCAATCTCGTCGCGCAGCAGCGCCGACGCGGCATAGATCAGGCTGCCTTCGATTCCCGTGGCCGTCGCGACGAACTCACCCTTGCGCGCAAAGTGCCTCCCCTGGCTGTCGGTGAACGAGATCGCGACCGACTTGAAGGGCTGCCCGGCAAAACGGCTGGAGAAATGCTCGCTCCAGCCCATGCTGTCGAAGCCGGAATTGGCCGCCAGCAGCGGCGCCACCTCCACACCCTGCGCCTGCAGCCACGGCGCCCACGCGCCATCGGAGCCGAGGCGAGCCCAGCTTGCCCCGCCCAACGCCAGCACTACCGCATCGGCCTTTGCCGTAATGCCGCCGGTCGGCGTCGCGAACCGCAGCGACGCCATGTCGAAAACCCCATCGCCCATCCAACGATGCCGCATATGAAACTGCACACCCGCCGCACGCAGGCGATGCAACCACGCGCGCAGCAGCGGCGCGGCCTTCATGTCGGTCGGAAACACGCGCCCCGACGTGCCGACGAAGGTCTCGATGCCCAGGCCGCTCGCCCATTCGCGCATCTGCTGCGGTCCGAACAGCGCCAGCATCGGCTCGAGCTGCGCGCGGCGCTCGCCGAAGCGGGTCATGAACACGTCGAAGGGCTCCGAGTGCGTGAGGTTCAGCCCGCCACGGCCGGCCAGCAGGAACTTGCGGCCGACCGAAGGCATCGCGTCATACACATGCACCTGTGCGCCGGAAGCGCTCAGGACTTCAGCCGCCATCAGGCCGGCAGGTCCGCCGCCGATGACGGCGACGGTAGGGGAAACAGTCATTCGAGATTTACCAGTTCGCCCTGCCCGGTGAGGAACGCGACGCGCACCGTGGCACCGGGATAGGCATGTTGCACTGCCGCGCGATAGCGCTGCATCTGTGCGATCAGCGCAGCGTCCCGTTCGGGGCGCGCCGCAGATTTGTAGTCGAGGATCCACCAGGCGCCGCTGTCGCGCTCGCGCACCAGACGGTCGATGCGCAAGGTCTCGCCTTCATGCACCAGCGTGACTTCGTTGCCATGCCAGTCGACCCTGCGATCGTCCCACACCCAGGCGCCCTCGCCCGCGCGGATACGCCGCGCCAGGGCGGCGGCACCGCGCGCCTGCTGCGCATCGAGCATGAATTCGCGTGCCGCGGCGCGCACGTGGGCCGCAGGCAACGGCTCGCCAGGGACCGCCCATTCGAGCAGACGGTGCATGGCCTGGCCGAAGGCGGCGGCGCGCGCGTCAACGGTGGTGCCTGGCGCTTTCTTGGTGGCAGGTTGTTCGACCAGCACGGGCGCCGCAGGCATGCGCTTCATCGAGAAGCTGCCCGCGCCGGAGTCGGTCGGCAAGACGACCAGTGGCTCGTCGGCCTCGGCAGGCTCGCACAGCGGTTCCAATCGTGCCCACCAGCTGCCTTCGTTGGCGCGCGCCGGGCGCACCGACGACAGCACCAGCCGCTCGCGTGCCCGCGTGGTCGCGACATAAAGGCCGTTGAGCTCTTCACGATGGCGTGCGCGCTGCTCCTCTTCGAGCAATGCCGCCGCGCAGGCCGGCGGCGTCTTCTCGCTCGCGAGGAACACGAAGCGCGTCGGCGCGCTGTCGCCGCCCTTCCATTCGACCAGCACGCCCATGGTCTGGGCGCGCGGTGGTGCCGCGTCGCAGTCGAGCATGAGGACGGTATCGGCCTCCAGTCCCTTCGCGCCATGCACGGTCAGCAGTTGCACCGCATCGGGCGCGGCCACGGTCGGAGCGCGCACGCCGCCCGCGCGCAGGGCGCGCACCAGCGCATACGGTGTCGCGAAACGCGCGCCGTCGATCTCGAGCGATGCGGACAGCAGGCCGCGCAGATTGGCCAGCGCGCTCTGGCGCATCGCGGCTGGAACCGCGGCCCCGAATTTCGCGAGCAGATCGCCATCGTGGAAGATCGCGTCGAGCGCGTCGTGAGGCGGCAGTGTCATCAGCCAGCGCTGCCACTTCCTGAGCTTGGTGCCCACCTCGATCAACGCCGGCGGCAGACTTTCGTCCTTCAGGATCAGCGCGAACCAGCTCACCGGGCCGCGCTCGCGCTGGCGCAGCGCGAGCTGCACCAGCGCCGCGTCATCGATGCCGAACACCGGCGACTTCAGCGCCCGCGCCAGCGAAAGATCGTGCGCGGGCGACACCAGGGCGTCGATCAGCGCGACCACGTCCTGCACTTCGGGTGCGTCGTGCAGATCGTTCTTCTCGGGCTGCTGCACGGGGATGTGGCGCTGGCGCAGTTCGTCCTGCATGGCCGAGAGCCGGCTGCGGCGGCGCGCCAGCACCATGATTTGGCGCGGCGGCGTTCCGTCGGCGATGCGCTGCGCCACCCATTGCGCGGCCTGTTCGCATTCCTTCTGCAGCAGCTGTTCTTCGGGCAGCACGCGCGGCGTGACGAGGCTGTCGCGCCAGTGCAGCATGCCGTCGTCGGCCGGCGCCGCGTCGGACGCATCGCCGAGTGCGTCGCGGTCGATGGCCGGCAGCTTGAGCAGTTCGCCTTCGTCGCCGCGCTCGGTGGTGTGGGCGCGGTAGCCATCGAACTCGCCGGCCTCTTGCGCCGCAAGCATCGCCGCGTTGACCAGCCCGACCACGGCCCGTGCATTCCGGTGGGTGTGGTCGCAGTTCAGCAACTCGCCGTCGAGCCCTTCGCGCACGAACTTCTTCGCGGCGATGAACACCTGCGGCTCGGCGCGGCGGAAGCGGTAGATGCTCTGCTTCGGGTCGCCCACGATGAACACGCGCGGCGCGCGGCCCTGCGCCCCGGTGTACGCGCTGAGCCAGCCGTAGAGCGCCTGCCACTGCAGCGGGTTGGTGTCCTGGAATTCGTCGATCAGCAGGTGCGCAATGCGCGCGTCGAGCCGCTCCTGCACCCAGCCCGAGAGCGCCGACTGGCCGAGCAGCAGCTGCGCGGCCTGCTCGACGTCGTTCATGTCGACCCAGCCGTGGGCGCGCTTCACATCGGCAAAGGCCGCGATCAGCAGGCGCGTGAGGCGCGTCATGCGCTGCTGGTAGAGCCATGCGGCGTGCTGGGCCTGTGCGCCGCACAGCACCTGCAGCTCGGCCTCGGCTTCCTGCGCGGCGGGGAATTTCTGCAGGTTCTTGTTGAGGCGGTCTTCGGTGGCGACGAAGAAGTTCTTGCGCAGGTGTGCGAGCGCGGCCGCCAGCGAATCGGCTGCGGGCTCGCCCATGCCGAACACGTCGATGATGGCCTCGGCCGCCTTCTGCGGCGTCTTGTTGCTCTCTCGGCCAAGCGCGGCGGCGCGGTCGAGCCAACGGCGGCGCACCGGCTCGCCGAGCAAGGCCTCGGTCGGTTCGTCCAGGCCTTCGAGCGACGGAAAGAACGCGCTGAAATGCTGGACGGCATTCTCTGCATCGGCCAGCGAGAACTCGACGCGCTTCGACAGCGCCTCGCTCAGGGCCTTGGCCGTTTGCGAGCGGCCGTGCGTGGCCACGACGGCGTAGTAGTCGGCCAGCACGTTCTTGTCGGCGGTGACGGCCTCGAAGAAGGGCCGCCATGTGTGGCCGCGCGCCTCGGCATCGTCTTCGAGCAGTTCGTAGTTCGACGGCAGGCCCAGCTCGCGCAGCACCGCGAGCGGCGCGTTGCGCAGCAGGCCCGCGAACCAGGCGTGGAAGGTGCGGAACTGCACCGGCCTGCCGCCTTCGAGCAGGCGCCGGTAGAGGCCCTTCAGGCGCGGCACGGCCGCTGCCGCAGCGACGGGCTCCACGCCGCGCATCATGAGTTGGCCGACCAGTTCTTCCGGCGTCCGTTCGGCAAAATCTTCAAGCCACTGGTCGAGCCGCTCACGCATCTCGCCGGCCGCCTTCTTCGTAAAGGTGATGGCCAGGATCTCATGCGGCTCGCAGGCAGACTCGCCTTCTTCGAGCAGCGCGCGCAGGATGCGCGACACCAGCATCCAGGTCTTGCCCGCGCCTGCGCAGGCCTCGACGGCGACCGAACGGCGCGGATCGCAGGCGACGGTGTAGAAGGCCTCGCGCGTGACGTGCCGGCCGTTGTGTTCGTAGGCGGCGCCGTTCATTTCGCAATGCCCCCGAAACGGGGTGCCTCGTTGCCCCAGAAGTCCTTGCGGCAGAGGCCGCGCGCGGCGCAGTAGTCGCAGACGGCGCCCTCCCCCAGCGGCGGCAGCGCAGCCCCGTGCGCGATGCGCGTGAAGTCGTCGATGATGCCGGCCACCAGCGCATCCCGCGCCTCGACCACGGCGGGCTGCTCGACGGTCTGCGTGCCGGAGGACTTTTCCCCGACGTTCACATAGGCCGCGCGCAAGGTGTCGTCGGCCACCAGCGCGGCGTAGAAGGCCAGTTGCGTGTCTTCGGTCGGGTCCTTCACGCGCTCCTTGCTGACCGTTGCCGATTCGGTCTTGTAGTCGATCACGAAAGCCTGGCCGTCGGGCATGCGGTCGATGCGGTCGAGCCGGCCGATCAGCCGCAGCGTGCCCAGGGGCTGTTCCTTCCAGGGTTCGGCTTCGACGAAGACCGCGCCGCCCGCCTCGTGCCCCGTCAACCAGTTGAGGTAGCCGTCGCGCACCGCGGGCCAGGCCGCGGCGAATGGCAGGAACTCGGCTTCGGACAGGCTGAGCTCCTTCGTTGCGCGCCGGGCCGCCTCTTCGATGAGCGAGATTCGTTCCTGCGCATCCTGCGCCGGGGTTTCGACCAGCGCCTCGTGGAAATGACCAAGCACGGCATGCAGCCAGTTGCCGAAGTCGCGCTTGTCGACCTCGGCATCGAGCTCGTCGGCGCTGCGCAGGCCCAACTGCCGCAAGGCGAAGAAGCGGTAGGGGCAGCGGCGCAGGTCTTCATACACGCTGGTCGAGATGTTCTCCAGTGGCAGGAGCGCGCCGGAAGGAGTCGGATATTCGGTTGGCTGCACGGCCACTTCGCGCGGCGTGCGTGGATCGGCCGAGGGCTGCAGCGCGTGATCGAGCTGCAGCGCCTGCACCAGCGGACTGGGCCGTACCGGCTCGCCGCTGGCGTCGGACTGGCGCCAGATCAACTCGCACGACGGGTTGTGCAGGGCCGCGGCCCAGGCTGCGCGCTGTGCGGCTTCGAGCGTTTCACGCGATGCCAAGCCCAGCTCGAGTCGCTGGGCGGCGCTCCAGTTGCCGGGCGGCTCGGGTGACGCGGGCAGACGCCGGTCGTCGCAGCCCGGGATGACCACGGCACCGAACGCCCGACCCAGCAATTGGTACAGCGGCAGCACGACGACCTTCGGCGCCTGGTCACCCGCGGGGGGCACGAAGCTCGCGTCTTCCAGCACGTCGCGGACCCAGGCGGTGAACTCGGCCAGCGTGTGGCGGCCGCCGGGGAAATCGTCGTCGTCGCCGTGCGCGCCGGCATCGAGCCACAGGGCGCCGATCACTTTGCCGCCGGCGAGGTCTTCGTCGAGCAGCGCCCATTGGCCGCTGGCTTCCAGCAGCTCGCGCAGCGCGCGCAGCCAGTCGGCCAGGGGGCGGGACCGGGCCATGGGCGCGCGTCGCGCCTCGATGGCCTCGGTGAAGGACAGCAACGTGGCGTCCTGCGCCTTCTCGCTGCGCGCCACCAAGGCACACCAGGCCAACCAGTCGCGCAGGCCTTCGCGGCGCAAGCGGGCTTCGAGCAGTTGCACGGTCGGCGCATCACCATCGGCGCCGCTCTTGAGCCATTCGAGCACCTGGTCGCTGGCGGCGTCATGGGCACAGGCGCGCAGCGCGCTCATCAGCGTGGCGGCGGCGCGCGTGGTCGACAGCTTCCAGCCCGTTTCGTCGTGCGTGACGATGTCTTGCGCACTCAGCTGGGCGCTGATGCGGCGCGTGAGGGCGCGGTCGGTTGCGATCAAGGCGACCGGTGCGCGGCCTTCGGCGAGGTGGCGCAGCACGCAGGCGGCGGCGAGCTCGGCTTCGTCTTCGGGGTCGAGGGCGACGTGCGAAACCGCAGCCTGCGTGGGCGCGCCCGAAGGCACGAGCGAGAGATGAAGAGCGCGGTCGCCCCACAGCTTGCAGAGCGACTGCGTGAGCGGATCGGCCAGGAAACCCTCGAGCACGATCAGCGCATCGACCTGCGCACGCGTGCTGTCGCGCTGAAGCACGTCGGTGGCATAGCCCGAGGTCGAGGCCCACGCGACGGCGATGCGGATCAACGCGCTCTCGATGCGGAACCATTCCGACTCGCTGCCCGCCTCGGCCACGCCCGCTGCGCGTTGCGCCCATTCGCCGCCCCGCACTTCGGGACTCACGGCAGCTGCAAGAGGGGCCAGTTGATACGCCAGTTCGACGACGCGGCCGGCCAGGGCGAAGCGCTCGGCACTGAAACCGGCTTGCGACAGCAACGCCTGCGCCGTGACGAGGTCGCGCGCCATGTCGTGCGCGATGTCGTAGCCGGTCGGCACGAAGCCGCCCGCGCTGCGGGCCCAGTTATGGGTGGTCTCGAAGCGCGGCACGAAGCCGGGGCTGCCGCAGCGAGCCCACATGGCGCGCGCCACGCCCATCAACTGCGCGTAGGGCACCAGCACCACGGTGCGGGCGGCATGCAGCTGGCGATCGGCCAGCGCGCGGACGATCCGCGCAACGACGCCATTGGCGGGATCGCACCACAGGGCCTGGACAGGGAGGCCTTCGTTCATGTTCTATCGAGGGGTTGGAGAGCGCGTGGACGTGACGCACAAGGGCTTTTGGCTATCGCCGCCATAGCGTCCCCGCACGGCACGCCACCCCTTGGTTTCTGTCACAATGACCAGCACTTTAGCTGCACCGAAACTCTCTGCGCACAAGGACCCACACATGGCCAGCGAACTCATCAAACACATCTCCGATTCCTCCTTCGAGGCCGACGTGCTCAAGTCCAGCCAGCCCGTGCTGGTCGATTACTGGGCCGAATGGTGCGGTCCCTGCAAGATGATCGCCCCGATCCTCGACGAAGTGTCGGCCACCTACGAAGGCAAGCTGAAGATCGCCAAGCTGAACGTGGACGAGAACCGCGACATTCCCGCCAAGTTCGGCATTCGCGGCATCCCCACCTTGATGCTGTTCAAGGACGGCCAGTTGGCCGCCACCAAGGTCGGCGCCATGAGCAAGGCGCAACTCACGGCCTTCATCGACCAGCAACTCGCCTGAGCGATTTCCACCGGCCAGCGCGCAATGCGTTGGCCGGCGCGTTTTTCCTGTCATAATCTCCCACAGATCACCGGCCCTTTATCCAGGCAACCGGTTCGAGTTCCCCGGTTGGTGAGGCACCTCTCGCTTCACACCCAACCTCCCCCCGTTTTCCGTTCGATTACCCCGCGAGGGGTCATTCCATGCACTTAAACGAACTCAAGGCACTCCACGTGTCTGAAGTCCTCAAGCAAGCCGAAGCGCTTGAGATCGAAAACGTCGGCCGCATGCGCAAGCAGGAGCTGATGTTCGCGATCATCAAGAAGCGCGCCAAGGCCGGCGAGCAGGTCTTCGCCGACGGCGTGCTCGAAATACTGCCCGACGGCTTCGGCTTCCTGCGCAGCCCCGACACCAGCTTCACGGCCAGCACGGACGACATCTACATCTCGCCGAGCCAGGTGCGCCGCTTCAACCTGCACACCGGCGACATGATCGAAGGCGAGGTGCGCACGCCCAAGGACGGCGAGCGTTATTTCGCGCTGACCAAGCTCGACAAGGTCAACGACGGCCCGCCCGAGCAGAACAAGCACAAGGTGATGTTCGAAAACCTGACGCCGCTGTTCCCCAAGGAGCAGATGAAGCTCGAGCGCGACGGCATCAAGGGCGACGAGAACATCACGGGCCGCATCATCGACATCATCGCCCCCATCGGCAAGGGCCAGCGCGCCCTGCTCGTGGCGCCGCCCAAGAGCGGCAAGACGGTGATGATGCAGCACATCGCCCACGCGATCAGCGCCAACTACCCCGACGTCCACATGATGGTGCTGCTCGTGGACGAGCGCCCTGAAGAAGTGACCGAAATGCAGCGCACGGTGAAGGGCGAAGTCATTGCTTCGACCTTCGACGAGCCCGCAGCGCGCCACGTGCACGTGGCCGAAATGGTGATCGAGCGCGCCAAGCGCCTGGTCGAACTGAAGAAGGACGTGGTGATCCTGCTCGACTCGATCACCCGCCTCGCCCGCGCCTACAACAACGTCGTGCCCTCGTCGGGCAAGGTGCTGACCGGCGGTGTGGATTCGAATGCGCTGCAGCGTCCCAAGCGCTTCCTGGGCGCCGCGCGCAACGTGGAAGAAGGCGGCTCGCTGACCATCATCGGCACCGCGCTGATCGACACCGGCAGCCGCATGGACGAAGTGATCTTCGAAGAGT
>Ga0209257_1000334_pt1 | contig 98054 bp, 93 predicted proteins | sample AraplaCvi_mCL_r2_FD_184277 | JGI IMG/M metagenome (GOLD analysis project Ga0209257, IMG submission 184277) | Arabidopsis root microbial communities from North Carolina, USA - plate scrape MF_Cvi_mCL_r2 (SPAdes) (version 2) | ecosystem: Host-associated > Plants > Roots > Endosphere | place: USA...
GAACGCGGTAAGAACCGAGCCGTCAAGTTGGGGAAGAAATGGACCAGACTGCGATCGCCCGCGCTGCCGAACTGTTGTGGCGCACCCGTCTCGCCGAAAGCCGCATCGATGCTCTGCCGCCGGGGATCCGGCCGACTTCGCTCGCCGAAGGCTATGCCATCCAGGAGGCGATGCTGGATATCGTCCAGCAGCCGGCGGTGGGCTGGAAGATCGCGGCCACCAGCGCCGCCGGGCAGAAGCATATCGGCGTGACCGAGCCCTTGGCCGGGCGGCTGTTCCGCGACTTCGTGCTGGCCGATGGTGCGCGCCGCCCGATCGCCCGCAACCATATGCGGGTCGCCGAAGCGGAGTTCGCTTTCCGGATGGCGCGCGACCTGCCGCCGCGTGGCAAGGATTACGATATGCGCGAGGTCTGCGATGCGGTCGACGCGATGCATCTCGCCATCGAAGTTCCCGACGCACGCTATGAGGTCTTCGACACGATTGGCGCGCCGTCGATCTGCGCCGATTGCGCCTTCCATGCCTGGTTCGTGCTCGGACCCGAAGTGCCCGGCTGGCACGGCTTCGATCTGCCGAAGCAGCCGGTGCGGGCCTGGAAGAAAGACACGGTCGTCGCCGAAGGCAGCGGCGCCAATGCGCTCGGCGATCCACGGATCGCGCTCACCTGGCTCGCCAATCATCTGAACGGCCGCGGATTGGCACTGAAGGCCGGCGAGATCATCACGACAGGTACCTGCGTGAAGCCGGTCGAGATCGCCGGCGGCGACACCGTGATCATGGATTATGCAGCGCTGGGCAAAATGAGCGCAGGCTTTGACTAAGTGTGACGGCTCTTTCATGTAAGCGCGAAACTTCTGTCATGGTCCGGCGGGATGGTGCGGCCCGCCTGAACGCTTCCCCGAATCGCTGGGAGTCCCGCCATGAAGATCCGCATCACCGAGAGCCGCCTTTCCCGCCGCCGTTTCCTGACCGGCACCGCCGCGATCAGCACCGCTGCCCTGTTCGCGCCGCGCATCAGCCGCGCCGCGGCGCGGCCGCTGATCACCCATGGCATCCAGTCCGGCGATGTCGGCACCGATCGCGCGGTGCTGTGGTCCCGTGCCGACCGCCCGGCCAATGCGGTCTTCGAATGGTCGACCACCGAGAGCTTCAAGGATGTCCGCCGCCTGCCGAAGCTCGCGGCGCTGCCGGATACCGACTACACCGTGAAGCTGCTCGCGACCGATCTCCCGTCCAACCAGGACATCTTCTACCGCGTGAAGTTCCAGGACCTCTCCGATCCGAGCGTCGAGAGCGAGCCGCTGAGCGGCCATTTCCGCACCGCGCCGACCGAGCTCCGCGATGTCTCCTTCACCTGGTCGGGGGATACCTGCGGCCAGGGCTGGGGCATCGACGAATCCCGCGGCGGCATGCAGGCCTATTCCACCATGCTGAAGCACCGGCCGGATTTCTTCCTGCATTCCGGCGACAACATCTATGCCGACGGCGTGCTGCTGCCCGAGGTGAAGCTGCCCGACGGGACTCTCTGGAAGAACATCGTCACGCCGGAGAAGTCGAAGCCGGCCGAGACGCTCGACGAGTTCCGCGGCCAGTACAAATACAACTTCATGGACAAGAACGTGCTGGCGCTCTATTCGCAGGTTCCGGTCTTCTCGCAATGGGACGACCATGAGGTCACCAACAACTGGTCGGCCTCGAAGGTTCTGGCCGATCCGTACAAGGAGAAGGCGATCGGCCTGATGGCCGCGCGCGCGGCCCAGGCGTTCCATGAATACATGCCGATCGCGCAATACCCAGAGGAACCGAACCGGGTCTATCGCAAGATCGCCTATGGCCCGCTGCTCGACGTCTTCATGATCGACATGCGCACCTATCGCGATCCCAACGGCGACAATCTCGAGACCGAGGAGAGCAAGGCCGCCTTCCTCGGCGCCGACCAGCTCGCCTGGCTGAAGCGGGAACTGGTGGCATCGAAGGCGGTCTGGAAAGTGATCGCCGCCGACATGCCGCTCTCGCTCGTGGTCTGGAACGACGCCAAGAACAAGAAGGGCTTCGAGGCGGTCTCCAACAATGACGGCGGCAAGCCCTTGGGCCGCGAGCTCGAGTTCGCCGATCTCCTCCGGTACATCAAAGCCGCGAATGTGCAGAACACGGTCTGGCTGACCGCCGACGTGCATTACACCGCGGCGCATTACTACGATCCGAACAAGGCGCAGTTCCAGGACTTCAACCCGTTCTGGGAGTTCGTCTCCGGCCCGATCCATGCCGGCACCTTCGGCCCCAACGATCTCGACATGACCTTCGGCCCCGAGGTGAAATACGTGAAGGCGCCGGAGCCGGGTGCTGCGAACCAGAACCTGAGCCCCGCGGCCGGCTTCCAGTTCTTCGGCCATGTCGCGATCAAGGCCGATACCGGCGTCATGACCGTCACCTTGCGCGACACCGCCGACAACGCGCTGTGGTCGACGGATCTGGAGCCGGTCAGGGCGTAGATCCGAGCCCTCTCTCTCGTTCTCCCCGTTGCAGGGGGAGAGGACTCTTCTCCCCTTCTCCTGCAAGGGGGAGGGGTTGGGGGAGAGGGCGCGCCGCCGCGAGCCTTCAGGCGGCGGCTTTCGGGCGCTGGTATCGCTCGTAGAAGCCGCCGCATTCCTTTGCTGCCTGCGCCAGGAACCGGGCGGCGCGCTCGGTGTAATTCTGCTCGTCGGCGCGATGGGCGAAACGATCGAGCATCCGCAGCCGCACCACTTTCTGCGCGACCCCGATCTCGGCGGTGGCCTGCATGAACTTGGCGCGGGTCGCGGCGTGGAGGTCGATCCAACGCTGCGCCGGGGGTCGCGAACCTGCGGGGTCGTAGGCGAAGACCTGCCGGCGGGTGATCTCGATATCGAAATTCGCCTTCACGGAGGCGGCCACCTGGGTCGGCGTCTCGTAGCGCGCCAGGCCCCGGACGATGAACGCCCTTACTTCGTCGGTCAGGACGATTCTTTGATTCTGTCTGCGTCCGGTCTGCGTTGGGCCCTTGGAATCCAAGGTGGAATCCGGGGCGGATTCCGGCGCGATTCCGAGCCGCGCCCGCGCCAGATCCGCCAGCGCCTGGAGCGAACGGTCCTGCGCGGTGGGTTCGTCCACCGTGTCCGCCGGAATCTGCAGGGAACCTTCATTCTGTCCGGGTCCGGTCTGCGTCGCCGCCGCATCTTCCTCGCGCGCGTCGACGGCGCACCCGACGGGATCCGGCAGAACCGCGGACGCCCTCTGCCGGCGCTCGGACACGACGCGGGGCGTCTCGCCGTCAGGTATCTCGCCGTCGGGTATCTCGCCGTCGGGTATCTCGCCGTCGGGCATCTCGCTGTCGGGCATCCGCGTGAAGAGCGGCTCCGTTTCCTCGTCCGCCGGAAACTGCACGGATTCCTTATCCGGTCTGCGTTCCGTCTGCGTCGCAGGCGTGAGCTCGCCGCGCCAATAGGGAATGACCTGGGCCGGCGCGATCTCGATCTCGAACAGCGCGCGCAAGCCGGCGGCAATCCGCTCCGGCTTATCGCCGCGCGCGAGGCGCGTGATGATGAAGTCCTTCGCACGGTCCGTCGGGACCGGCAAGGCTTTGTCCACCGGATGGATCGGAGCGGGGTGGATTGAAGCTGCGCCGATTGAAACGGATTGGGGCATCTTCTGCAGGGGATGCATGACGGGACCTTTCCAACGGTTGAGGCATGCGGCATCGCCCGGTTCCGCCGTTGCGAAACGCAGCCAGACGCGATGGCGCGTGTAAACCTCCCCGTCCGCGGCGCGGCCGACGCGGCTTGACGGAGATCGGGACAAGACTATAGTTCATCTTTTGTTCCTGCGCAACCATGTCGGGTGATTCAAAAAATGCACGCGATGTCGGCCGGCAAGGCCCTCCCGCGCCGCAAGCGGCCCTGGGTCCGCAAGAGGAATATGGGCGGCACGGCGACTACCCGTCCATCAGGAACTCTGCCATTGTCCGTGCCAGCGGCAATCCGGTCAGAATCTCCACGTAGAGAAACTGCCCCTGTGGGTTGATTTCGAGAAAGACGTACTCGCCGGAGGCGTCGATCTTCATGTCGATCGTGCCGAACGACAGACCGAGGCCCTGGGTCAGCGTCCTCAATCCCGCCTCGACATCTGCCGGCAAGGCGTGCTTCCGATATTGAAAGTCGAGGATCAGCCGGTTGTCTATCCACTGCGCCTCGGGGCTCTCGAGCGTCGATGTCGGAAAATCGGCGGCGAAGAAGCGCTCGCCGATCATCGTGATGCGCAGGTCGATCGACCCGCGAACCTCTTCCTGAAAGATCGTCGGTGCCAGCGGCAGATCGTCGAGCGCTGCCGCGTCGGCGTCACTCCAGCGTTTGGTGGCGAGGAATCGATCCGAAGGCGCCGTCAGGGCCTTATGGATGACACGACCTCCGTGCTGAGCGACGAACGCGCGCGCATCGGCGGCACTGCTCGTGATCAACGTGTCCGGAATCGCAAGGCCCACGTCCGCCGCGACCCGCAGTTGACGCGATTTCGATGCGCTGCGCTGGCACGCCGGATCGCTGACGAATCGGGCCGGGCATGTCGCCCAAAGGCCGTCGATTGCCGCATTCCACTCGGCGGCGGCGAAGGCGCAGTCGCCGTCAACGACGAGAACGGGTGGCCTGGGCAGTCGTGGACGCCGGTACCAGATCGTGCCGGCGCGGGAGAGGTCGATGGTTTCGCGGCCGTCGGCGCGCGCGATGACGGCTGAGTCGCAATCCGAACCCTTCCGCGCCAGCCGGTGCGAGAGGCCGCGGCTCGGTTCATACATCAGCCCGAGGTCGACGATGGCGACATCAGATCCGAGTTCGCGCAGATGATGGGCAACCGCGCGCGCGTGAAGGTCCCCTTCCGGCGCGACGATGACGATCGGAGGTGGCGCGGGCCCGCCAGGGGCGCCTATTCGAACTTGCGGCAAAACTGCAGCTCGCGTTCACGAAATTCGTTGCGCGGCGGCGCAACAATCGGATGTGGCCGCGTCGCATAGGCGAAGGGCCGGCGCGTTCCTGCAGCGGCGTGCTGGAACTCGGCCCACATTTCGATCTTCAGGACCGTCGCCGGCATTCTCAACATGAGGCGAACGGCACACGGACCGATTGACGTCGCATCTGTCTCGTCGATAGATGCGACGTCGATAAGGTCCGCCTGCGCAAAAGTGAGTGCGTAAGCACCGGCCACCAGGCGCACGACGCCAGGCTCAGCCGGAACAAGCAGCCCGACGATGGAACCGTCAGACGACTGTTCATCCGCTTGCGGCAGATCACGGATCAACAGGTGCAGGCGCTCGTGCGCGGAGGTCTCGTGGCTCACGCGCGACGCTCCTACAGGCTCATGCCTTGTGATCGTCGCATTGCAGGAACGTCTTCACGTCGTCTGTCTGATCGAGCACGCCGCCTGAAACCGTCGCCGTGTCGAGGTAGTCGTTGGTGAAACTGTCGCAGGTGAAGATCGGCGGCAAGAAGATCCCGCCGCCCAGGCCGCCGAAGCCGCCGAGACGGCCTCCCAGTCGAAGTGCCGCTGCCGGCGCGCCGGCATCGCCAGCCGCTCCGCCTGCCTCGGCCTCGTCGGTCAACTTCACTTTGAGAAGGTGGCGAACCTGGGCGCTGTCCTTCACCGACACCGAGACGAGGTTCGGGTCTCCGGCCGACAGGAGCGGCGTTACGTCTTCGATGACGTCGATCGGAACAGCTACGATGCCTGTTGACGTCGCAATATGCAGATTGCCGTCGCTGCGGCTGACCGCGCGTCCCTGCAGCGTGGTCTTTGCGGCGTCCGGCTGCTTTTGCAGGCGTTTCAGCATGCCCGCAATCCTGGTCCCGGCAGTGTCTTCATTCTGACTCATCGCCATCTCCTCTCCGCGCCAGAGCGCTCCATGATCAGGCCACAGCTTTCTTCTTGGTCAGGTCGACGCAGTGACAGTGGCACTTGCCGTTCGGCGTGCCGATAGGATCGTCCCAGTAGATGCAGACCTTCCCGCCGCCGATCGTGATGGTGATGTCGCCGATCGGAATCCTCAGCGGCGCGGCATGCACATTGCCGGTGACCACCGGACGACCATCGCCGTCCTCAAGCGAAGTCGTGCGGGTTGTCTTCGTCAGTTTGTAGACACCGGCCGGAACCGCCAGTTTCTCGCGCACTTTGAATCCGGGTTCCACGCTGATGAGCGCGATGTTGTCGAACGGGTTCTTTGACTTGTTCTTGATGGGCACGCCCGAGATGACCAAATCGCGGTTCATCGCGACGACGAACCGGCTGTCATCGACGGCGACCTTGTATTGAGACTTGGCGGCATTCTTGAGCTTCCGCAGCTGCTGCGCTGAACTAAGGGCCTTCGGCATAGGGTTCTCCTAGCTATGTGACGTCGCGAGCCAAGCGTTCCTTCGTCGAAACAATTCCGGATCGAACACGTATGGTTGACCGGTCAGGTCGACCCGCAGCAGTTCCGGAGCGAGGGCCTTCACGATCTGGTCGTAAGTGCAGGCCATTGTGCAAAGCCAGCGCATGCCCCGATTCGTCAGCAGTCGCTTTGCCCGCAGCGCGGCATTCAAATCCGCACCGAACTTCGCAAGGCAAAAAGCGAGCCGCCCGATCACAGCGGATTGCAGGTTGGGCCGCGACGCAGCGAGCCTAAAAAGCGCATCGGAAATGACCGCTTCGGTGACAAGGCCGTGCAACGCCACGAGTACATTTCGATCGTGTCCATCCACATCGAACGCCGCGCTCAAAGTGCTGTGCTGATCCCGGACCAGCGGAGGCTCGCGGCACAGGAGTATCGAGAAGAACGCGTGGCAGGACTGGTGGACGAGTTCTTCGAACACATGGAGGTCGTCGCAGTGCCGATCGAGGCGGATGAACACGGCGCCATGGGCGCTGGGGTTATAGAACGAATTGCGCTTGCCGCCTCGGAACAGCACCACGAGCCGCACGACCTGGCGAATCCATCGGAGAGCGCCGATGTCCTTGGCCATCCCGAGAGCGGCGTCCAGGCGGGCGATGCCGTCCGACGCCGCCGAGCGCACCGCTTTCGACCGACCGAGGAAAGGCCGGAGCTCGGGCGGGACGAGCAGTGGCACGGCAAATTGGCTCGCGACCACCCGATGCTCGCGTCGCGCGACCGGACGGTCCGAGCCGAGAAACAAGAACGGGTCAGGACGGCGGCCGGCACCTTTCGTGCCTCGCAACCTTCGGTGTTGCTTTCTCAGCGCGCCGTATAGCCGCTCTTGCTCAGCGGCGACGACCGGAATGCTCCGGGCGAAGTATGAGGGCAATCCGGTGATCACGGCCGTCACCGCGGCCTAGGCAGCCCCAGCATCCGGTCAAGTTTCTTGAAAATGGGGTTGAGCTCCGGAATCCACACGCCGGACTGCGCCCTGATCGTCTTGTGGCAGGCCTCGAAACCTTTGCCGTTCAGCACGTCTCGCTTGACCATCTTCGCGACCTCCGGCGGGAGCTTGAATGCCTTCAGCTCGTCGAGGTGAATGGTGAGGCGTTTCGGCGTGGACGCGGACGCTTTCTTCTTGACCATCGAACATACTCCCTTAGTCAGGTCAGTACTTTGCTCTCTGGGCAACGCTTGGCGACTTCCGGCTGCAAACAGCAGTTGAGATTTGTTTCACAATTTTTGGCTGGCGACAATGGAATCCACGATGACGGCCGTCACTTCCGGCGTCAGCTTGCGTGCACGGAAACCATTATTCGCGCCAATCGCATCGGCGTGTGCCGCGCGTGTCCGAGGCTGTGGCGCAAAGCGACCATTGCATGGCGAATGCGACAACGGTCGCGTCGAAGTCATCGGCTTCCGGGTTCGATCTTCCAGCTGGATGCAAAGCGCATCGCTTTGCAGTGCCACCTGGCGACTTGGCGTGCCATGGCCTTCGGTCCCGAAAGAGGAACTTTGCGCGGCTATCCCGGAAGCGTCTGCGCCATCCGGGTGGCAGCCCGGCGGAAGGCCGGGAGGCATTCAACCGCACGGGCGAGGCTGAAGCGGACGCTCGGCGCATGGCAGGCAATGGCCGCAACCACCACGCCGTTGGCATCGCGCACCGGCACGGCGATGGCTGTCAACCCCAGCAGGAACTCTTCCCGATCGAGGCTGTAGCCCTGTGCCGCGATCGCGGTGAGCTCGGCGCCAAAAGCGCTCGGATCGACGATCGTGTTCGGCGTCAGCGGCGAAAGATCGATGCTCTTCAAGATGCGCGCGCGGCGCGCTTCGGGCAGGAAGGCGAGGAGCAGCTTGCCGCTCGCCGTGCAGTGCATCGGCACGCGTGAGCCGGTTTCGAGATGGAGCCGGAGCGGCCAGCGCGCTTCAACGCGATCGAGATAGATGACCTCATCTCCGGCCAGGGCGGTGAAGTTGCAGGTTTCGCCCACGGCGTCGACGACGCCCTGCAAGATCGCACGCCGCTCGGATCCGGCGCCGCCCCTTTGCACGTTGAGCGCAAGGCGCAGCAGGCGCGGCCCCACGATGTAATGATGACCGCCGGGTTCGCGCGCCAGATAGCCGCTGGCCGAGAGACGCTGGCAAATCCGGTGCACGGTCGGCTTCGGCAGATCGAGCAAGCCGCACAATTCGGCGATGGTGAGAGCCCGCCCCGCTTCCGCCACCGCATCGATGAGCTCGAGCCCACGCCCGACCGAGCTCGTCGTCTCTCGTTCATTCTGCTGCGTGGAAACCACGTCGCGCTCCTTTTCAGCCGGACCTTATATTGTCTCGACTAATGAGACAAATCGTCTCATTTTCTGTTGACTCCGGCCTTACCTGGGATCAACCCTGTGCACCAGGGGAGAAAGACACCGACATGAGTGTCAACTCAAACGAAGAAGCTGACTTCATCATCGTCGGCGCCGGTTCCGCCGGCTGCGTGCTGGCCAATCGCCTGTCCGAGAACGGGCGGCATCGTGTCGTGCTGCTCGAAGCCGGCCCGCGCGATCGCAATTTCTGGATTCATCTGCCAATCGGTTACGGCAAGACGATGTGGGATTCCCGCATCAACTGGCGTTTCGAGACCGAGCCTGAACCCACGATGATGGGGCGGCGCATCTATTGGCCGCGCGGGCGGGTGCTCGGCGGATCCTCTTCCATCAACGGGCTGATCGCCATCCGCGGGCAAGCCGAGGATTACGACGGCTGGCGCCAGTTGGGAAACGCGGGCTGGGGCTGGGACGACGTCCTGCCCTATTTCCGCAAGCTCGAAAGTGCTGCGGACTTCGCCGGCGATCCGCTCCATGGCGACCGCGGCCCCTTGCATGTCAGCGGCATTGCCGCCAAGCACCCGATCATCGAGGCGGTCATTGCCGCCGCGGGCAAGCTCGGCGTGCCGTTCACGACGGATTTCAACGGCGCCAAACAGGAAGGCGTCGGGTATTTCCAGCTCACCACGCACCGGGGCTGGCGGGAGAGCAGTGCGGTCGCGTATCTCCGGCCCGCCGAGAAGCGACCCAATCTCCGGATCGTTTGCAACGCCCAGGCGACGCGGGTCGATTTCGACGGCGGGCGCGCCCGTGCGGTCGAGGTCCTCGTGGACGGGCAGCCGCATCGCCTTAGCGCAAGACGCGGCATCGTGCTGTCGGCCGGTGCCGTGCAGTCGCCGCAGTTGCTGATGCTGTCCGGCATCGGTCCGGCACAGCATCTCGCCGAGAGCGGCATTGCACCCTTGATCGATCTCCCGGGCGTCGGCGGCAATCTGCAGGACCACCTGCAATGCCGCCTCATCTATCGCCTCAATCGCCCGATCAGCACGAACGATACCCTGCGATCGCTTCGCGGGAAGGCTCGGATCGGCCTGGAATGGCTGCTCACGCGCAGCGGGCCGCTCGGCATCGGCATCAATCAGGGCGGGTTGTTCACGCGCGTTCTCCCGGAATCGGCGACGCCGGATATCCAGTTCCATATCGCCACACTTTCGGCCGACATGGCCGGCGGACAGGTGCATGATTTCTCCGGCATGACCCTCTCGGTCTGCCAGTTGCGGCCGGAGAGCACGGGCGCGATCCGCCTCGGCGGTGCCGACCCGCTGCAGCCGCCGCGCATCCACGCCAATTACCTGAGCACCGAAACCGATCGCCGCTGCGCGGTGGAAGGCATGAAATTCGCCAGGCGTCTTGCCGCGACGGCGCCGCTGGCCGATCTCATCGACAGCGAGTTCCTGCCGGGTCCGGCGAAGTCCGGGGGGACAAACGGCGGCGGCGACGATGACCTCCTGGCTTTCGCCCGGCAGCACGGCGCCACCATCTTCCACCCGGCGGGCACCTGTCGCATGGGGCCGTCAAGCGAGACCCAGGCCGTCGTCGATCCGCGCCTGCGCGTCCGCGGTCTCGACAATCTCTGGGTGGCCGATTGCTCGGTCATGCCGCGCCTCGTCTCCGGCAATACCAACCTGCCCACGATCATGATCGCCGAAAAGGCGGCCGATCTCATCAAAGAGGATATCCATCAAGCGTAAAGCCAATAACAAGACAAGAACGGGAGGGAAGAATGCAAGCCAACGAACCGACACCCCAGGAATTGCGGCGGGTGGTCTTTGCCAGCGTCATCGGCGCGACGATCGAGTGGTACGATTTCTTTCTCTATGGCATCGTCGCGGGCATCGTCTTCAATAAGCTGTATTTCCCCGCCGACGATCCCGTCGTCTCGACGCTCCTCGCCTATACCACGTTCGCCGTCGGCTTCGTGGCGCGGCCGCTGGGCGGGGTGATCTTCGGCCATTTCGGCGACAAGATCGGCCGGAAGAACATGCTGGTCATGACGCTCATGATCATGGGTGTCGCGACCGTGCTGATCGGCCTGCTCCCGACCTATGCGCAGGTCGGCATCCTGGCGCCGATCCTGCTGCTCCTGCTGCGCATCGCGCAAGGCATCGGCATCGGCGGCGAGTGGGGTGGCGCCGTGCTGATGGCCTACGAATATGCCCCGGGCCACAAGCGCGGCTTCTATGCCAGCCTGCCGCAGATCGGGCTCGCCATCGGGCTGTGCCTCGCCTCCGGCGTTACGGCGGTCGCCTCTTTGCTGCCTGAGGAGGATTTCATGGCCTATGGCTGGCGGATCGCCTTCATCGCCAGCCTGATCCTGGTTGCCGTCGGGCTTTATATCCGCCTCAAGATCATGGAGACGCCGGAGTTCATGAAAGTGAAGGCCACGCAAACGGAGTCGAAACTTCCCTTTGCGGATCTGATCAAGGGCTATCCGCGAAATATCCTGCTCGGGATGGGCGCGCGCTATATCGACGGCGTCTTCTTCAACGTCTTCGCCGTGTTCTCGATCGTCTATCTGTCGAAATACGTGAACATGCCGCGCACCACGGCGCTTTGGCTCGTCACGGCCGCCGCCTTCGTGATGATCGGATCGATCCCGGTGTTCGGCAAGCTCTCCGATCGCTGGGGTCGCCCCAGGACCTACGGCGTCGGCGCGCTGCTTCTGGCCCTCATCACCTTTCCGGCCTTCTGGATGATGGGAACCGGCGATCCGCTTCTCGCGGGCCTGGCACTCGTGGTGCCGCTCGGAATCGTCTATGCGATCTGCTACGGACCGGAAGCAGCGCTGTTCTCCGATCTTTTCGAATCCAGAGTGCGCTACACCGGCATCTCCTTCGTCTATCAGTTCTCGGGAATTTTCGCCTCCGGCATCACGCCGATCATCGCGACATACCTGATCTCCAAGAATGACGGCGACCCGGCCCTCCTCGCCGGCTACGTCGTCTTCGCCGCCCTGGTCAGCATGGCGTGCGCCTTCGCCATCAAGCGGCCGACCGGAGAGGAGTGAAATGAGGCCGGTGTGGGTGCGCCGGTGGCGGACCCACACCGCTCATTGGATGCGTCGCCGCGTCGATAGGCGAGCCGCCGCCTATGCCCTCAGGTCCCCAAAATGGCGCGAAGCGGACGGATCGCCGCCGGGATCTCTCTACTGAAAGTCAGCTACAGTCCCACTCCGTGGATCCAGACAAGCCGGCGCACCAACCATGGCCGCGGCTATCAAGAAAATGGCCACGAGCGACGTAGCGGCTAACACTTGTCGGCTTGCTCCCAGGAACGAAGAGAGAGGTCAAAGCACCCCTTACCTCAAGGGTCGAAACATGCATCGGTTTAAGCTCATCCGCATCGATCCCTCTCATCGGCTTTCTATACGTGCCGATTTTGGTGCCGCGGCGGCGGATACGACGCCGTAAAATGAAATGCCTTCTTGCCTCCGGGAGGCAAGACGATCTGGACCCTGGCTGACCCCTTGCCGATCCGGCACCTTGCGTATATATCTCGAAGATCGCTGAAAACGGGTATTGCGCATGGCTCAAGAAACAGCGCCTGGGGTCGACGGGGGCTACGCCGCGTTCATCAGCCATGCATCAGAAGATCGGCCCCGCGCTGAAGAGATTTGCCGCCATCTCGAGGCCGAGGGACATCGATGCTGGATAGCACCACGCGATGTTCGCCCGGGTGAGGACTACCCGGAAGAGATCATTCTCGGCATCGAGCGGTCCAAGTGCCTGATCCTGGTCCTTTCGGACGCGGCCAACAAATCGAAGTTCGTTCGCGCCGAGGTGGAGCGCGCCTCGAGCAAAGGCAAGCCGATCTTTCCCATTCGGATCGAAGAAGTGCTGCCGTCCCGGCAGATCGAACTCTTTGTCTCCACCAAGCACTGGGTCGATGCGTGGCGCGGCGACCTAAAGGCACACACGACCAAGCTGGTCCGGGAAATCGCTCGCGATCCCGATATCGACCTGCCGATGCCCTCCGCCTTTCGGCGTCGCGTTTGGCTACGCCGCGCCATGAGCTGGGGCGTCGGTGGCGCCGGCGCCGTCGGAATCGCGGTCCTGGTGGCGTTTCTCATGCGCTCGGAGCCTGTGCCGGATTCGGCATCGCAGTCGGGGGATAGTGCGGAGGTGGATTTAGGCCCCGATACCCCGCCCCAGGTGCACTTCTCAACAACGAGAATCGAAGACGGCGCACCGAGCCGGGTGACATTCAGCATGATGGACGGCTACACACCGATGGGCCAGTTCTATCGGGTCTTCGACCATGACCTCGACGTTCACCTTTACGGGGTCAACAATGACAACACGCTGAAGCGCTTCTTTTCCGCGCCGCGCGGCGTGTTCAAAGGCTCCTACCAGACGACCGGCAGCCTGACGATCGGGATCCGGGAGATTCCGAAGTTCGCGGTCAGTTGCATCATCTACGAGCGACCGAGCGATAAACAGCGCGAGATTGCAGTCCAGGGCTTCACAGTGGCTCCTCCTCAGTTCGGCAGTTTCGACTTCAAGACCGCCGGGCCGCCGAAAGCCATGTCGATCGATGACGGCAGCGGCTGCGATGCGCCCATGCTCAACTATCTGAAGGCCGAGATCACGCTGGACTGGGCGAAGAATGTCCGGATGGCAGCAGCGGATCCCGCGGCATCTTCGAGCGATTCCGCGGCCGTGGACAACGATCCGTACGGTGCGGATTACTTCAAGCCCGACGTGTTCTACGGCTATGGCCGTTGGGGACTTCACCAGCCGGTGCGCGTGCAGGCTGCCTTCAACGACCTGAAAATCTCGTACTCATTTGACGGCAGCACCTATACGGATGCCGGGTTTGGTCAACGCATCCTGGAGACCGACAATCCGGCTCATGCCCACCTGTTCCTAAAGATTCGCGCGGATGGCGCCAGTTACGGGCCGTTCGAGTATAACCTCGACTTTGCCGACGCTAAGGCGAAGGACCAGACCGGCGGAAGCAACTAGAGACGCAGTCGCCGCCGGGACAAGTTAATCGACCGGAGACGCCTGTTCCCGCTCGCGGTGCAGCAGCAGCCAGTCGCCATTCTCGGTGAGCGCTTCCGTGCCGACTGCCTGCAGCAAGTCCCGAATTTCCTTCCAATCGGCGGAGCGCTGAAGGGCTTCCAGTGCAACCGAGAATGATTCTTCCATGCGCCGGTACTGCTTTCCGAGCTCGGCCAGTCCGAGCTTGTTGTCGTAGCCCTTGGCGATCGCGGCAAGCGCCGGCGCCAGCCCCATCAGGAATATGAGCAGGCTTCGCCACGGTTCGCAGAGAAGTCCGGGACGGGCCTCACTGACGAGCCAGTATCCGCAGGCGGTGATAAAACCGACGGCAAACAGGAGAAGGCCGAGCCGATTCAGGAACCCGCTGAGCTTCTGGTAACGATCGCTCGTACGCTTATAGTAGCGCCCCTGGTCTTGCATCCAGAGCTTGCTTACCAGCCCGAGATCAAGGCTGCGGGTTGTCGGCCCATGGTTGACCGAACGCAGGGCGCGGCGAATCCACACCAGCTCGTCGCGCTGCTTGCGCAGATAGTGGTCGGAAACATCGGCCGCCACACCATAAAGCCGCCAATAGAGCTGGATGCGCAGTCCTTCGGCGAGGCAGCGATAATCCAAGAACCGCGTGTAGTGCTCACGGCGCTTGACTACCCAGTAGAGGAGCCAGGCCGCGCCGAAGCAGATGAGGTACACCTCCAACATACCCTTGCGGGGCTCGCCGATGTCCGAGAAAACGCCGTAGAAACCGGCCATCAGCAGTCCGAGCAGGAGGTAGCCTCGCATCGTCCAGACCACGGCCCGGCGCATGCGGACTGCCATCGCGTCGCAGATCGCGAAGTGACGGACCATCCTTCGGTCGGAGCCACTGAGCCACGGGATCGGGGATTCGAAAGTCGCGACGGCGCGTTCGATCGGTTCCCTACGATCCTTCAACTCGCCAAGCGCATCGATATTGAAGATCCGAAGTCTCCCCAAGGCGGCGTTGAACCGCGCCTCCGCTCCGCGGGGTTTGACGTCATCGGGCCACAGCGTGGACCAGCGAAACGGCAGCTCGATCTCGGCTCCGCCTCTCGGGGTCGAGAGGTGATAGACAGGACCGGCATCGTGAATATCAAGGGGCTTGGGTCCGGCCTGAGCAACCCCTTGCAGCATCAGCCCGACGACATGCGCGGTGCCGCCCGGGAGGTCGCTTGACTTGCCGTCCCATAAGGCGATCAGGATCAGCGAGCGTTTGACGACGTAAGCGCCGACGCGCTGGTACCGGTCGACATCATCCTTGGGAAGGCTCTCGTCTTTCGCAAAGTGATCGTCGTCGGACGCAATCCAGATCTCTCGGCACTTCGAAAGAACCGTCCGGAACCGGTCGGCAAGCGCTCCCGGATTGCGCCCGGGATCGGCTGGCGATTCGAAATCCTTCGCAAATTCTTCAGCGGATATCGGCAGGACAGCCGTGACTTCGAGACCGAGCGCCAGCGCCGCCTCCGCCGCCACCATATCCGCGCCTTCGGCAAGGCCGCAAAGCACGCGAACCGGCGTGGGATGCCAGTCATCCATCAGCGCCGCGAGCTTCCGCTTGACGGCTGCCCGAGCTGCGTCTTCATCATCGATCGCAAGATCGCGGTGACCGGTGATACCGACCGTGAGAGGGATCAAATAATCACTTGCGTCAGCGATCATGGATGAGAATCCCAAATCACGGGTTCAACATCGCCTTACGCAAAGCCTGAAGCAGAGCCGGCGGCCAGCCTTGCTTCGGAAAGGCTTCGACCGGCTTTCCGGAGAGCTTCAGGCCGACAAATACCTGCTTCTTGTTCAGATCGAGCCCCACAAAGCTCTTATCCGAATCGCAGGCATGTGGCATGCAACCGGATCCGAAGAGAATTCCAGGTTTGACCTCAGCGATGGGGGTTGCGACCAATGTCCGGTCGACCAACATCGGATAGGCATCGCCCACCGCGCGCTTGATTGCCGCACTTACTTCCTCGTTCATGAAGATTGCGGCCGGATCCTGGCCGAGCAGGTCCCTGGCGTTGAACCATCCCGTCCCCGCTACGGGTTGCGCCGTGGTCTTGGCGGCCAGCTTCATCCCGTCGCCGGGAGTCCACACCCATTCTTCTCCTTCGACGTTGCCATACGCCGAAAACGTCAGCTGCACGCGTTCGGGCGGGCCGACCAGAGAATTCGGCGGACTGCAGTTGCCGACCTCGTCGGACTGTTCGATGGTGTCACCGATCACCGACAGGACGAGGTATTGAGCCGGGCACATGTTTCCGCCATCGGACACAGCGATGATCGCCGAATCCCTGGTCTTACCATGAAATATGCGCTCCACGGATATCAGGGGCCGCTCGAGGACAGTCTCGCCACCGACCTTCAAAATCTTGTGGAAGGTTTCCGCCTCTTCGATGGTCAGCAACTTACCCTGCAACGTCCCCACTTCCTCCGCCCAAGCCACGGAACAAGCCGCAAGGCTGGCGAAGACAGCCAGAACCGACAATGCTACAGCTTTGAGCACAATGCCCCCGCCACAAAGATCGACCTAGGATTGTGGCATTGCCGCTGTGTGTCAAGACAGCATCCGCGGTGCCGAGCAAGATCAGCGGGACGAAGATGCTTGCCAGCAGGATGGCGCAATCGGTTCCGCCGAGCGCAAGCGGCATCTCCCAGCGTCAGATCCAATCGAGTTTAAGCCGCGATTTCCGATCTGCGCTCACGACGCCCCCCAGGGGCCACCGTGGCGAGGATCGGTTCAGAGCTCGACCACCGCGCCGGTCCGCACCGAACGATCCGCAGCCAGCGCGATGCGCAGGCTGCGGATCGCGTCGGACATGTGATCGCCGAGATCGAGATCCTCGCGGATCGCCTTCAGCAGATAGCGCTGCTCGCGTTCGCACAAGCCGTCGTGGTCCGGCTCGTCGTGGGTGTCGAAGGTTTCGTCCTTCTTCGCCAGCGTGCCGTCGGCATTGAGCGCCGCGTGATGCAGCAGGATGCGGTTGGTCTTGGTGTGGGTGCCGATGTCGGCGGACCTGGTCTCCTTGCTGCCGTCGTCGGCGACCACGATGGAAACGCTGCCCTTGGGGCCGATCACGTCCTTCACGAAGAAGGCGGTCTCGCTCATCATCGGGCCCCAGCCGGCCTCGTACCAGCCGACCGAGCCGTCGTCGAAGGCGACTTGCAGCATGCCGTAATTGTACATGTCCTTCGGGATGTCGACATCCGCCATCCCGTCGGTCAGCCTTGCGCCCAAGGCATGCACCTTCACCGCTTTCGCCCGGGTGATCTGGCACATGACGTCGAGATAATGCACGCCGCAATCCACGATCGGCGAGAGGCTCTGCAACAGCTTCTTGTGGTCCTCCCACTGCTTGCCGCTGCTCTGCTGATTGAGGTTCATGCGGAAGACCAGCGGCGCGCCCAGAGTCTTCGCGAGCTCGATGAATTTTATCCAGGACGGGTGATGGCGGAGGATGTAGCCGATCACCAGCTTCTTCCCCGTCCGCTTTGCAACCGCGACCACGCGCTCGGCATCCGCGACGGTATCGGCCAGCGGCTTCTCGACGAAGACATGGGCCCCCGCCTCCATCGCCTGGATTGCATAGGCGGCGTGGCTGTCGGACCAGGTGCTGATCGAGACCACGTCGGGCTTCACGGCTTCGAGGGCCGTGCCGTAGGCGGCGAAGCGCTGCGCCGTCTCGAGCTCCGGCGGCAGCTTGCGCTCGGCGATGCCCCGCGCGCAGACGGCGACGAGTTCGTATCCGTCGATCCGCGCGTAAGCCATCGCGTGGGACATGCCCATATTGCCGAGGCCCACCGCCAGGACGCGCAGCTTGCCGCTCATCACTTCACCTCTCGTCTTGCCGCGCGCCCGAGATCCAGGTCGCCTTGACGCCGTAGTCGCCGTCCAGCAGCACGAGGTCGGCGCGATAGCCTTCGGCGATCCGGCCGAGCTCGCTTTCGAGGCGCAGGAAGGTGGCCGGGTTGAGCGATGCCATCCGCAGCGCGTCTTCGATCGCGACGCCGAGATGCCGGACCGTGTTCCTGACGGCGCTCGCCATGTCGAGATCGGAACCGGCGAGCGTTCCGGCATCGTTGATCAAGGCGCCGTCGACCCGGCTGATCTTCTCGCCAAGCAGCTCGAAATGATCCTCCGCGCTGCCGACCGAGGGCATCGCGTCGGTCACCAGGATCATCCGCTCGGTGCCGCGCGCCGCCAGCGCGACGCGGAGCGATACGGCGGAGACGTGGTGCAGATCGACGATCACCCCGCACCAGAGCCGATCGTCCTCCAGCGCCGCGCCGACCGGGCCGGGCTCGCGCCCCATCATCGGCGGCATCGCGTTGAAGAGATGGGTGATGCCGGTCAGGCCCGCTTCCTGCGCCTTGCGGATCGTCGCGAGATCGGCCTTGGTGTGACCGGCCGCAACGATGATGCCGGATTTGGTCAGCTTCGCGATGGTGGCAGGCTCGGTCTTCTCCGGCGCCAGGGTCACCAGTACGCGGCCGCCGGCCGGCAGGTCGATCATCGCCAGGTCCTGATCGCCGATCGGGCGCATCAGATCGGCGCGATGGATGCCCTTGCGTTCGGGGTTGAGGAACGGGCCTTCGAGATGGATGCCGAGCACACCCGGGGTGCGTGCCTGCAGCGCCGCATCGGCGGCCTTGATCGCCTCGCCCATGCTCGCTTGCGTATCGGTGATGAAGGTCGGCAGGAAGCCGGTCGTGCCGAACCGGCGATGCGCCGCGCCGATCGCGGCGATGCCGGCGATCGTGCGCGTCTCGTTGAAGAGGACTCCGCCGCCGCCGTTGACCTGGATGTCGATGAAGCCCGGCGCCAGCAGGCCGGAGATCGCCTGCTTCTCCACACCCTTCGGCAGCTTCGCCTCGGGGATCACGCCGGCGATCCTGCCGGCCTCGATCATCACGGCCTGGCCGTCGCGGAGGCGATCGCCGTCGAACAAAGTGGCGCCGATGAGCGCGGTCGCCATTACTGGGTCTCCGTGATTTTTTTCAGATGCGGCGGGCGGTCCGGATCGCGGCCGCGGGTCCAGGCGAGCTTTTCGGCGAGGAGATAGAAGCTCTGGATCAGCAGGATCGGCGCCGAGAAGGGATTGGATTCCGGCAGGCTCGGCAAAGAGATCGCACCGGTCGCCCGGTCGCCCGCGCCGGCGGCGATCACGGGCACGCCGCGCCCGGCGAGTCCGCGCAAGATCTTCAGCACGCCGCTTTCCGACTTGTCGGGTTGCAGGAAGGCAAGGACGGGAAAGTCCTGGCCCGGCAAGGCCAGCGGCCCGTGCATCAGCTCGGCGGCGCTCATCGCCTCGGAATGCATGCCGCAGATCTCCTTGAGCTTCAGCGCCGCTTCCTGCGCGATGCCGAAGCCGGGGCCGCGGCCGATCACGAAGAGATTGCGCACGCCGTCGAGCACCGGCTCGGCCGCCGACCAGTCATATTGCGTGGCGAGCGACAGCTCTTCCGGCAGGCGATCGACCGCCGCATGCAGCAGCGCGTCGCCCGACCAATGCGCCACGATCTGCAGGATCGAGGCCAGCGAGGCGATGTAGGACTTGGTCGCGGCGACGCTGCGCTCCGGCCCGGCCATCAAGGGCAGCACGATCTCCGCCTTCTCAGCCAGCGGCGAATCCGTGTCGTTCACCAGTGCCACCGTCAGCGCGCCGGCGGCGCGCGCGGTGTCGGTGAGGGCGAGAATGTCGGGGCTGCGGCCGGATTGCGAGATCGCGATGAACAGCGCGCCCTGCATCCGCGGCGAAACGCCGAAGACCGAGCTGACCGACGGCCCGACCGAAGCCGTCACCAGGCCCTGGTGAATCTCCAGCAGGTATTTTGCATAGGTGCCGGCATTGTCCGAGCTGCCGCGCGCACAGGTGACGGCGAAAGGCGGCGGCGCCGCGCGCAGCCGTTTTGCAAGATCGGCGCAGCGCCCGGCATTGGCGGCGAGCATGCGCGCGACCACTTGCGGCGCTTCCAGCGCCTCGGCGCGCATCAGGCTTCCGTTTCCGTTCCCGTGGGAGGGTGAAGGGGACATGCTATTCCTGTTCTGTATTCGGCGAGCCAAGGCTCAATTCGGCGACGAAGTCATAGGCATCGCCGCGGTAATAGGACGAGGTGAACTCGACCGCGACGCCGTCCTGGTCGAAGGAGCGCCGCTCGATGTAGAGCGCCGCCGTGCCGTCGGGCACCTGCAGGAGCTTCGCCTGCTCGGAGTTGAGCAGCACCGCGTGGAGCCGTTGCAGCGCGCGGCGCGGCGCATGGCCACGGCCGATCAGCACCGCATAGAGCGAGCTCGCGACCGCATCGGGATCCGGCACCAGGCGGTTCGGCACCACGGCATGCTCGATCGCCATCGGCACGTCGTCCGCGGTGCGCAACCGGTCGAAGCGGCTGACCAACTCTCCCGGCGAGAGGCCGAGCGCCATGGATTCCTTCGGCGTGGCCGGACCGATTGCGCGGCCGAGGAAGACCGCGCCGGGCTTCAACCCGCGCGCCTGCATGTCGTCGGTGAAGCTGGAGAGGCGCGAGAGCGGCTGCTCGACCTGCACCGCCGGGGCGATGAAAGTGCCGGAGCCCCAGCGCTGCACCAGCATGCCCTTCTCGACCAGGCCGGCGATCGCCTTCCGGACCGTCACCCGCGAGATGCCGAGCTGGCGCGAGAGGTCGCGCTCGCTGGGCAGGGCCTCGTCCGCGCGGAGCTTGCCGGAGCGCACCGCCTGCTGGATCAAATGCTGAAGCTGCAGATAGAGCGGCGTCGGGCTGCTTTCGTCGAGCGACCCGGCATCCCGGAAATCAGGCTGTGCCGCTCTCACGCGCCGGCCTTTTGTTTCAGGGGTTGCGCTTCACGCGCGAGGCGCAAGGCGCCTTCCATCGCGTCGCCCTCGGCGGTCACCAGCTTCGCCTGAATGCGCTGCGGCAGCCAGGGCTTGAGCGGCTCGGCAAGGCCGCCGAGCAGGCAGAGGCCCGGCGCGCCGACGCCGAGCAGGCGATCGGCGATCCGCGCGGCACCTTCCGCCGCGGTCTCGATCACCGCGACAGCCATGGCATCGCCCTTGGCCGCATAGTCCAGCACCAGCGGTGCCAGCTGCGCGAAATCGGTCGGCCGCGCCTGGTCGGCCCAGGTGACGATCTGCGGTGGCTGATGATCGAAGCGGTCGAGAATCTTCTCGGCGAGCGGCGTCATCGGCGCCATGCCGTCATGGGCCCAGAGCGCGCGGCGGATTGCATGCTTGCCGATCTCGTTGCCGCTGGCATCGTCGGAGATGACATTGCCCCAGCCGCCGACATTGAAGCGCCGGCCTTTCACCACCGCCAGCCCGGCCGAGCCGGTGCCGATGATGAGGATCGCGCCGTCGGCGCCGGCGAAAGCGCCGAGCCAGGCGATATAGGCATCGGTGTCGATGGCGACCCGCGGAAACGGATGCCGCTCAGCCAGCAAAGCGCCGTTGCGGCCGTCGTCGATCGCGCCGGCCATGCCGAGCCCGACCGAGGCCCGCGTGAGGTCGCCCTCATTCAAGCCGCCGGCCGCGGCCGCCGCCTTGGCCGCATCGACGATCGAGGCCATAGCGACCGCGGGGCCGAGCCGCAGATTGGACGGTCCACCGGTGCCTTCGCCCAGCAGGCGGCCGGCCCCGTCGCGGATCCGCGCCCGGCAATGGGTGCCCCCGCCGTCGATACCTATAAATAGTGTGTCAGCAGCCATAGACCGGCGGCGCTCCCAGATTCATCGCCGAAAACATAATGCCAGTTTAGGTCCAGATCGTGAAGTAGCAAAGAATTTGACTCGTTCTGATAATACCAGCATAATATCAGTTAAGGGAAGGCAAGGCTGAGAACAGCCATATGACGGCAGGACACCAATCGGGCGGCACGGAGACCCAGGCCGCGCGCTATCGCGGCCTCGACACCTGGAGCGACGGGGAAATCCTCGACGCGTTCTGGGAGGGTCAGGCGCGTGCCATCGGTGCAATCCGTCCCGCCCTGCCCGCGATTGCCGCCGCCGCCCGGTCTCTCGCCCAGCGCCTGAACCAGGGCGGCCGGGTGGTCTATGCCGGCGCCGGCGCCTCCGGGCTGCTGGCTGCGGGCGATGCAATGGAGATCGGGCCCACCTTCAACTGGCCGGACAACCGCGTCTTCGTGCTGCTGGCCGGGGGCACCGACCTGACCCCGGGCCTCAAAGGCGATGTCGAGGATCATGACGACCGCGGCCGCATCGAGGCCGAGGCGCTGAAGCTCGCCGAGAACGACGCGATCGTCGCGGTCGCCGCCAGCGGCACCACGCGCTACACGCTGGCCGTGATGGAAGCGGCCGCCAAGGCGAAGGCCCTGACCATCGCGATCGCCAACAATGCCGGCGCGCCGATGCTGCAGCGCGCCGATCACGCCATCCTGCTGGAGACGGGGCCGGAGGTGATCGGCGGCTCGACCCGCATGAATGCCGGCACCGCACAGAAAGCGGCGCTCAACATGCTGTCCAGCCTGACCATGATCCGACTCAATCGGGTGCATGACGGGCTGATGGTCGATCTCAGGGTCCAGAACGCGAAGCTGCGCGACCGCGCCGTCGGCATCCTGGTCAGCATCACCGGCGCCACGAAAGATTCGGCGGCCGAGGCGCTCGCCGCCTGCAACGACCGCATCAAGCCGGCGGCCCTGGTGCTGGCCGGCCGCACGCCCGCGGAAGCGGAGCGGATCCTGTCCCAAACCGGCGGCAGCCTGAGGGCCGCCTTGGGAACGCAAGTCGAGTCTGGCCAATCAACCAATCTGCAACGACAACAAGGGAGCTGAACATGACGATGAGAGACGTAACGCGCTTCAGCCGGACCGGTGCCCTGGCGGCGACGGCACTGGCGCTCGTGACCCTGATGGGGAGCGTCGCCCATGCCGACACCACGCTCACCATCGAGAGCTGGCGCAACGACGACGCCGATATCTGGAACAAGCAGATTCTGCCCGCCTTCATGGCGAAGCACCCGGACATCAAGGTAACGTTCAAGGGCTATCCGCCGACCGAGTACAACGCGGCCTTGAACACCGAGCTCGCCGGCGGCACGGCGGCCGACATCATCACCTGCCGTCCGTTCGACGCCTCGCTCGATCTTTACAAGAAGGGCCATCTGGTCAACCTCAACGACGTGCCCTCGCTGAAGAACTTCTCCAACGTCGCGAAAGCCGCCTGGCAGACCGATGACGGCAAGGACACGTTCTGCATGCCGATGGCCTCCGTCATCCACGGCTTCATCTACAACAAGAAGATCTTCGACGAGCTGGGTCTCAGCGTGCCGAAGACGACGGCCGAGTTCCACGCCGTGCTGGACAAGATCAAGAAGGACGGCAAGTACACGCCGATCGCGCTCGGTACCGCCGATCAGTGGGAAGCCGCGACCATGGGCTTCCAGAACATCGGCCCCGACTACTGGAAGGGCGAGGACGGCCGCAAGGCGCTGATCGCCGGCAAGGAGAAGTTCACCGACAAGCCGTATGTCGATGTCTTCAAGGAGCTGGCGACCTGGGGTCCCTATATGGGCGACGGCTACCAGGCGCAGAAATATGCCGACACCCAGAACCTGTTCTCGCTGGGCCGTGCGGCGATCTATCCGGCCGGCTCCTGGGACATCCCGCTGTTCGAGCAGTCGAAGGATCTCTCGTTCGACGCCTTCCCGCCGGTGCAGCCGGACGGCACCGACAAGTGCTACATCAGCGACCACGTCGATATCGGCATGGGCATCAACGCGAAATCGAAGCATGCCGATGCCGCAAAGACCTTCATCGACTGGGTCGGCTCGGCCGAGTTCGCCGGTCTTTACGCCAACGCGCTGCCGGGCTTCTTCCCGCTGACCCAGGAGCCGGTGGAGATCAAGGACAAGGTCGCGCAGACCTTCGTCGGCTGGCGCAAGAACTGCGAGAGCACGATCCGCAACTCCTACCAGATCCTGAACCGCGGCACGCCGAACCTGGAGAACGAGCTCTGGGCGGTGAGCGCCAACGTGCTGAACGGCACGCAGACTCCGGAAGCCGCGGCCAAGCAGCTGCAGGACGGTCTGGACACCTGGTACAAGCCGGCCAAGTAATCGGCTAAGCTCGCAACCCGCGGGTCGTGGCAGTGCCGCGACCCGCGGTTCGTTTCCGGCCTGCGAAAGAGGAACATCGCGGATGACGTCGATTGCCATGGCGGCGGACACCTCCGTCGGAAGGCGGAAATGGCCGGTGCATATCGTCGTGTTCCTGGCCCCGGCCTTCCTCGTCTATACGGTCTTCTCGATCTATCCGCTGATCGACACGATCTGGCTCAGCCTCTACACCACCGATGACACCGGCCAGGCGCATTTCATCGGCCTCGGGAACTTCGTGACCTTGCTGACCGATCCGGTGTGGTCGAAGCCGTTCTGGAACGCGTTGCGCAACAACCTGGTGTTCTTCGCCATCCACATGGTGGTGCAGACCTCGATCGGTCTCGCGCTCGCCGCCCTGCTCAGCCTGCCGCGTCTCAAGGGCGCCGCCGTCTACCGCACCCTACTGTTCATGCCGACCATGCTCTCTGTGGTGATCATCGGCTTCGTCTGGCAGCTCATCCTTTCGCCGCTCTGGGGCATCTCGAGGAGCTTCCTTGCGACCTTCGGGCTGGGCGCGCTGTTCGCGCCCTGGCTCGGCCAGGAAGGCACCGCGTTGATCACGGTCTCGCTGATCTCGGTCTGGCAGTTCGTCGGCATCCCGATGATCCTGATCTATGCCGCGCTGATCAACATCCCGGACGATCTGATCGACGCCGCGACCGTCGACGGCGCGCCGCCGTTCTACGTGTTCTGGGCGATCCGCCTGCCGCTGGTCTATCCGACGCTGGGCGTGGTCTCGATCCTGACCTTCGTCGGCAATTTCAACGCCTTCGACCTCATCTACGCCATGAAGGGCGCACAGGCCGGACCGAATTACGCGACCGACATTCTCGGCACCTTCTTCTATCGCACCTTCTTCGGCTATCAGCTGCAGACCGGCAACCCGACCATGGGCGCCGCGGTCGCCACTATGATGCTGTTCATCATCCTGGTCGGCGTGCTGTTCTATCTGTTCGGCGTGCAGCGCAAACTGCAGCACCATTTGGCCTGAGGAGAGAGAGCCCATGCCGATGGTCAACCGCCGCCTCAACGTCAACCGCATCGCGGTTCATGCCGCGCTGATCTTCTACACGCTGATCGCGACCTTCCCGATTGCGCTGGTGCTGATCAATTCGATGAAGTCGCGCAACGCGATCTTCAGCAACCCGCTCTCCCTGCCCGGACCCGGGACCTTCGACCCCGTCGGCTACACCCAGGTCCTGGAGAAAGCGGATTTCGGCCTCTATTTCGGCAACAGCCTGATCGTCACCGTGGTCTCGCTGGCCGCGGTGCTGATCGCCGGCGCGATGGCGGCCTGGGCCTTGGGCGAATACCGGTTCAAGGGCAACACCATCGTGGCGCTCTACATGGCGATCGGCATCATGGTGCCGATCCGCTTGGGCACGGTCAGCATTCTGAAGATGGTGGTCGGCATGGGCCTCATCAACACGCTGACCGCGCTGATCCTGGTCTACACCGCCATGGGGCTGCCGCTGGCGATCCTGATCCTCGGCGAGTTCATGGCGCAGATTCCGCGCGACCTGCGCGAGGCGGCGCGCTGCGACGGGGTCAGCGAGTACCGCATCTTCACCGAGGTGATCCTGCCCCTGATCCGGCCCGCGGTCGCGACCGTCGCCGTCTTCACCATGGTGCCGATCTGGAACGATCTGTGGTTCCCGCTCATTCTAGCCTCGGGCGACGGCAAGCAGACCGTCACTCTCGGCGCCCAGCAGTTCATCGGGCAATACGTCACCAACTGGAATGCGGTCCTGGCCGCGCTCAGCCTGGCGATTGCCCCGATCCTGGTGCTTTACATCGCCTTCTCGCGGCACCTGGTCCGCGGCCTGACCATGGGAGCGGTCAAATGATGATGGAATCTCGCAATGGCTGACGTATCGCTGCGCAACATCAAAAAGGCCTATGGCAAGGTCGAGGTGCTGCATGGGATCAGCCTCGACGTGAAGGACGGCGAGTTCGCGGTCTTCGTCGGACCCTCGGGCTGCGGCAAGAGCACGGCCCTGCGCATCATCGCGGGCCTCGAAGAGATCACCTCGGGCGAGCTCTCGATCGGCGGCAAGGTGGTGAACCAGGTCCCGCCGGCCGAGCGCGGGATCGCCATGGTGTTCCAGTCCTACGCGCTCTATCCGCATATGACGGTCTACAAGAACATGGCCTTCGGCCTCAAATTCGCGAAGACCAACAAGGAAGAGGCCGACAAGCGCGTGCGCCAGGCGGCCGAGATCCTGCAGCTGACACCCTATCTCGAGCGCAAGCCGCGCGATCTTTCCGGCGGCCAGCGCCAGCGGGTCGCGATCGGCCGTGCGATCGTGCGCGAGCCGGCGGTCTTCCTGTTCGACGAACCCTTATCCAACCTCGACGCGGCGCTCCGCATCAACACGCGGATCGAGATCGCCAAGCTGCACCGCGCCCTCAACGCGACCACGATCTATGTGACGCACGACCAGGTCGAGGCGATGACGCTTGCCAGCAAGATCGTGGTGATGAACCAGGGCCGGGTCGAGCAGGTCGGCGCGCCCTTGGATCTCTATCACCACCCGCAGAACCAGTTCGTCGCCGGCTTCATCGGCTCGCCGAAGATGAACTTCGTGCCGGCGAAGGTGGTCGCGGCCGAGGGCGGCAGCCTGGCGGTCGAATTCGGCGAGGCGAGGCCGCTGCCGATTCCGTTCAGCGGCGCGGGCGCGCAGCCCGGCCAGTCAGTAACGCTTGGGATCCGCCCCGAACATCTGGGGGAAGGCGCGCGTCACGGTATGGTCCTCACAGGAACGGTCGAGGCCGTGGAGCACCTTGGAGAGGCGAGCTACGTCCATGTACGTCGCGACGACGGAACCTTGCTGACGGCCCGCTCCCCCGGCGACAGCCGGGCTGAGATCGGATCGCGGATCTCGGTCTCGACTGACGTCGACCACCTCCATCTCTTCGATGCGCAGGGCCAGGCGTTTCCCAGACATAGCAAGGCGGACGCGGCGTAACACTTTCTTTACCCTCCCAGGCTGCGCGCGATCGCATCGAACGCGGTGAGCAGCAGACGATCCATCGTATCGTCCAAGGGCAGCGGTTGGGAAGAGAGCTTGACGATCACAACTTCGGCAGCCGGATCGATATAGATCCACTGCCCGTGGATGCCGATCGCGCAGAAGGCGCCGCGCTCGTTGCCGGTGTTGTACCATTTGCCGCGGTAGCGGCCCCGCGGCATCAGCTTGGCGGCATTGCTGCCGGCCCAGGCCACCGGATCACCCTTGGTGCGGATGTCGTCGATCCACCATTCCGGGACGATCTGCCGGTCATCGACCCGGCCGCGGTTCCGCACCATGTCGCCGAACCGACCCAGATCGCGCAAGGCGGCGCAGACGCCGCCGGCGGTCCGCGGTGCGCCCATGCGGTCGACCGTGATATAGGCGTCGAACTCGGTGCCGAGCTTCTTCCAGATCGCATCCGCCAGCAATGTGGCGTAAGGCCGCCCGGTCGCCCGCTCCAGGATCCAGCCGAGCAAGTCGGAGTTGGGCGAGACATAATGGAACACCTCGCCATGCGGCCCAGGTCCCCGGCGCAAGGTGCCGAGGAAGCCGCGGAGATCGTCCGCCTTGGTGCCTTGCGGGATGGGGTTCCAGCCGGTCGCCACCCGGTAGCGCATGAAATCGCCCTGGGCGTCGAGATAGTCCTCGATGAAATTGATGCTGACCGTCATGTCCAGCACATGGCGGACGGTGCAGTCGCCGCCATAGGCCGAGCCCTCGACTTCCGGGATGTAGCGGGTGACCAGGGCGTCCGGATCCAGCCGGCCGTCGCCGATCACCACCCCGGCGAGGATCGCCGAGACCGACTTCGAGACCGAGAAGACGATGTGCTGGATCTCCGGGCGCAGGCCCGCGTCGTACCATTCCATCAGCGCCCGGCCGCGCTGCATCACCAGGAACCCATCGGTCCAGGTCAGCGGCAGCAGGTTGCCGATGGTCCATTCCCGGCCGTCAGGTCCTTGAAAGGCCAAGCGTTCGAGCAGCGACGAGATCAGCATGAGCCGGTCGACCGGCCGCTCGGTGCGATGGATGGTGGCGGTCGGGATCAGCTCCCGGACATGGTGAAAGGCCCAGCGGTTGAAGGGCGGCAAGCGCCAGTTGGTGAGCGTCACCTGCCCCGTGTTCGGCGGGGGGAAGCCCTCCATGATCTGAGGCTCGCTCAACTGGCTCTCCTCGGCGACGATCCGTTTGAAATCAAGCATATCAGCCCGCCTCTTGTGCGCCAGTGGGGCCGCCAGCGCAGCCCGCTAAAGACCGAACGGTGCAACAAGCATTCCGTTCCGCTTATAGTAAATTGAATTGCATGGCATTTTCGGAAAATGGGCGGCTTCGGTATAGTCTCGCCAGGGGCCGGGGATTCGCGAGCGGAGAGACCATGCAGCCGAACGTCGTTGGCTTTTTCGACGAGGACACGTTCACGGTCAGCTACGTGGTCGGCGATCCCGAGACCCGGCGTGCGGCGATCATCGACAGCGTGCTGGATTTCGACCACGCCTCAGGCCGCACCCGCCGCGCCTCGGCGGACAAGATCGTCGCCCATGTGGAAAAGCATGGGCTGACGGTCGACTGGGTGCTTGAGACCCATGTCCATGCCGACCACGTGAGCGCCGGCGACTATCTCAAGCACCGGCTCGGCGCCCGGTCGGCGATTGGCGAGCATGTTCGGGAAGTGCAAAACGCCTTCGCCCGGATCTTCAACACCGGTGCCGAATTTGCGCCGGACGGACGGCAGTTCGACCATCTGTTCAAGGACGGCGACCGCTTCCGGATCGGCAATGTCGAGGCGAGGGTGATCCACACGCCGGGTCACACGCCGGCCTGCATCACCTATGTGATCGGTGACGCGGCGTTCGTGGGCGACACCTTGTTCATGCCGGATTACGGCACCGCGCGCTGCGACTTTCCCGGCGGCGATGCCACGGAGCTCTATCGCTCAATCCGGACGCTCTTCGCCCTGCCGCCGGAAACGCGGGTCTTCCTCTGCCACGACTACAAGGCTCCGGGCCGGAATGAGTATCGCTGGGAGACCACGATCGCCGAGCAGCGGGCGAAGAACGTGCATATCCACGACGGCATCTCCGAGGCGGAGTTCGTCGCCATGCGCACGGGGCGCGACAAGACCCTGAGCATGCCGAAGCTGATCCTGCCTTCGGTCCAGGTCAACATGCGCGCCGGCACGCTGCCCGCGCCGGAAAGCAACGGCGTGCGATACCTGAAGCTGCCGGTGGATGGGTTTTAAACTAGCGTCCGCCGCCCGCCTGGAGCTTGCCGAGCGACATCGGCGCCGAACGGCCCAGCACCGGCTGGCGATCGGCCGCTTCGGAACCGCCGCCAGATAAACCCTCCGTCCAGGTGACCAGCGTTTCCGGCTCGACGCTGACGCCGTTCCCCGCGGTGACGGCGACCGCGTCCTGCGCGAGATGGCGCGCGAGGCCGGGCGACGGCGCGTCGATCACCTGGATCAGGCAAGCGGGTGCGCCGGCCTGCTCCACGGCGGCGGCGATGGCACACGCCGCCTCGATCGAAGCCGAGAGCGAGCCCGGTTCGAGTGCCATGACGATGGCGTTGCGGGTGACCAGCGCGGTGCGGAGGGTGGAGACGATGGCCGCGGCCGGCGCCGCCGCCGGGATCGATGCGAAGACGACGCCGACGGACCGCGGCACTTCGGTCTTGCCCGCTGTGGTTCGCGGCGAACAGAAATCCGCGCCCGACGCAGCCGGCGGCAGCGCCGCCTGCAGGAGTGCTTCGACTTGGTCGTGCCGGAACCTGGCGAAGGATGACGCGGCCCAGCGCGCCGCTTCCAGGATGAGAGCGGCCTGGCCGGCTTCCCGTCCTTCCCCCGCCAGCAATTCTGCGACGATCGCGTTCATCGCCGACCTCCCGCCTGGTGCTTGCCGGCCTTCGCGCCCATGCATTCGGCATGGGCGAGGCCGATCGCGCGCTCGACCCGTTCCAGCAGCTCGTCGCACAGCGCCGCACTCATCAGCACGCCGGGCTTGAACTGCAGCACCCGGGGATCGAGGGTCGAGAAGATCGCCCAGACCCCGTGCTCGTAGAGATGCTTCATCACCGGCTTGGCGCCTTCGGGGAAATCGAACTCCAGCCCCATCACCACGCCGCATTGCCGGATGCCGACGAAGAAATCGGGATAGAGCCGCATGATGTCGTCGAGGCCGGCGCGCATGGTCTCGGAGATGTAGTTGACGATCGGGCGGAGCTGCGGCCGTTGCAGAATCTCCAGGACCTTGAGCGCGACCAGGCAGCCGAGCTCGGCGCCGCCCATGGTGGACATATGGGCAAACCCGTCCTGCTTCAGCCAGGCGGCGGCCTCCGGCTTCGCCACCACGCAAGCGAGCGGGTAGAGGCCCCCGCCGATCCCCTTTCCGGTCACCATGAGGTCGGGCTCGATGCCGTAACGCTGATAGCCCCATATCTCGCCGGTGCGCATCAGCCCGGTCTGCACCTCGTCGGCGATGTAGAGCGCGTCGTAGCGCGCGCAGAGCGCCTTCACCGCCGTGAGATAGCCCGGCGCCGGCATCGGGAAGCCGTAGGTCGCGGGTATTGTCTCCATGATGACGGCGGCGATGTCCCGGCCGCGAAGCGCGTCCTCCATTGCGTCGAGATCGTTGAACGGCACATGGACGAACTCGTCCGGGCGATCGGAGAGGAAGGTCTTCGAGAAGCGGTCCGCGCCGGTCGCGACCGCAAGGCCGCTGTGGCCGTGATAGGCGTTGACGATCGAGACGATCTTGCGCTTCTGCATCGCATGGCGCGCCGACTTGATGGCGAGGTCGATCGCCTCCGCGCCGCCCGCCGTGTACATGGTGTACTGCATGCCGCCGCCGCAGACCTTGGCCAGCTCTTCGGCGAGCGCGGTGCGGCAGAGCGCCGGGAAATGATGGTTGCCCATGTCGAAGCGGGAGGTGCCGCGGATCAGGGTCTCGATCAGCTCGGGATTGCGGTGGCCGAGATTGTAGGTGCCGCCGTTCAGGTGGACGTCGATCAACCGTTTGCCGTCCATGTCATAGAGCAGATAGCCCTCGCGCCGGTCGATGACGAGGTCGACCTGCTGGTCCTGCCAGAACTGGGTCTTGTTCGGATTCCAGAAGGTCTTCGATTTCTCGATGAGCTCTTTCTTGGCGGGACTCTGTTCCATATCGGGCTTCATCCAAACTTGGTGAGATAATGCTCGGCCATCTCGCAGGTCCCTTCTGCATAGGCGGGGCCTTCCTGCTTGGCGAGATCGGTCTCGGCATGCGAGCCCATCCAGGCGAAGAGGATCATGCGGCGAAGCATGACGAAGGTGGGCAGCTCCGCCTCGTCCTCCTTCGACAAGGGCCGCACGCGGCGATAGCCTTCGGCCCAGGCGTCGATCAGGCCCGGCACTTCCGGCCTGTGCTCGAAGAAGCTGACCGCGGTGCCGGCGTCGTAGAGGAACCAGCCGAGTCCGCAATCGTCGAAATCGATGACCCGGATGTCGCCGTTGTGAATGAGCAGATTGGCGAGCCGGAAATCGGCGTGGATCAGGCCGTAGCGATCGGCACCCTGGCCGTAGCGCCCGAGCCGCTTGCCCATCGCCGCGACCAGCTTCTTAAGGAGCGGCAGGCGTGCCGGCGTCATGTCAGGTCCTTCGGTCCATGGGCCCCAGTTCGGCTTCGAACCGATGCTGTGCTCGAAATCCCAGACCGTGCGCTCGAAGAAGGAAGGGCGCTGCCAGCGCATGGAATGGAGATGCGTGCGGGCGGTGACCTCGCCCAGCTGCTTGAAGGGCTCGATCAGGTCGTGATCCTGCCGCGGCTCTTCACCCTCGATGAAAGCGAAGAGCACGCAGTTGCGCGGGGTCGAGAGCGCGGGATGCGAAACGCTCTGCACGTCATCGCCGTCGCGGCCCGGAATGGCCTGCGGCGTCGGCACGCCGCCTTCGGCCTGGAGTGCGCGCATCCAGGCGAGCTCGCTCTTGATGCCGTTGACGGTGTGATAGCCGGGACGGTGCACGCGCAGGATGACCGGCTTGCCGCCGCCCGGTGCTCCCTTGGGCGGCGTGACGCGATAGGTCGTGTTCTCCGAGTGGTTGATCATCGCCAGGGTCGAGCCTTCGAGACCCCAGCGCGGCAAGGCCGCCTCGGCCAGCTGGCCGATGCTGCGCATCAGGGCATCGTGGTTCGGCATCTCACTCAATCAGACCTCCCGCAATTTGATGAACCTAGGACCGGAGACCGGGTCTTACTTGACCGGCGGGCGATCGATCTTGACAGGCAGCGACGCCCCACCACCTCCCAGCGGCCATCCGCTTGCGGCGGTGCAACAAGCATGCAATCCTTCGTTCAAAGACGCCGTTCACCAGGGATCCCATCAGGGAAGGCGCGCCATGACCGGACTGGCCGAGGTCCAGAGCACCGACACCCAGACGCATGGGCCGATCGTGCTGGCCTGCGCCGCGACCGGGATCGTCCCCTTTATCGAGAAATCCGGTGGCGATATCGACCGGATCTTCGGCAATTCCGGCATCGCGCCGGACATGGCCGGTTCGCCGACGCTCAAACTGAAGCTCAGCGACTATTGCCGGCTGTTCGAGGAGGCGTCGCGGCGCACCCAGAACGACAATTTCGGCCTCTGGTTCGGCAACCAGTTCCAGCCGCGCGATCTCGGGCTCTGGGGCTATGCGACGGTGTCGTCGCCGACCCTGGGCTCGGCGCTGGAGAACCTGGTGGGGCTGTTCCGCTATCACCAGGAATCCTCGTCGATGCGGCTCCTGGCCGGGCGCGACGGGCTCATTCGCCTGGAATACCGGGTGGAGGCGCCGGAGATCCTGGAGCGGCGGCAGGATGCGGAGCTCTCGCTCGGCATGTTCCTGAATGTGATCCGCGAATGCTGCGGCCCGCATTGGGCGCCGGAAGAGGTCTATTTCGAGCATCCGCGGCCGCAACTCTGGCAGGAGCACGAATCGGCCTTCAACGCGCCGATCTATTTCAGCCAGGCGACCAACGCCCTCGCCTTCCGCCGCGACGTCCTGGAGAAGCCGATGCCGGCACGGGACCTGAAGCTGCTGGCGACCATGCAGGCCTGCCTGCAGGCGCTCGGGCTGCAGGGCGGCGAAAGTGGATTGTTCGACCGGATCCGCACCGCAATCCGCATGCGCCTGCCGAACGGTGCGCCGACATTGGACCAGATCGCGGCAGAGCTCCGGGTCTCGGCCTCCTCCGTGCAGCGCAGCCTCGCCGAGCAGAGCCTCACCTACAAAGACGCAATCGAGAACACGCGGCAGAACCTGGCCCGCATGTATCTTGAGCAGCGCCAATTGCCGCTGACCGAGGTGGCGCTGCTGCTCGGCTATTCCGAACTTTCCGCCTTCACCCGGGCCTTCACGCGCTGGAGCGGCGTCTCGCCGCGCGTCTACCGGCAGAGCCTGGTTCGCCACTAATCCAGCGCCATTGCGTCGAGAATCTTGCGGTTGACAAAATCGACCGGCTCGGCATTTTATATATAAGAGACTGTTTTTTATATATAAGAGACAGACATAAAAGACCGATGTGAACGGTCGAATGCGGGGAGGACGGAAGTGACACCGGTTTTGCAGGTTTCCGATCTGCGCAAGAGCTTCGGCCCGGTCGAAGCGTTGCGCGGCGCCGATCTCGATCTTCATGCCGGCGAGGTCTTGGCAGTGGTCGGCGACAACGGCGCCGGCAAGTCCACGCTGATCAAGCATATCGCCGGAGTCTATCGGCCGGATTCCGGACGGATGCTGCTGGCCGGCGAGCCCTTGGACGTGACCTCGCCGCGCGAGGCGCGGCAGCGCGGCATCGAGACGGTCTACCAGGACCTGGCGCTGGCCGACGATCTCTCGATCGGCGCCAACATCTTTCTCGGCCGCGAGCCGGTGAAGCGCTTCCTCGGCCTGCTGCCCTATGTGGACGACCGCACGATCCGCCGCGAGACCACCGGTCTGCTGCAGCGGATCCGGAGCGTCATCCCCTCGGAGGCGCGCACGGTCGCGCGGCTCTCCGGCGGCCAGCGCCAGGCGGTCGCGATCGCCCGGGCGATCTATTGGCAGGCCAAGGTCGTGCTGATGGACGAGCCGACTGCCGCGCTCGCGGTGATGGAGCGCGAGCGCGTCATCGAGCATGCCCGCGAGCTCGCGGCGCACGGCGTCGGCGTCATCTATATCGGCCACAACCTCACGGAAATCCTGAAGGTCGCGGACCGGATCGCCGTGATGTTCCGCGGCCGCACGGTTCACGTCACCAAGGCAGGAGACACCAACCAGGAAACGCTCATCAAGTACATGACCGGCTACAGCGATAGAGAAGAAGCAGCCTGAGCGCTGCATATCAGGGAGGACGACATGAAGAAGACTTTGTTGCTCGGCGCCGCGCTCGCGGCGTTCACACTGGCGGGCTTCAACGGCGCGAAGGCCGAGGACACGATCGCGGTGATCGTGAAGGCGACCACGTCGGAATACTGGCAGTGGGTGTTCAAGGGCGCGGAAGACGCCGGCAAGCAGCTCGGCGTGAAGATCGACAAGCTCGGCACGCCCAAGGACGATGCCGCCGGCCAGATCGCGGTGCTGGAAAGCGCCGCCGGATCGAAGCCCGCGGCCATCGTCATCTCGCCGACCATCTTCGAGGCGCTCGGCGATCCGATCTCGGCGGTGAGCGATGCCGGCGTGCCGGTCATCATGATCGATTCCGGCGCCAAGACCGACAAGTACGCAGCCTTCCTCACCACCAACAACGAGGCCGGCGGCAAGGCCGCGGCCGACGCCATGGCGCAGTGCATCAAGGAGCGCACCGGCAAGGTCGCCGGCAAGGTCGGCTATCTGACCGCGATGGCCGGGCACGAATCGCTCGATTCCCGGGACAAGGGCTTCGTCGACGGCCTGAAGGCCTATCCGGACCTGAAGCTGGTCGGCAACCGCGTCGCCAACAACGAGGAGGCGGAAGGCATGAGCCTGACCGCCGACATGGTCACCAAGGATCCGGATCTCGTCGGCCTGTTCGCCGACAACGCGCAGATGGGCACCGGCGCCGGTGCCTCGATCGCCGAGCAGAAGCTGGGTTCGAAATTCTGTCTGGTCGCGTTCGATTCCGATGCCGGCGAAGTCGAGCACCTGAAGGACGGCTCGATCTATGCGCTGATCATCCAGGATCCGTACATGATGGGCTTTGGCGGCGTCTGGTATGGCTATGCCGCGGCGCATGGCGCGAGGCTGCCGAAGGACGTCGATACCGGCGTCGGAACCGTCACCAAGGCGAACATGGACGATCCGAAGCTCGCCGGCCTGCTCGACGTGAACAAGCGTAAACTGTCTCCCTACCTCGGGAACTGATCCCGCACCTGGGGCTCCGGCCGGGGTCCGCTCGATCCCGGCCGGAGCTTTTTTCGAAAGGCCCGGTCCCAATGTCGGATCAGATTCTCCTTTCCACGCAATCCACGTTCGCTCCCGCAAAAGGCGGATCCATGCGCAGCCTGCTTCGACGCCTGCCGATCGAGACCTATGTCATCTCCTTCACCGTGGCGCTGTGGATCGCACTTTCGTTCGCCTCGCCCAATTTCCTCACCGAGAACAACATCAGCAACATGATGCGCCAGACCTCGATCGCTGCCATCGTGGCGATCGGCGTCATGTGCACGATCGTCATCGCGGGGATCGATCTTTCGGTCGGGTCGGTGGTGGCGTTCTGCGGCGTCATGTTCGCGCAGATGTGCGCCCACGGGCTGCCGCTGCCGGTCGCGACGCTGATCACGCTGGCCGCGGGCCTTCTGGTGGGCGCCAGCAATGCCTTTGCCATCGGCCGGCTGGGCATCCCGGCCTTCATCGTCACCCTGGCCGGTTTGCAGGCCTATCGCGGCCTCGCCCTGCTGCTCTCCGGCGGCATGACGGTCGGTGGCCTGCCGGCCTCGGTCAAGGATTTCGCCCGCGGCACCGTCATCCTGCCCAACCTGTTCTGGGCGATGCTGGCGGTCGGGATTGCGGTCCACTACCTGCTCCGCTTCACCCGCACCGGGCGCTATCTCTATGCCATGGGCTCCAACGCCGAGGCGGCGCGGCGCCAGGGCATCAACACCTTCCGCATCACCATGATTGCCTATGTGATGAGCTCCGGCCTCGCGGCCCTTGCGGGTATCCTGCTGGTCTCGCGCCTGAGCATCGCCTCGCCGTCGATGGCCAATGCCTATGAGCTGCAGGCGATCGCGGCGGCGGTGGTCGGCGGCGCCAGCCTGTTCGGCGGACGCGGCACCGTGCTCGGCGCGGTCGTGGGCGCGGTGCTGTTCACCACCATGAGCAATGCAGCGGTCCTCTTGAGCGTCGATCCGTTCTGGGAAATGGTGCTGGAAGGTTTGCTGATCGCGCTGGTAGTCTATCTCGACAATCTTCAGAAGCGGCGGCAGTCCGGCGGCTGAGCTCGCCGCCGGCGCCCCAGCAACCCCAGCGGACAGGATCCATGCAAGCAGTCGTATGCCGGAACCCCGGCGAAATCGCGGTCGAGGACCGGCCCGAGCCGATCCGTGGCGAGGCCGAGGTCATGGTCGGCGTGCGCCGCGTCGGAATTTGCGGCACCGACTTCCACATCTACGAGGGCAAGCACCCCTACCTGCAATACCCGCGAATCGTCGGCCATGAGTTCTCGGGCATGGTGATCGAAGCGCCGAAGGGCAGCGCGCTCAAGCCCGGCGAGACGGTGGTGATCAACCCGTACGTCGCCTGCGGCAGCTGCATCGCCTGCCGCAACGGCAAGCCGAATTGCTGCATGAAGATCGGCGTGCTGGGCGTGCACCGCGACGGCGGCATGTGCGAGCGCATCAGCATACCCGAGCGCAACGTCTATCCGGCGGGCAAGCTCACCGTCGACCAAGGGGCGAGCTGCGAGTTCCTGGCGATCGGCGCCCATGCGGTCGCGCGCTCCGAGATCAAAGAGAGCCAGCGAGCGCTGGTGATCGGCGCGGGGCCGATCGGATTGGGCGCTGCGCTGTTTGCGAAGCTCGCCGGCGGCAACGTCACGATCATGGACCGCGATGCCGAGCGCCTCGGCTTCGCGGTCGAGAACGGGATAGCCGCACGTTCGATCGTCGCGGACGACCGGGTCGCCGAAGCCGTGGCAGCAGCCACCGACAACGAGGGCTATGACGTCGTCTTCGATGCGACCGGCAACAAGGCCTCGATGGAAGGCGCCTTCCGCCATGTCGCCCATGGCGGCACGCTGATCCTGGTCAGCATCGTCACCGACAACATCACCTTCTCCGATCCAGAGTTCCACAAGCGCGAGATGACGGTGAAGGGCAGCCGCAACGCCACCCGCGCCGATTTCGAGCGGGTCATTGCCGCGATCGAGAGCGGCCGGGTGCCGCTGGATAAGCTGATCACCCATCGCACGTCGCTCGCCGGCGCGATCACCGACCTGCCGCGCTGGGCCAGCGAGAAGCGCGGGCTGGTCAAGGCCCTGGTCGAGCTCGGCTGATTTTCATGCGCAGGATCATCCAGTTCGGAACCAGCCGGTTCCTGCAGGCGCATGCCGATCTGTTCGTGCACCAGGCGCGGCTCGCGGGCCAGGACATCGGGCCGATCGCCGTGGTGAAGACCACGCAAGGGGGAGACCGCGCCGGCCGCATCGCCGCGCTGAAGAGCGGCCGCCCCTACCCCGTCCGCATCCGGGGGATCGAGGATGGAAAGACGATCGACCAGGCGATCGAGGTCGCGAGCATCGACCGCGCCTATGAAGCGGACGGCGAGTGGCCGGAGGTCGTGCGCTGCTTTGCCGAGGAAGCCGAGATCGCGATCTCCAATGTCGCCGAGCGCGGTTACGAGCTCGCCGCCGGCGACGCGGCGCATGACTACGCGAGCAGCAAGGCGCCGGCCAGCTTTCCGGCCAAGGTGCTGGCGCTACTGCTGGCGCGCCATCGCGCTGGCGGCAAGCCGCTGTTGTTCCTGCCGACGGAGCTTGTCTCCAACAACGGGCGGGTGCTCGCCGGGATTCTCCAGGATCTCGCCAAGACCACCGGCCAGGGCACGGCGTTTCGCGACTGGATAGCGCAATCGGTCACCTTTCCCGACACCCTGGTCGATCGGATCGTCGCGCAGCCGATCGAACCGATCGGCGCCGTCGCCGAACCTTATGCGCTCTGGGCGATCCGCAAGGGTGCGTTCAATTTCCTGGAGCATCGCGACGTCAAGCTGGTGGACGATCTCGAGCCCTATGCGCGGCTGAAGCTGCATATCCTGAACCTCGGGCATACGGTGCTGGCCGACGGCTGGAAGCGGCGCGGCGCGCCGGCGGATGAGATGGTGAAGGAGATTATCGACGGCACCGATGACGCCAAACGGCTGATGGAAATCTATTGGAACGAGGTGCTGCCCGGCTTCACCCGGCGCGGGATGGGCGAGGAGGCCCAACGCTACGTGGCGACCACGCTCGAGCGCTTCCGCAATCCGTTCCTGGAGCATCGCCTGGCCGATATCGCACAGAACCATGCGATGAAGCTGACCAATCGGATCGCCGCCTTCATCGACTGGGTGCGGGAAAAGGATCCGGCCTTCGCGGCACCACGGCTGACGGAGGTGTTGCAGGGCTAAAGGATCGAGCGGAGCAGGGTTTCCCGGGCCGAGGCCAAGTGCCTGCGGCAGGTTTTCTCGATCTTCTCGACATCGCGGCTTTGCAGGGCCCTGATGTATTCAAGGTGCTCTTCGATGGCGACGGCGTTGCGCTCGCGCTCATCGGCCTTGTTCCACTGGTAGTGATAGTGGAAGATCAAGCTGATCACGTCGTGGAAATCCTCGATGAAGCGGTTCTTCGAGGCGTCGTTGATCAGGCGGTGGAAACGCTCGTCCAGATTCGAGAAATCGTGGTAGCGGGTCTTGATCTCGGCAAGCAGTGACCGATGCTCCTGCTCCAGCCGCTGCAGCGCCTTCCAGGCCGGCGCATCGATCGGCTGGCGGGCGAAGGCAAGGGCCGAGCGGAGCTCGAAGAGCTCACGCACCTCGAATAGCTCGAGCGCGAACTCCCTCGTGAAGCCGCGGATGATCCAGCCGGAATTGGCGCGCTTCTCCACCAAGCCGAAGCGGGTGAAGCGGTTGAGATAATCGCGGATCGCGATCGTGGAGACGTTGAACTCGCGGGCGAGCTCCAACCCGTTGATCTGCTGGTCCGGCTTGCGGTCCCCGCGCAGGATCCATTCCAGGAACTTCTGCTCCACCCGGTCCGAGGTCGCGACCGTGTCCTCGCTCGGGAAATAGTCCTTCTTGGCCGGACGGTGGCCGGCGCGGAGCCGGCTGCCCTCGCGCACCACGAGATCGCGCTTCTCCGCCTCGGCAATGGCCTTGCGGACCGTGGTCCGGCTGACCTGCAAGGCGCCCGCGAGCTGTGATTCCGAGCCCAGCGGCGTTTCCGCTTCCTGCTGGCCGAGATGATCGAGCAGGGCGTTGAAGGTTTTCTTGAAAACGGCGTCGGTTCGCATCCGCGCATTATACGCAGAAACGCGAACCGGCGCGACGGCCAGGCCCGGCGACTACATCTGCGCCAGCGCGTCCAGACTCTCGGGCAGGATCTGGCCGCCGTCCACGATGATGGTCTGGCCGGTGATATAGGCGGCTTCCTTCGAGGCGAAGAACAGGGCGGCGTGGCCGATATCCTCGACCTCGCCAAGCCGCTTCAGCGGGACCGAGGCCGCCATGCTCGCCTTGTAGTCCTCGCCAAGGTCGTTCAAGCCCTCGGTGACGATGTTGCCGGGCAGTACCGCGTTGACGGTGATCTTGTATTTCGCAAGCTCAATGCAGGCGGTGCGCATAAAGCCCAATTGCCCGGCCTTGGTGGCGCCGTAGTGCGACCAGCCGGGGAAGCCAGTGACCGGCCCGGTGATCGAGGATGTGATGACGACCCGGCCCTGGCCGCTTTTCTTCAGATACGGCACACAGGCCTGGACCGCGAGGAAGGTGCCTTTGAGGTTGATCGCGAAGGTGTCGTCCCATTGCTGGACCGACATCTCCTCGAGCTTCACCTGGGGGAAAACGCCGGCATTGGCGCAGAGCACGTCGATGCCGCCATGGCGATCGTTCGCCGCCTTCGCCATCGCCGCCATGTCCTCCGGCCTGGTGACATCGGCGGCGAAGCCCGAGGCGCCGTTGCCGAGCTCCTTGGCGGTCGATTCGGCCTCTTTCAGGTTGCGCGAGACCACCAGGACCTTGGCGCCGCCCGCTTGGGCGAAGACCCGGGCGATGCCTTTGCCGATGCCCTTGCTGGCGCCGGTGACGATGACGGATTTTCCCTGCAGCGACGATGTGGTCATGGCCATCTCCCCTATTCTTTGGTCTTCACATCTTCGGTGCGGCTGCGGCGCCACCAGAGGATGAGCGCATAGCCGCCGAGCAACAGGAACGCAGCACCGAACGTGTTCACCGTGCCGAGCACCGGCACCCCCGGCGTATAGCCGGCGACCATCTTGGCGTAGAGATATTCCGGGATCGTCGTATCGGCGCCGGTGGTGAACAGCGAGAGCGGGAAATTGCCCCAGGAGAGCAGGAAGGCGAACAGCGCGCCGGAGAAGATGCCGGGGAAGAGCACCGGCAGGGTCACTTCGCGGAACACCTGCCAGCGTGTGGCGCCGAGATCGAAGGCCGCCTCTTCCAGCGCGGGGTCGAAGCTGTAGACCTGGATCGAGATCACCAGGGTGACCACGGGGACGATCCAGACCAGATGCGCGAAGACAGCGGACTTCCAGGAGAGTTCCAGGCCGAGCGCGTTGAACCAGAGCAGCAGCGCCAGCCCCAGCACCGATTGCGGGAAGAAGATCGGCAGCAGCACGATCTTCTGATAAATCGAGCGCCCCTTCCACTCATAACGCGCGAAGGCAAGTGCTCCGAACAGCGCGATCACCACCGAGATCACGGTCACGCAAAGCGCAATGGAGATCGAGGTCTGGAACAGTGCGTGGATCTCCAGCGAGTTGAAGGTCTTCGCCCACCAAGAAAGGCCCCATTTCGTGATTGGGAAGGTGAAATAGCGGCTGTCGGTCAGCGATGCCAGCAGCAGGCAGACGCTGGGCAGATAGAGGAAGGCCACGACCGCCAGGGACCAGGTCCAGACCAGGCCGTTCCGCCAATTGACCGCTTTCGCTTCCATCGTCGTCACTTCTTTCCGAGGATGGTGTCGAGATCGAAGCGGCGCAGCACGGCGAGGACCAGCACGCCGACCACCAGCATCAGCAGCACCGAGAGCGCCGAACCCAGGGGCCAGTTCTGCGCGTAGGTGAAGGCGATTTCGATGTCATGGGTGACCGGGATGATGCGCTGCCCGCCCAGCACCTTGGCCTCGGCGATGGCGCCGACCGCGAGCACGAAGGAGAGCAGGAAGCCGATGGTGATGCCGGGCATGGAGAGCGGCAGGTCGACCTCCCTGAACACCTGCCAGCGCGTGGCGCCGAGATCGAAGGCGGCATCGCGGGTTTCCTTCGGCACCATGCTGATTCCGAGGGTCATCGGGAACAGCATGAACGGCAGGTACACATAGACCATGCCGAAGAGGATGATGCTCTGGGTGAAGAGCCAGCTTTCCGGCTCGATGCCGAGCTGCTTCAGTGTGCCGAGCAGCACGCCGTTCTTGATGAAGAACAGCACCCAGCCATAGAGCCGCACGTTCTCCGACACGAAAAGCGGGATGGTGAAGAGGAGCGACATGAACATCGACCACTTGCCGAACACCCGCACCAGGCCGAGGGCCACCGGATAGCAGATGACGGCCAGAATCAGGACGGTGATCGCGGCGAAGACCAGGGAATAGACGAAGGAGATGTAGTTGGTGCCGCTGAAGACCGCGGCGTAGTTCTCCAGGGTCGGGAGTTGCCAGAGGCTGAAGGTGCGCGCCGGCACGACGCTGAAGCCGATAACCGCCAGCAGCGGCGCCGCGAATCCGATCACCATCAGCAGCATGAGCGGGATGGCATTGCGCGGGCCTGGAGAGCGAAGCAGCGCCATCAGTCGCTCACCAGGATACTGTCGCTGCCGTTCCAGCCGATCGCGACCTCGTCGTCGAGATTGCCGGTGAAGGCCTGCTGGCGCAGTTTTTCGACGATGAACACGGCCTCGCCGACCCGCACTTGATATTGGATGCGCGAGCCCAAGGCGTATTCGTTGTAGACCCGGCCGGTCAGTCGGTTATCGGCTGTATCGCCGGCACCAAGGAAGCGCACGAACTCCGGCCGCACGACGAGGTGACCGTTGGTGAAGCCGGTCGGGATCTTCGGCACCGAGAACGCGGCGCCGAACTCGTCTGCCACCAGCTTGCCGTTCGGCCCGATGCGCACGGCGACGACGTTCACGTCGCCGATGAACTCCGAGACGAAGCGGTTGGTGGGGGTCGAGTAGATCTGGTTCGGGGTGCCGACCTGGATCAGCCTTCCCGCCTGCATGACGCCGATCCGGTCGGACATCACCATCGCCTCTTCCAGGCTGTGGGTGATGTAGACGAAGGTCTTGCCGGTTTCCCGGTGGATGTCCTTCAGCTCCTTCTCCAGGGTCTTGCGGAGCTTGTAGTCGATGGCGGAGAGCGGCTCGTCGAAGAACAGGATCTCCGGATCGTAGGCCAATGCACGGGCCAGCGCCACGCGCTGCCGCTCGCCGCCGGAGCATTTGGTGACGTTCTTGCCGTAGTAGTTCTCCGGCAGGCGGAGCTGGTTCATCAGCTGGATGGCGCGTTCCCTGCGCTTTGCCGGATCGACACCGCGGATCTTCATCGGGAACTCGATGTTCTGCCCGACGCTGCGATGCGGAAACAGCGCCAGCGACTGGAACACCATGCAGGTCGGGCGGCGGTTGGCAGGGACGTCGTTGATGCGCTTGCCGCGCAGGAGGATGTCGCCGCTGGTCGCCTGCTCCATGCCGGCCAGCATGCGGAGCATCGTGGTCTTGCCGCTGCCGGAGGGACCGACGATGGTGAAGAACTCGCCCTCGGCGATTTCAAGATCGATGTTGTTCACCGCGGTCAAGGCGCCGAACGTCCGGGTGAGCTTGCGCAGTTCGAGAATCGGCCCGTGGATAGTCGTTTGGGAGCGCGTGGTCATCTGGTTCCAGGGATGGGTATTGGTCATTAAGCCGGCCCTTCCGCGCCATCCTAGCCGAAAGGGCTGGGCGACGCGAAAGGACCATCATCAGGAATCGACGATCGGCGCGGGCTCAGCCGCCGGAGACTTCGCGCTTGGCGGAGTTCATAATCTCCAGCAGCTTGTCGTAATCCGGGACGACGTCGTATTCGACCGAGCGCGCCATCTCCTCGTCCAGGCTGTCCCACTGAATCGCATCGAGCTCGTCCTTGGTGAAGAGCTTGAAGCAGTCCGGGTTGGCCATCTGGGCAACCGGGTTGAACGTGCCTTCGGCGAAGGCGACGGTATGGGCAACCTCGGCATCCTGGACGTGCTTCAGGAACTCGACGGCGAGCGGCGAGAGATCCGGGTTGTTGACCGTGGAGGTCACCTCGATCCAGGAGATACCGCCCTTGCCGCCTTCCAGCGGACCTTTGAGCGGCGTGATGCCGCGAATGTTCTGATGGCCGTCGGCACGGGCCGGCGAGGCGCTGTAGGTGCCGCCGGTCATGTGGAAGTCGATCTCGCCGGAGATCAGAGCCTGGTTCATGGTCGCGATGTCGCCGACGACCTTGGCGTTCTTGAAGACCTTCTTCGCGGTCTCGGTGAATTTCGCAACCTCGGCCTCGCCGCGCGGCTTGAACGGATCGAAACCGGCGATGACGCAGATGTTGAATACGTTCCAGTCGGCCGAATCCAGAATGCCGTACTTGCCGGCATTGGCGTCGTCGGCAAACAGGTTCCAGCCTTCATCCTCGGCAGTCTTGCGGCTGATCTTGTCGGTGTTGACGACATACGAATAGGGACCGAAGCGCTGGCACATGCCCAAGAGCTCCTTGCCGCTGTCATCCATCGCCCATTTGTAGGGCGGCTTGAACATCGGCAGCATCTTCTCGAAATAGGGCTCCATCGTCGCGCGGTCGAGCGGCTTGATGAGCTTTTCCGGGAACATCACCTTGCGAGCCCAAGGATTGTTCACGTTGATCAGGTCCCAGACCTTGGTCTCGCCGGCGCGCAGGCGATCGATCATGGTCGGATCGTTGGTCAGCGATTCCGCCTTCACCGTGGCGCCGGTCGATTGGCGGAAGGGATCCAGCACCTGGGCCGAGTTGTATCCCTCCCAGCAGAGGATGTTCAGTTCCTTCGATCGGTCGGCGAAGGCGCGGCCGGCGAAGCCGCCGGCACCGATCGCGGCGAGGGCCGTGCCCATCGCCGAATGCTGCATGAAACTGCGGCGCGATATCCGTCTCGTCATCACCAAGGCTCCCTGTTGCGGCACAATTTCTATCGCCCTGGCCATCCGTGCCCGATGGCGGCAAAGGCTTCAACGGCGTCGCCCGGCGTGTTTTCCACGCTTGGACCACGGCCATGTTTCGATGCTAGCGGCAGAGCGCCAAGGCGACTTGACCGCAGCGGCCAGAATATTGACAGCCTCTGGCAAGTTCAACAGCAGTTTGTGTGACTCTGGTATAAAATTAGGCGATATTTGACCAACTCTGCACAAAGCGACGGCACCACTGCGCCGAGGCCGGGAAATGGGCGGCGAAATCGGTGTCGAGATGGGTGATGAGCCGCGGCTCGTCCTTGCAAAAGACGGCACCGAACTTTCGCACCCAGTCGCGCGCGATGTCGATGGTCGCTTCCGGATGGAATTGGAGTCCATAGGTGGTTTGGCCGATGCGATAGGCCTGCACAGCGGTCATGCCCCCGGTGGCGAGAACGGTCGCCTCCGGGATGTTTCGGACGCCTTCATAGTGGGTGTGGAAGGCTGAGAAGCTGCCGGCGAGATGCGCGAAGACGGCATCGTTCTTCGCTTCGGCTGTCGTGCGCATGCCAACATAGCCGGCTTCGAGACCGCCCATGCGGAACACTTCGCCGCCATAGGCGCGCGCGATCACTTGCGCCCCGAGACAAATGCCAAGCACCGGACGCCTGGCGATGCCGAAGCTGCGGATGAGCGCCATGCTCTCCTCGAGGAAAGCGTGGTCGGCGGTGTCGTTGGCGCTCATCGGTCCACCCATCATGATGAGGCCGGCGTAACCGCCGGGCTCGGACGGCAGGCCGGGGTATGAGAGCGGCGAATGGCTGGCGAAGCGATCCATCGGGTAGACGGCGTCATAGCTGTCGCCCTGCTCGAGCAGCGCCTCGCCGATCAGCGCCGGCGGTGCGGCGTTCTCGGGAACGATGACGAGGAACTTGCGGGTCATGCGAACTTCATCATCGATACGAGCTCATCGGTGTTCATCACATGGCAGTAAATCATGTTGATGATGGCCAGCTCCTTCTCGTGCAGGTCGTCGGTGCCGGCGGCGCAGCAGTCTTCGACGACGACCACCTGGAAGCTCTCGTCCGCGAGGCTGCGCACGGTCGAGGAGACGCATTGGTCGGTGAAGATGCCGGTGCAGACCACGGTCTTGATGCCGAGATTATGCAGGATCAGGCGGAGATTGGTGCCGGTCAAGGCGCTGTCGGTGGTCTTGGTGACCGTGATCTCGTCGCCGACGGGGCTGAGCGCGGGCACGAGTTGCGAGGCATGCTCGTCCTTCGGCAGCAGCAGGTTGTTCCAGCCTGGCATCTTCTGGGAGAGCGAGCGGTCGCGGCCGTCCCTGGTCTGGCAGGCGATGCGGGCGAACAGGCATTCGATCCCGTGCTTGCGGCAGAGATCGAGCAGGCGCCGGCTGTTCGGGATCACTTTGCTCTGCATCCGCTCGTGGAACGGCGTCCATTTGTCGTAGCTCGCCTGCTCGGCCGGTGAAAGCTTGGCACGATCCGGGCGCTCGACATAGGTGTTCTGCACGTCGATGACCAGCAGCGCGGTCTCGGCGGGCTTGAGGTCGAGATCATCCGGTTCCGGCGCCCCTTCATAGTAAAAGGAGCGGTTGCGGGTTTTCCAGGTCGTCACAATGATTGTTCCCCTACCCTCGCACGTCATCCCAAGGCTTGGCCTTGGGGTCCACGAGTTTGTTTCGGCTCGCTCTCAGTCAATCATGGGAAACTCGTGGATGCCAAGGCCAAGCCTTGGCATGACGACCGAGTGTGGGTCGTATCTCAATACCTAAACTGGAACAGCCCCCGCCGGTCATACACTTCCGCCGCCTCTTCCAGGAAGGCGGCGACGCGTTCGGCCTTGTAGGATTCGCGGAACACCTTGGCGCAATCCAGCAACTCGGCCTTGCTCTTGGCGCGTCCGGGCCGGAGCAACTCATAGGCCTTGAGCAGAAAATCCTGCGGCACGTCCACCATGTCCGCGGCGCGTTCGAAGTTTTGCCCCAGGCGCGGGCGGCCGGCAGCGGTGGCGATCTCGGCCTGCATCAGCAGGGCATCCTTGGTGATGCGGAGATCCTCCATGGTGGCCGCGCCGGATTTCAAGGCGGCGACGGTGATCTCGTGCAGCGACTTGCCGGTGCGGGTGCGGATCAGGTCCGCGCGCTTTTCCGACAGCGGGTAATCCTGGACTGCGAGCTTCATGCGGCACCTTCCAGCAGCTTGATCTCGACATTCTCGGGCCTGGCGCCTTCCGCGGTCAGCGAAGTCTCGATCGCGTAGATGAGCGCGGTCTGGGCGTGGAAGCGGGCGCCCATGGCCTGGCCCTTGGTCGGCACCACGACCGGATCGGGATGCTCGCCTTTGGCATAGGTCGCGGCGTTCTCGCCGAGCCGGTGGTAGTGCTCGAGCGTGGTGATCGGCGCGTTGGAGAAGAGCTCGAGGTTGTTGTGCGGCAGGCGGCCGCGCTGGTGGATGACCGCGGTGCCCTTGGCCTGGATGCCGATGCCGACGCCCGACCCCGCGATGCCGGCGGCGGAAAGTCCCAGAAAGGAGGTGTCGGCGGTGTGCCGGAAGCGGACGATGCGCGGCTTGCCGCCTTTGGCCCGGATGCCGGATGTCATCTCCTTCAGCACCTGGGCGAGCGAATGACCCGCTGTGGTCTGGTAGAGCTTCAGTCCGAAGGCCGGGCTGATGCCGATCACGACCTCGTTGGGATCATCGCCGATCTCGGCCGAACCCATCTCGCGGTAGACGATGCGCCGCGCCTCGGCCTTGGCATGACGGTTCTGGTCGCGCAGGACGGCCTCGCGGTCCAGCACGTCGCGGATGTGGTTGATCTCTTCCCGGCGGCGTTCGCCCAGACGATAGCCTGTGCCCGGGCCGGTATAGTCGTTAGGGTCGTTGACCGCGCTCAACACCTTGCCGTCGCGCACCACCGCGGAGGTCTGGAGATAATCGCCGGAGACGCGGAGCTTGACGAGGTTCAGCAGGTTCTCCGCCTCCTCCGCGAAGCCGCGCTTCTCGAGCGCCAGGATCACATCGACCACGGTGATGCCGCGAGCCTTGATCGCGTCGCTGATGATCGTGACTTCGCGCGGGGTATAGCTGTCGGTTTCAGCGGAGCCCGAGGCAACCTGCACGCTGGCCTTCATGGTGGCGGTGGGCGTGCCGAGACCCAGTTCCTCGAAGACCGCGGCGATGGCATCGAGGCCTCGGCCGCGGACGTCGAGCACCCTGGTCTCGTCTACGGGTGTCAGGCCGCCATCGACCTCGAAGTCGCGCTGCAGGACCAAGAAATCCTCCATCTCCTCGCCGTTGAAGGACGAAGGGTTGAAGGAATTGTCATAGGCCTTGATGGTGCCGAAACCGGAGCAGATGAGGTCGGAACCGGCGAGCAGGGTCGGCGTGATCTTAGCCGCGACCCGGATCTCGGATTCCGAATGCCGCGCGTCGTTGCCCGAGGCGCATTCGAGATCGAGCCAGACCGCGAGCAGGTTCTCGGCCAGCAATTCTCGGACGCCGCCGGGCACGGTGGAGGTTACCGGCGCGCCGTCGATGCCGCCGTTCTGCGTCCCCTGCACGCCCATGGCGCGCTGCAGGCACAGGCATCGCGCCTCGAGATAGAGCAGCGATTTCGATTCATGGAAGCCCATGAGCAATTCCGAGCCGGCACCGGAGGTGCAGCGCATCTTGATCCCGCGCGAGGCATAGGCCGCGGCGAGGAAGGCTTTGGACCACGGCGTGTCGTCGCCGTCGATGAAGGCGCGTTCGGTGCCGTAGACCGAGACCGTCTCGGCATAAGAGGAGAAGCCGGCCATGCCGATCTGCAATTCCTCGGCTTCTTCGGATGAGCACTGGAACAGCGTGCCCCAGCGGCCGACCGAGGCGCCGACCGCGCATGCGACCGCATTGGACCAGGCATTGCGCGCGACACGCTGCGTGGTCTCGATCTCGTCGAATCCGAACGCGACCGCGGTCGCGGCATCGGCCGCGAGCTGGAGCGGGTCGTCCTTGGCATTTGTCACATGCCCCTGATTGCCGGGCGTCTTGCGCGCCCGCATCTTGGAATAAGCGAAGGCGATTTCCATGGCGTTCAATTGCGCCACCACCTCGGCGAGCTTCGCCGGCGTGAGGCCATGGGCGAGCCGCGTCAGCTCGGTGCGCGGCACGTTGAAATCGACCAGCATGCGCGCGAGTTCGGCGGAGGGCATCTGCATCGCGCCTGGCGCAATCTCGGGATCGATGTGGTGGCGGGCGATGAAGAGGTCGATCATGTCGAAATCGGCCTCGACCTTGCCGTCCAACGACGTGACGCGGCCGCGGCTGATCTCGAGGCCGGGCCTTGGATCGTTCGGGCTCTTGAACGCGGCGAAGCCGTTCTCGGCATCCTCCACCGCGAAACGGTCGAGGCGCAGCGGACGTTCGTCCCAATCGGCGAAGCGGCGCCACCTGTTCGCGCCCGGATTCGGTTTCGCGCTGTCGTCCATAAGCCACCTTCCCGCTCGGCGGCGATCCTAGACCCGTTGTGGCATGCCTGTCACGACTCTGTGTAGAGTCACACCACGCGGCCATTGGCCCTCAGGCGGTGATGAGTTGGTGAATGAAATCCGGCTTGCCGATCTCGATCCCGTTGTGGCGCAGGATGGCGTAGGCGGTGGTGACGTGGAAATAGAAGTTGGGCAGTGCGTAGTGCAGCAAATAGGGCTGGCCCTTGAACGCCGTCGGCCCGGCGCGGAGCTGGATGGTGATGTCGCGGGTCTCGGCCCCGGCGAACTGTTCCGGCTTCAAGGTGGCAAGGAAGTCGAGGGTCTTCTGCAGCCGCGCCTTCAAGTCGGCCAGCGTAACCTCGGTATCCTCGAATTTCGGCACTTCGACTCCGGCCAGCCGCGCGCTGGCGCCCTTGGCGTGATCCGTCGCGATGGTGATCTGCCGGGTGAAGGGAAACATGTCGGGGTAGAGTCGCGCACCGGCATAGACCGCCTGGTCGATCTTCTTCGCCTCGGCATGGGCGATGGTCTTGTCGATGATGCTGGAGAGTGCCGACAGCATCTGACGAAACACCGGCACGGATGCGTTGTACATGGCAGGCGACATGGGAACCTCGTGAGGCAGGAGCGTTGCGCGGTGCGAGATTATCTTATGCCTGTGGTGATACAAGTGCGCTCATGGTGAAGGGAAAGTGGTCATCGCTGGCGGCATTGTGCGGTGCACAGGTACTTGCACTCTCGTTGTGGTTTTCAGCGACCGCCATTGTGCCGAGCCTGCGGCAGAGTACGGCAATCGACGATTTCAGCGCCTCGCTGTTCACCAGCGCGGTGCAAGCCGGCTTCGTGGCTGGAACCCTCCTCAGCGCGCTGCTCGGCTTGGCGGACCGGTTCGATCCGCGACGCCTGTTCACCATCTCGGCGCTGGTGGCTTGTGCCGCGAATGCCCTGATCCTGGTCGTGCCGCCGAGTTCCCCGCTGACGCCGCTGCTGCGCTTCGCCACCGGCGCGGCGATGGCCGGAATCTATCCGGTCGGCATGAAACTGGCCGCGACCTGGGCGCGCGGGGATCTGGGATTGCTGGTCGGCCTGTTGGTCGGTGCACTGACCCTCGGTTCGGCGGCGCCACATCTCTTCAATGCGTTGGGCGGCGTCGATTGGCGCGCGACGATCGCGGCGACGTCGATCGCGGCATTGGGTGCGGCGCTTTTGATCAACCTGGCGCAGCTCGGACCCAACCGCGTGAAGCCGCGAACCTTCCGCCTCGGTGCCGCGCTCGATGCCTGGCGCTTGCCGGCGCTGCGGTTCGCCAATTTCGGCTATCTCGGGCACATGTGGGAGCTCTATGCCATGTGGGCCTGGATCGCCGTCTTCCTGCAGGCGAGCTTCGACCGCAGCATGGCGGGTGACGATGCGGCCTTCTGGGCAAGAGTCGGCGCCTTCATGACCGTCGGGTCCGGGGCGATCGGCTGTCTCATCGCCGGGCTCGCGGCCGATCGCTGGGGGCGGACGCGGATCACGATGATCGCGCTCGCGACCAGCGGCAGCTGCGCAGTGCTGGTCGGGCATCTGTTCGGCGGCCATCCGATCTTGCTGCTCGCGCTTTGCGTGGTCTGGGGGATCAGTGTCGTTGCGGATTCGGCGCAGTTCTCGGCGGCGATCGCCGAACTCTCACCGCCGGAGGAGATCGGCACCATGCTGACGATCCAGACCTGTGCCGGATTCCTGCTGACCATGCTGACCATTCACATGGTGCCATTGCTGGTCGACCGCATCGGCTGGTCGCACGTCTTCGTGTTCCTGGCGGCGGGACCGGTCTTCGGCATCTATGCCATGGCGCGGCTGCGGCAGCGGCCGGAAGCGGAGCGGCTTTCCGGCGGGCGGCGCTGAACGGCCATCCCTGCAGCGCCATCAAACCGTCACAGGGATGTGCTACCGATGAGACCATGCCTGCCGCGATTGATCTCAGCTATGCGAGCCCCTGCGACGGCCCGCTGACCCGGGCCTTCATCCATCTCATCGAGGCCACCACCGGGCAGCTGGAGCTGAAGCGCCTCTACAAGATCTACCAGACCGAACTGCGCGGCAGCGTCGACTTCTGGGAAGCGGCAATGCGCCTCATGCGGCTCTCGATCGAATACGATCCGAAGAAGCTCGACGCCCTGCCCCGCACCGGTCCGTTGGTGATCGTCGCCAACCATCCGTTCGGCCTGATCGACGGACTGCTGATCGGCCATCTTGCCAACCGGGTGCGGCGCGACTTCAAGGTGCTGACCAATTCGCGGCTCTATCCGCCCGATGCCGAGATCCGCGACTACATCCTGCCGATCGATTTCGACCCGACCCCCACAGCGCAGGAAACCAATCTCCACAGTCGCGCCGTCGCCCGCGCGCATCTCAAGGGCGGCGGCTGCATCATCGTCTTTCCGGGCGGCGGCGTCGCGACGACGCCGACCCTGTTCGCCAAGAAGGCGATCGATTTCGAGTGGAAGCATTTCACTGCGCGGCTGGTCCATGAGGCGAAGGCGCCGGTGGTGCCTGTCTTCTTCCCCGGCCAGAACAGCCGGGCGTTCCAGATCGCCAGCCATCTCGGCGTGACCGCGCGCATGGCCTATCTGCTGCACGAGGTCGCCAACAAGATCGGCGGCAGCTTCAGCGCCACGATCGGCGACGTGCTGCCCTACGAGACGATGCAGAAGATGCGCGACCCGCGCCAGCTCTGCCGCTATCTCCGCGACAAGACCGAGGCCCTGGCGGCGCTCAGCTGATTGCCTTCAGGGCGGCTGCGGCGACGGCGTCGGGCGTGGATGACGCGTCGACGCGGTGCCAATCGAGCGCGCCGAGGTCATAGCCAAGCTGCCTTTCCAGGACCGCGAGATCGGCATCGGAGGCGTCGTCCTTCCGCGCGCCGACCCGCTGCCGCAGGATGTCGGGTGGTGCCTCCAGCCAGATGCCGTCGAACGGGACATCGAGCCTCCGCGCCAGGGCGGCGAAGGTGGCCCGCTCTTCCGGCTTTGCTGAGACCGCATCGATGATGACGCTGCAACCGGCCACGACGGCGGCTTTGACTTCAGCCTCCAGGGCCGCATAGACCTCGCGCGTCGCTTCCGGCGCATAGGCCGCGGCGGGGAGACGCTGCTCCGGCGACGCACCGAACCGGCGCTTGCGGATGACATCGCTGCGCAAGACACGGGCCGGGATCCGGCCGAGACCGCCGGCGAGGATCGCAGCGATGGTGGACTTGCCGGTGCCGCTCAAGCCGCCGACCGCTATCAGGCGCGGCGTCCGCGGCTGCAGGAAGTCGCGCGCGAGTTCGAAGTAGCGCCGCGCTTCCGCGGCGTCTCCGGCGCCGTGTCTCGCCGCGGTCGCCGCGACATGGGCGCGGACCCAGGCGCGCAAGGCGAGGAACAGCGGCATCGCGGCCATTCCGTCGCTCTCGTCGCTGACATCGAGATAGCGATTGAAGACAATCGCCGCCTCGATCGCATGGCCGCGATAGACCAGATCCATGAGCAGGAAGGCCAAGTCGTAGAGCACGTCGATCGCGGCCAGGGACGGATTGAACTCGATGCAGTCGAACAGCGTCGGCGCGCCGTCGATCAGGCAGATGTTGCGGAGATGGAGATCGCCGTGGCATTCGCGAACCTTGCCGGCGCCTCGGCGGCGTTCCAGCAGGGCGGCGCGTTTGCCTGCGGCCTCGCCCGCAGCGGCGGTCAGAGCTTCGGCCTCGGGCTGCGAGATATCGGGCGGGCCGTCGCGGCGGAGATTCTCGTCGTTGATGGCGATGACCTGCGCGACGCCGGCGGCACCGCCGGAACCCGTCAGGATCGCGGCATCGCGGTGGAAGGCGGCAATGCGATCGGCCAGGCGGCGCATCAGATCCCGCGTCAGCTTGTCGGCTTCGGCGAGGTGGCTGAACAGCGCCTCTTGCGGAAAGCGCCGCATGACGACGACACAATCGAGCGCTTCACCATCGCCGCCGAGCCGCAGACCATTTGCGGCGCGGGTGATCGGCAGCACCTCGAGATAGAGATTGGGCGCAGTGCGGCGATTGAGCCGGAGCTCTTCTTCGCAGGATTTGCGGCGGAGCTCGACCGTCGAAAAGTCGAGATAGGAGTACTTGACCGCGCGCTTCAGCTTGTAGACGCGCTCGCCGGCCAGAAAGACGATCGAGGCATGGGTGGTGATGGTCTCGACCGCAGCGCCGCCATGCGTTCTCGGGTCGGAAAGAAACGCAACGGTCGCGCGCTGCGCTTCCTCCGTCATCCGAAGAACTTCGCGAGATTGCGCCGGATGCGCGCCTTGACCGGCTCGCCGGCCAGCGGTGCGGCGAAGCTCTTGCCGGTCACGGTCTCGTAAAGCGCGATGTATTTCTGCGCAAACTCAACCAGTGTCTCGTCCGGGATTTCCGGGATCGGTTGCTTGTAGGGGTCGCAGCGCGACGAGATCCAGAGCCGGAGGAACTCCTTGTCGAGGCTTTCCGGCTCCTCGCCCTTGGCATGGCGTGCGCTGTAGCTCGATGCCTTCCAGTAGCGGCTGCTGTCAGGGGTGAGGATCTCGTCGGCGAGGACGATCTTGCCCTTGTCGCCGAGGCCGAACTCGAACTTGGTGTCGACCAGGACGAGCCCGTTCTTCGCCGCGATCTCGCGGCCGCGGGCGAAGATCGCGAGGCTGAGCGCGGCGACCTCGTCCCATTGCTTCTGGTTGAGCAGGCCCTGCGCCACGATCTGCTGCGGCGTGATCGGGGCGTCGTGGCCGCCCTGTTCCGCCTTGGTGGTCGGCGTCAGGATCGTCCCCGGCAGCTTGTCGTTCTTCTTCAGACCGTCGGGCAGGGTGACGCCATAGACCACGCGCTTGCCGTCGCGATACATCGGCCAGATCGCGGTGTCGGTCGAGCCGGTGAGATAGTCGCGCACCACCATCTCGACCGGCAGCATGGACAGGCGCCGCCCGACCACGACATTGGGATCGGGATAGTCGAGGACATGGTTGGGGCAGATGTCTTTCGTCGCTTCGAACCAGAAGCGCGCCGTCTCGGTCAGAACCTGGCCTTTGAAGGGCACGGCGGCCAGCACCTGGTCGAACGCGCTCTGTCGGTCGGTGGAGATGAGGATGCGACGGCCGTCCGGTAGATCATAGTTCTCCCGCACCTTGCCGCGGTAATAGTTCGGCAGTTCCGGGAAATGCGCCTCGGTGAGGACGTCGGGGATCGCGGCGCGGATGCGGTCAGGATCGAGCATTGGCTTTATGGGCTCCTCTTTCGCGCCAGGCGTCCATCGCCTGAAGATACCAATAGGTCGCCTGCACGGCGATGCGACCGAACGGCCCGCCGTTCCAATCGAGGCCGAACGGGGCGTAGAGCTTGATCCGGTCGCTCTCGCCGGCAATCGCTTCGGCGACGACCCGGCCGGCGATCGCCGTCGTGTTCATGCCATGGCCGCCGAAACCGGTCGCATGCCAGAGCCCATCGGGAGTGCGGCCGATCTGCGGCATCAGATGGCGGGCGTAGGACATGAGCCCGGACCAGGCGGCGGCCACCTTCATATCGCGGAGCTGCGGGTAGGTCTCGACGATCCGGCGCCGCATGATCTCGGCGAGGTTGGCAGGATCGCGGGTCTGGGTCGTGATGCAGCCGCCCCAGAGGATCCGATTGCCGTCCACCACGCGGTAATAGTCGCCGGCCCGGCGGTCGTCGGCGATGGCGGCGGTGGTGTTGATGGCCTTCGCGATATCGGCAATCGGCTCGCTTAGCAGCATATAGGTCGCGATCGGCAGATAAGCGCGGTGCAGCGCCGGCGAAATCCGATCGGTATAGCCGCCGCTGCAGACCACGACATGCTCGGCTTCGACACGGCCGCCGCCCGAGGTCTCGACGGTGAAGCCGCCCGGCTTGCGCGCGATCGCCTGCGCCGCGGTCTGCTCGAAGACCTGCCCACCGCGCCTGGCGATCTCCGCGGCGAGGCCGAGCGCATAGTTCAGCGGATGGAAATGGAAGGCGTCCGGCGCATAGATGCCCTGGAAATAGACCTTGCTCTTCAGCTTCTCCTGCACCTCGGCGCGGGAAAGATAATGCAAGGTCTCGCCGAACTTCTGCTTCGCCTCGGCGACCTCGGCCTGCAATCCGGCGGCATCGTCATAGCGGATCGCGCGCATGACGCCGGGCGTCGGATGGACTCGCGGCAGGTCGAGGCGGTCGATGTTCTCGCGCACCATGCGGACGCCCTCGACCGAGAGGTGGTGCAGAGCCATGGCGCCCGCCTCGCCGGCACGCCCCGCGATCTGCTCATGGCCGGTGGCATAGCCGGCGGTGACGAAGCCGCCGTTCCGGCCCGAAGCCCCCCAGGCGATTCGGTGCGCTTCCAGCAGCGCGACCTTCAGGCCGCGCTGCTGGCATTCATGCGCGGTCGAGAGCCCGGCCAGCCCGCCGCCGATGATGCAGACATCGGCCTGCTGGGTCCCGGAAAGCGTCGGATAAGCGGGGTGATCGACGATGGTGCGCCGATAATAGGTGTCGATATAGGTCTCGGTCATTGCACCGCCCGAAATTGAGGCGGCGACCTTTGCAGAAATCCCCGATTATTCCAAGACTGTTACAGATTGTCGGCTTCGCGGTGGACGTCATGCACCTGGCAGCCTTGCCCTTCGGCCGGCATTTCCAGCCAGTGCTTGTGGCGCAGCGTGCGCTTGGTGTCTTCGTAGCCGCTCTGCCAATGCTCGCGCATGGAGGTGGCCGAGAACTCGTAGTCCTTGGCATGGCCCTCATAGGCCTTCTGCTGGTAGATGAGCTGCAGGATGGTGATCTCGGGCAGGTCGCGCAGCTCGTCCTTGAGCCGGCGTTCTTCCTCGGTCAGCGCGTCTTCGGGGATCTTGGTGAGCGCGTGGTGCAGCTTGGTCTTCCAGCCGTGGATGCGGCGGTAGACATCGGTGTTGTAGCGGGTGCGCGAGGAATACATGATGTCCTTGTGCCGCGCGAGCACGTCGTTCAGATCGCGCGGCAGCGCACCGCGGGTGCTGAAGAGATCGACCTGGAAGACCAGCGAGTTGAAGTCGTCTTCCTGTTCGAGGAGGTATTGCAGCGGCGTGTTGGAGACGATGCCGCCGTCCCAGAAGTAGTCGGTGCCGATCTTCACCATGGGGAGCGCCGGCGGCAGCGCACCGCTCGCCATGATGTGCTCCGGCTGGATCTCCTCGATCCGGTTGTCGAAATAGATGAAGTTGCCGGTCAAGACATTGACCGCGCCGACCGAGAACCGCACCGGACCGTTGTTCAGCAGGTCGAAATCGACCAGCTCCAGCAGCGTCTCCTTCAGCGGCCCGCTGTCGTAATAGCTGGTCGCGTCCTGGGCCCCGGTATGCGAGAACCACGGGCCGGGCCGGCGGGGTTCGAAGAAGCCGGGCTGGCCTTGGGTCATGGTGAGCCAGGCGCTGGTCGCGTTGCGCGCCTTGCGGAAGATGTCGCCATCGGGCGTGTAGTGCCAGATGCGACGATCGGTGATGCGTTCCCAGAAGGCCTTCAGCTTCTTCAGCCGGTCCGCGGGCGGGTTACCAGCGATCAGCGCCGAGTTGATCGCGCCGATCGAGACGCCGGAAACCCAATCCGGGTGTATATCGGCTTCCTGCAGCGCCTGATAGACGCCGACCTGATAGGCGCCGAGGGCGCCGCCACCCTGGAGCACGAGGGCTACCCGGTCGCAGCGCTCCGGGCGCCAGCCCACGGTCTCCGGTTGCCGGTCGGCAGCCCTGGTCTTTGCATCCATGTGCATGATCCCGCCTGTTTGAAGAGCGCAGCCTAACGCATGGCGCTTGGCGGATTTGTGACGGAAGCGCGTCCGCTTCGGGTCAGACAAGGCGTGCCGCCATGCTATAATGCCGGCCGGCGCTTCAGGGGCGCCTTTCAAGGTGGGGTCATGACGATGCGCGGTGCTTTCCGGTGGCTGGCGGCCTTGGCGGTCGCGCTCTTGCTCGGCAGCATATCGACGGCGCGCGCGGAAGATGACGGCACGGCGCGCAACGTCATGCTGATCGTCGATGCCTCGGGTTCGATGAAGAAAGCGGTGGACGGCGAACCGCGCATGAGCGCGGCGAAGCGTGTTCTGGCCGAGACCCTGGCCACCATGCCGCCGGATATCCGACTCGGCCTGCTCGCCTACGGCCATCGCAAGGCCAAGGACTGCAAAGATATGGAGCTGGTCTCGCCGATCGGCGCCGAGGATGCGGGCACGCTCGCCGGCGAGATCCAGGCGCTCAACCCCAAGGGCGAGACACCGATCGCGGCCTCGCTGGAGATGGCGGCGAAGTCCTTCGCCGCGTTCAAAGGCCAGGAGAACTCCATCATCCTGGTGACCGACGGCATCGAGGAATGCAAAGGCGATCCTTGCGCCGCGGCGGCGGCGATCAAGGCGGCCGGTCTGGATCTCAAGGTCGATGTGGTCGGCTTCACCCTGAAGCCCGAGCAACGCAAGCTGATCGAATGCGTCGCGACCCTGACTGGCGGCACCTATTACGATGCCAAGGACGGCGCCGCGTTGAGCACCGCACTCGCGACCGTCGCCAAGGCTGCCGCAAAGCCGAAGCCACCAGCCGACGACATCCTCGCCGCGAAGAACGGCGGCGTGCTGATCGCCGCTGCCAATGACGACTGGCTGAAGCTGAATGACGGCAAGGAAGACGACCGGGCCGTCACCTATGCCGGTGTCGGCGTCTACGGGTTCAAGGACGGCAAGCCGGCGACCATAACCGGCGTCGATGTGCTCATCCCCGAGCAGAGCGAATACAACGTAAAGGATTTCGAGGTCCTGGTCGGCGACGAAAGCCCGACCGGCGCCTTCCGCTCGGTCGGCACCTTCACCACGCAGAACATCAAGCTGATGCAAGACCCCTATCAGCGCTTCACCTTCGAACCGGTGAAGGCGAAGTATCTCAAATTCTCTTTCAACACCGACTGGGGCGGCGGATATATCGCGACCTACGAGCTTCGCGCCCATGGCCAGGTGGACGCGAGCGCGCCGGCCTCGGACCCCAAGCCGGCGGCTGCCACCGGCATCGACCTGCTGTCGCCGCAGAACGGTGGCACCTTGCTGGCGGCGCCCAACGACGATTGGGCGAAGCTCAACAACGGCGTCGCCGAGCGCGCCGTCCCCTATGCGGGCGAAGGCGTCTGGGGCTTTAAGGACGGCAAACCGGCAACCTTCGACCGGTTCGAGATGCTGATCCCCGCAACCGACCAGTACAACGTGAAGGAGTTCGAGCTCTTTGCCGGCGACGAGTCCCCCACCGGTAGCTTCCGTTCGATCGGCACCTTCACCACCGAGAACATCAAGTTCATGCTGGCACCCTACCAGGCCTTCAGTTTCCCGCCGGTCAGCGCGAAGTATCTCAAGGTCGCGCTGAAGACCGATTGGGGCGGCGGCTACATCGCGGCGGATGATTTCCGCCTGTTCGGTGAGCTGGCGGAGCCGACTGCGGCGAGTTCCGATTCCGATGCGGCCGGGAGCAGCGATGCGCAGGGGGCGGTGCAGCCGCTGCCGCTCGGCGCCGATCTCCTCGCCCAAGCCAATGGCGGTACCATTTTGACCGCGCCGAACGACGAATGGGCGAAGCTCAATGACGGCGCCGAAGACCGTGCGGTCACCTATGACGGCGAAGGCGTCTGGCAGTTCAAGGACGGGCAGCCGGCCACATTCGACACGTTCGAGATGCTCATCCCGGACCAGAGCCCTTACAACGTGAAGGAGTTCGAGCTCCTGGCCGGCGACGAGAGCCCGACCGGCACGTTCCGCTCGCTGGGGACGTTCACCACCGAGAACATCAAGCTGATGCAGTCGCCCTATCAGCGCTTCAGCTTTCCTTCCGTCACCGCCAAGTATCTCAAGGTCATCCTGCAGAGCGATTGGGGCGGCGGCTATATCGCCGCCTATGAGTTCCGGCTGACGCGGCAAGCACCCTAAGACCGAGGCGCGCCCTTGACAGGCGCCGCTCGGGAGGCGCACGAATGAAACCGGTTTCAATTTGACCGGGACCGGTAAAGCGTGCTGTTCGATCCGAGCATTCTCGTGCCGCATTTGGGCTTCCTGGGCGCGGGCGCCTTGCTGACGGTCGAGGCCTGCGCGCTGGCCCTGCTGGGAAGTCTGGCGGTGGGCGCGGGTATCGCCATGGCGCGCACTTCGGCCTCGGCGGCGCTCCGCAAGGCGGCGGCCGCGTACGTCGATATCTTCCGCAACGTCCCGTTCATTGTGCAGCTGTTCTTCTTCTATTACGGCCTGCCGGAGATCGGCCTCTATATCGACGCCTTCACCACCGGGGTGATCGCCCTTTCGATCGCCGGCGGCGCCTTTGCCTCGGATGTGATCCGCTCCGGCATCCTCGCGATCGATACCGGTGTGATCGACGCGGCGCAGGTGAGCGGCCTCTCGCGGCGGGTCATCTTCACCAAGATCGTCCTGCCCATCGCGCTGCGCACCTCGGTCCGGCCGCTGGGCTCGGTGCTGATCAACCTCATTCTCACCTCCTCCATTCTGTCGACCATCACGCTCAACGAGCTCACCGGATCCGCCAAGATCGTGGCGGCCGATACGTTCCGTCCGTTCGAAGTCTACGCCGTGCTGCTGGTGATCTATGCCGCCCTCACCTATGCGGTCTCGATCGCGATCAATCTGCTGCACCGGCGGCAGAACCGGCATCTCGGCGGCGAGGTCGCCTGAATGCGCTACGCGGATTTCACCTGGTACGACCTCGTGCTGCTGGCGCAGGGCCTCGGCGTGTCGCTCGGGCTGTTCGCCGTGACGTCCCTGTTCGGGCTTGCGCTCGGCACCGTCTGGGCCGTGATCCGCTATTACGGCGTGCCCGCTTTGACGCCGGTCATCGCTTTCGTCGCCGAGTTGCTGAAGAACTCGCCGGTGCTGGTGCAGCTCTTCCTGGTCTTCTTCGGCTTCCCGGCCTTCTTCAAGCTCAACGTCACGCCGGTCGAGGCGGCGATCGTCACCCTCACCGGCAACACCGCCGCCTTCATCTATGTGGTCGCGGTGGCGGCGATCGACTCGATCGGCCGCGATCAGATCGAAGCGGCGCGGGTCTCCGGCCTCACGCGCTGGCAGGTGCTGCGCCGTATCATCGCGCCGCAGGCCGCCGCTTTCGCGATCGGCCCGCTGATCGGCCTCATGGTCAACCAGCTTCAGGTCACCTCGCTGATCTCGGTGATCGGCGTGATGGACCTGACCAAGATCGGCGCGATCCTCAACCTGCGAACGCTGAAACCCTTCATCGTCTGGACCGCGGTGGGCCTGCTCTATTATCTCGCCGCCAAGCTGATCGCCGGGCTGGGCTGGCGGCTGGAACGCCGCCTGAGCGCGCACAGCGCCTGGCGGGGACTCTGAGCCATGATCAAGGTGGAAGGAGTCGGCAAGAAGTTCGACGGCGTCACCGTGCTGGATGGCGTCGATCTCACGATCGAGCCCGGGGAAGTGGTCTCGATCCTCGGCGCATCGGGCTCCGGCAAGTCGACGCTGATCCGCTGCATCAACGGGCTGGAGAAGCTCGACGAGGGCCGCATCACGGTCGATGGGTTCGACGTGGCGAAGCCCAAGGAGCTGGCCGAGGCGCGCAAACGCTCGGGCACGGTGTTCCAGCTCTTCAACCTCTATCCGCATATGACCGCGCTCCAGAATGTGACGCTGGCGCCGATCGAGGTGCTGAAGCGGCCGCGCGCGGAGGCCGAGACGGAAGGCCGCGCGCTGCTGGCATCGGTTGGCTTGGGCGATCGTGCCGATGCCTATCCGGCCCAGCTCTCGGGCGGGCAGCGCCAGCGGGTCGGCATCTGCCGCGCGCTCGCCATGAAGCCGCGCTACCTGCTGCTCGATGAGGTGACCAGCGCGCTCGATCCCGAGATGACGGCCGAGGTGCTGAACATCCTGGCCAAGCTCGCCAAGCAGGGCACGACCATGCTGTTCGTCACCCATGAGATCGCCTTCGCGCGCGGGATCTCCGACCGGATCGTCTTCCTCGACAAGGGGAAGCTCGCCGTCGACCTGCCGACCGAGCGCTTCTTCGCCGAAGATGGCGGCCTCGCCAACCCGCGGGTCGCCCAATTTCTCTCCAAGATGCGGAAGGACTGACGCCGCACCATGCTGCTGATCGCAAATTCCGAGGCCTGGCCTGGCATCGAAACCTCGGCCGACATGCTGAAGGCGGGCAAGCCCGGCCTCGACGCCCTGATCGCCGGCATCTCGCTGGTGGAGCGTGAGGCGAAGGTGCGCTCGGTCGGCTTCGGCGGCTGGCCCAATATGCTGGGCAAGATGGAGTTCGATGCCGCGGTGATGGACGGCAGCACGCGCGCCGTGGGCGCGGTCGGCGCCGTCCAGGACATCGTGCCGGTTGCGGCCTTGGCGCGCGAGGTGATGCGACGCCTGCCGCATGTGATGCTGACCGGAGACGGCGCGCGGCGCTTCGCGCTTGAAGCCGGTTTCGCGGCCGAGCCGACGCTGCATGACGACAGCGAACGGGTCTGGAAGAACTGGCTGAAGTCGCGTTTGTCGCCCGGCGATCTCGAGCAGTTCCCCGACCTGCCGCTGGCGCCGCTGACGCGCGAGATGACCGATCCGGAGCGAGTGCGCGATACGACCGTGTTCCTCTGCCGCGACGGCGCCCGCGGCATTCATGCCGCGACCTCCACCTCCGGCTGGGCCTGGAAGTATCCCGGGCGGATCGGCGACAGCCCGATCCCCGGCGCGGGCTTCTACGCCGACAGCCGCTACGGCGCCGCGGCCTGCACCCATACCGGGGAGATGACCATGCGCTGCGGCACCGCGCGCGCGATCGTGCTCGCCATGAAGCTCGGCCGATCTTTGAGCGATGCCGTCAAGCTCGCGGTCGAGGAGCTGGCCGAATTGACCGAGGGTTTCCTCGGCGGCGTGGTGATCCATGCCATGGATGCCGCAGGAAACCATGAGGTCGTCAATTTCCGGTGCCAGGGCGAGATCGCCTATTGGCTCTGGGAGGAGTCGATGTCCGCCCCGGAAAAGCGGATCGCAAAAGCAGCCTGACAGGAGAGGAGAAGAACCATGAAACGCTTGTTGACTGCGCTGACAGCCTTGATGCTGGTGGTGGGAACATCGCTGCCTGCGAGTGCCGGCAAGATGGAGGACATCCGCAAGGCCGGCGTGGTGCGGATCGGCGTGTCGCTCGGCGGCGAGCCGGTCGGCTTCCGCGACCCGCAGAACAACCCGGTCGGCTATGATGTCGATGTCGCGACCCTGCTGGCGGAGAAGCTGGGGGTCAAACCGGAGTTCACCGATGTCTCCGGCGATGCGCGGATCTCGATGCTCGTCTCGGGCCAGCTCGACATCGTGGTCGCCAACACCTCGGTGACCCTGGAGCGCGCGAAGTCGGTCGACTTCTCGATCCCCTACAACCGCGCGGGCCTACGCATCATCGTGCAGAAGGATTCCGGCATCACCTCGCTCGACGGCCTCGCCGGGAAGAAGATCGTGGTCGGCCGCGGCACCACCGGCGAGACCTTCATCAAGAAGGCGGCGCCCAAGGCCGAGCTGGTCTACACCGACACTTTCGCGCCGGACGGCGTGCTGCTCCTGCAGCAGAAGCGGGTCGATGCCGCGATCGAGGATTCGTCGCTGCTCGATTTCCTCGCCACCAAGAACCCGAGCCTGGTGACCCTGCCCGGACTCTATTCCAATGACCCGATCGGCATCGCGGTCGCGAAGGGCGATCCGGACTTCGTGCGCTGGCTCGACATGTTCGTCTCGGAATACATCCAGTCCGGCGCTTATGAGGCGAACTACAAGAAGTGGTGGGGCGAGAGCGCCAACCCGCCGGAACTGAAACCGATCTGGTAACTCACCATCGGGTGCCGGCGCGCTATGAGGTCTGTCTCGGCACATAGCGCGTCGGCACCGTGATCGGCTTCCCGCCCTTGGCGAAAGCCTTGGGATCGGTCAGCAGCTTGAGGATGCGGTCGACATAGGCCGCCTTGTCGTAGCCGATCGACGAGATCGGATAGGCGTCGAAATCGGTCAGCGACAGATTGTCGAAGCCGTAGAGCCGGAAGCGCGTCGGCCGGTTGGCCGGGAAGTCCTTGCGGCAGAAGTCCAGCACCCCCATCGCCATTGCATCCGAGGTGCAGAAGACCGCATCGGGAGCAGGACGCGCGGTCAGCTTCGCCGCCGCGGCATGACCGCTTTCATACGAATAGTCGCCCTGCACGACGCGGGCGAGCTTGATGCCGTGCTGCGCCAGGGCCTTGCGATAGAAGCCGACGCGCGCCTGCTCGATCCGCGATGACGCGCGGCCGGTGAGCAGCGCCGCTGACTTGACGCCCTTGGTCGCCGCATCGGCGACCGCCTGCGCGATGCCGGCGGCCTCGTCCGGAATGACGGCGGGCGAAAGCCGGTCGTGCCGGCCGTTCAGCATGACGACGAGGTCGGAGCGGAACAGCCGCCGGACCGTCGCGGCATCGGCGAAGTCGGAGAACACCAGGGCGGCATCCACATGATAGGCGATGCCGTCGCGCAGGAAGGCCTCGACGCCCTTGGCCGAGCCGACGCGGATCAGGATCACCTGCTTGCCGATGCCCTGGATCCGCTCGAGCAGCAGGTCGAAGAGGTCGAGATCGGAGAGGTCATGGATGTGATTGACCACCACCGCGACCAGGTTGACCTTCTTGGTCGTGAGGCTCTGGGCCAGCAGGTTGGGCCGGTACCCGAGGCGCTCCGCCGCGCGCAGCACCCGTTCCCGCTTGTCGGCGGAAACCGGCCGTTTCTCGGCGCTGAGCGCGCGCGAGGCCACCGCGCGCGAGACGCCCGCCATCTCGGCGACATCGCCAATGGTGGGTGCGTGATCAGGCTTGGTTTCTCGCATGGTGCCGGCCGGCCCTCCAATCCGTTCTGGCGATGCTACCGCGCACCGGATCGATCAGCCATTGCCAAGGATCGCGGCGCGGCGCGCCAGACTGTCGCGCGGCCATTCCTTCTGCATGTCGTAATAGATGTCAAAGGCCCGAGCGTTGGGCGGAAGGACGACCCAGGGCATCTTCGAGCGGGTGAAGATGTGGACGTCCGGCTCGATGCTGGGCCCGCGGTCCAGTGTGGCCACGCGCACGAAGACCAGAACCCCGCGCCGCCCGTAATCGCTCCAGAGCGCCGAGTGGCAGTGCGGGCAGCGATAGATGTCGTGCGGCCGGCCGGAATCGGTCTTCACGGTGGTGCAAACCGGGTCTTGCGATCCTTCGGCCAGCTCGACGCAGCTGCGCTCGACAAGGGCGTTGATCGCGAAGGCCCCGCCGGTCTGCTTCTGGCAATCGCGGCAATGACAGCAATGGACGAACATCGGCGGCCGGGTCAGCCGATAATGGACCGCGCCACAGAAACACGCGCCGGACAGATCGGCATTGCTCATCTTTCTCTCCCTAACAGCGAACCAGATTTGGAGAATAGCAAAATCCCGCCCACTTGAACGGCGCCGCGATCTCGTATACAGCGTATACATGGAAACGCGAGACCGAATCCTCGACTGCGGCGTGGCCGAGCTGGAGCGCTCGGGCGTGGAAAACTTCAGCCTGCGCGCGGTCGGCACGGCTGCGGGCCTGACGCCGATGGCGGTCTATCGGCATTTCCAGGACCGCGAGGCGCTGCTTGCCGCCGTCGGCGAGGCGGCTTTCGCCGAATGGCAGCGCCGGATCGCGCGGATCAAGGAAGACCGGCCGCTCGCCTGGCTGCGCGCGGCAGGCCGGGCCTATATCGTCTTCGCGCTCGATGCGCCGGCGAAGTTCGAGGCCTGCTTCGTCATCAAGACCCGCGTCGAGCGGCTCTATCCGGCCGATTTCGCCGCCGGCCGTTCGCCGGTGGTCGCGAAGATGGTCGAACGGATCGTCGCGGCCCAAGCAGAGGGCGCGCTGGAGCCGCAGGACCCGCTGGAAGCCGCGATCTTCTTCTGGGCGGAGTTGCACGGCCTCGCCATGCTGCATCGATCCGGACGCTTCACGCTGAAGCGGCGCGCCTTCCTGGAGCTGGCCGACCGATTGATCGGGCGCATGCTGCGGCCATGACCCATCGTTCCTGGTTCGGCGCGGCGTGCGGCATCGCCAGCGGCATCCTTCTCCTTCTGTCCTGCGACATGGGTCCGTTCGGACCGCTGGTGCTGATCGCACCGGCGCCGTTGCTTTTCTACGCTCTGGGGAGCGTCCGCGTCTGGCCGGTTGTGCTCTGGTCATGGGTCGCCGGCCTCCTCGCCCGTGGCAGCCTGATCGCCGCCTACCTCGACGTCTTCCCGACCGTCGTCCTGGTGCTCTGGGCGATTGCGCTGCCGCTCTGGTTCGCGGCGATCGTCGTCGCCACGCGATGGATTGCGCGGCGTGGAACGCTTTGGGCGAGCCTTCTCGCCTACCCCGCCTTGGCCGCCGGCACCGAGTTCCTGTTCAGCACGGTCTCGCCGCATGGCAGTTTCGGGGCGCTCGGCTACGCCATCACCGGCTTCCTGCCGGTGCTGCAGATCGCCAGCCTCGGCGGCGTTCCGGCGCTCACCTTCGTCGCCGCCTTCGTGCCCATGGCGCTCGTGCTGCTGATCCGGACGCCGCTGCGATGGCGCGCGGTCGCGCTCCTGGCCGGAGCGCCCTGCTTGGCCGTTGTGATCGGCGGGGCACTGCGCCTGAGCGAAGATTATGACGGCACAGCGCATGTCGCACTCGTCGCGATCGATGCGTTGCAGGATGACGAGCTCAACTCGGAAGCACAGGCCGGCAGCAACGTCGCCGCCTATGCCGGGATCGCCCAGGAACTCAGCGGCAATCGTCCGGACGTCATCCTGATGCCGGAGAAGGCGTTGATCCGGAAGCCGGGCTGGGCCGATCGCGGCGGCATGCTTCAGTCGGTCGCCGATCGCAGCGGCGTGCCGATCCTCGCTGGATGGGATGAGACGCGGCCCGACGGCAGCCATGACAATGTTGCGGCCTACTATGCAGCCGGTTCGGCGCCACAGGTTTATCTCAAGCGGCGCCTGATCCCCGAATTGGAGGCGGATTTCAACGCGGGGCACGACAGCCTGGTGATCGGCGCACAGGGTGTTGCGATCTGCAAGGACTTGGATTTTGCGCCGATGATCCGGGACTATGGTCGCCGCGGCGTTCGGCTGATGCTGGTCCCGGCCTGGGACTTTCGCAGCGACACCGATCTCCATGCCCGGATGGCCCTGGTGCGAGGCGTCGAGAACGGATTTGCCGTCGCCCGCGCCGCCGCCGACGGCGCGTTGAGCGTGAGTGATGCATTCGGCCGCGCGATCGCGGCCGTGCAGACGCGGGCGGATCGTCCGGTCACATTGGTCGCGGAGGTCGGCCTGCGCAGCGGCCGCACGGTCTACAATCGCCTGGGCGATCTCTTCGGCTGGCTGACGGTCGGCCTTATGATTCTGCTGATCGGGCGACGCGTCTTTCGCTGAGCAGGCGTAACGCGCCTGTCGCGACGTCGACATATTTCCAGCCGGGTCGCCGCGCTTCATTCCTGGCGCGTGCCACTCCAGGAAAAGGTCCTTCCCTTGAAGAAAGACGAAGTTCTGCGGCTGCCGTCGATGCCGGCAGCGGGCCCGAGCTATCCCGCCGGTCCCTACCGCTTCATCGACCGCGAATACATGATCATCACCTATGAGACCGATCCGGCGGAGATCGCCGATCAGTTGCCCGAGCCGCTGGAGCCACTCGACCGGCCCATCGTGCATTACGAGTGGATCAAGATGCCGGACAGCACCGGTTTTGGCAGCTATACCGAATCCGGCCTGGTCATCCCCTGCCGTTTTCGGGGAGAAGAGGTGAACTTCGTCAGCCAGATGTATCTGGACGACGATCCGCCGATCGTCGCCGGCCGCGAGATCTGGGGTTTCCCCAAGAAGTACGCCCATCCGAAGCTCGAGATCGTGAAGGACACGCTGACCGGCACACTGGAATACGCGGGCCAGCAGGTCGCCATGGGCACCATGGGCTACAAGCACGAGAGCATGGCCGGCAACGGCGAGCGCACCACCGCGACCCTGGCGAAGACCGCGATCAACCTGAAGCTCATCCCCGGCGTCGATGGCCGGCCGGAGATCTGCCAGCTCGTCGCCTATAACCTCACCGACATCACGGTCAAAGGCTCGTGGATGGGCCCGGCGCGGCTGCATCTCATCCCGCATGTGAATGCCCCGGTGGCGAACCTGCCGGTGAAGAAGGTGATCGGCGCGCATCATTTCATCGCCGATCTCACGCTGCCCTATGGGCGCGTGGTCTTCGACTACAACCGATGATTTGAGAAGAACTGAATCGAACGGTTGTAACAGACCTGTGATGGGCTGCCGCCGACAGGAAGCCCAACAGCAAGACCAATACGGAGGCCTAAAATGGCAAACGCCAGCGCGACAATGTCGCCTGCAGCGCATGCTGCGGCAAAACCGAAACTGGACCACAAGCTGCACCCCGCGACTGCGATCATCTTCGTCGGTCTGCTGGCGGCCGGTCTGCTCTTCACCGTCTACAGCCTCTATGCCGATGTCAGCGAGACGGGTACGCAGGCGCGCACCGTCATGCCGTTCATCCTGCTCGGCATCGCGCTGTTCGTTGCGCTCGGCTTCGAGTTCGTCAACGGCTTCCACGACACCGCCAATGCCGTCGCGACCGTGATCTACACCCACTCGCTGCCGCCGCATTTCGCGGTGATCTGGTCGGGGGTCTGGAATTTCATCGGCGTGCTGGTCTCGACCGGCGCCGTCGCCTTCGGCATTCTCTCGCTGCTGCCGGTCGAGCTCATCCTGCAGGTCGGCTCCGACGCCGGCTTCGCCATGGTGTTCGCTTTGCTGATCGCGGCGATCATCTGGAACGTCGGCACCTGGGCGCTCGGCCTCCCCGCCTCCAGCTCGCACACCTTGATCGGCTCGATCATCGGCGTCGGCCTCGCCAACCAGCTGATGGCCCCGGCGGGCAGCGCCACCAGCGGCGTCGATTGGGGCCAGGCGCTCAATGTCGGCAAGTCGCTGCTGCTCTCGCCGCTGGTCGGCTTCACCGCGGCGGCGCTCCTGCTGCTGGCAGTCAAGGCGGTTGTCAAATCGCCGAAACTCTATCAGGAGCCGAAAGGCACCCAGCCGCCGCCGTTCTGGATCCGCGGGTTGCTGATCCTGACCTGCACCGGCGTCAGCTTCGCCCATGGCTCGAATGACGGGCAGAAGGGCATGGGCCTCATCATGCTGATCCTGATCGGCACCGTGCCGACGGCCTATGCGCTGAACCGCGCCATGCCCGAGGACCAGGTGGTGCAGTTCCACGCGGTGGCGCAAGCGACCAACCAGTCGCTGACGCCCTATGCCAGCGGCGTCGCGGCCCCAGCCGACTTCCGCGAGGGCGTCGGCGCCTATGTCCGCTCGCATGAGCTGAAGCCCGAGACCGTGCCGGCGCTGATGAAGCTGATCGAGGAATCGGCAGCGCAGGTGACGCAGTACGGCAGCCTCACGCGGATTCCGATCGACGCGGTCGATAACGTCCGCAACGACATGTACCTCGCCTCGGAAGCGATCCGCCTGATGCAGAAGGCGAAGGCGCCCGCCTTCGACGATGCGACCAACAAGAACCTCACCGCCTATAAGAAGGACCTCGACGGCGCCACCAAGTTCATCCCGCTCTGGGTCAAGGTGGCGGTGGCGATCGCGCTCGGCCTCGGCACCATGGTCGGCTGGCGCCGCATCGTGGTGACGGTCGGCGAGAAGATCGGCAAGAGCCACATGACCTATGCCCAGGGTGGTGCCGCCGAGCTGGTCGCCATGAGCACCATCGCGGCGGCGGATATGTACGGGCTGCCGGTCTCGACCACCCATGTGCTCTCCTCCGGTGTCGCAGGCACCATGGCCGCCAACAAGTCGGGCCTGCAGATGTCCACGGTCCGCAACCTGCTGATGGCGTGGATCCTCACGCTGCCGGCGGCGATCCTGCTCTCCGGCTGTCTCTACTTCGTCTTCCGGCATCTCTTCTGACGTAACGTGAACGTTCCGTTCGCGCCGCACCGGCCGAACGACCTGCCGGGACTTCTCTGGGGCTTCGGGTTCGACCAGGACGGTCGGCCCGAAGCCCTGGATCCGGAGATCGCCGCGGCCTTCGCCGCCAAGCCCGGCGGCTGGGTCTGGCTGCATTTCGACCTCGTCGATCAGCGCTGCCAGAGCTGGCTCTCCGCCGCCTCGCATCTCGGCTCCGCCGCCAAGGCGACGCTGCTCTCGACCGGCGATCACCAGCATTTCCGCATCGCGCCCGACAGCCTCGCCGGCGTTCTCGCCGATACCATCCGCACCCTGGACGGTAAGGCCGACGAGCTCGGCCATTGGCGCTTCGCCTTGACCGGCGAGATCGTGGTCAGCGCCGGCCGTCATGCGCTCGATTCCGTGGAAGCCGTGCGACAGGCGGTCGAGAGCGGCGCGGCGGTGCCCCGCCCCGCCAACCTGGTCGAAGCGATCCTGGAAGAGATCGCCGGCGACTGCGAGAAGCAGGTCATCGCGCTCGCCGGCGATCTCGACCGGGTCGAGGATCGCGTGCTGGCCGATGCGGTGCATGACGAGCGCCGCCCGCTCGCCCATCTCCGGCGCCGGACGGTGCGGCTGCATCGCCGGATCGGCAATCTCCTCATCATGATCCATCGGCTCGACCACCAGGCGAAGGCCGAGCCCGCGACCTCGCTCCACACCGCGGTCGGCCGCGTGGTGCAGCGCCTGGCCGAGCTCGAGCACGAGCTCCGCGAGATGCAGGAGCGCGGCCGCCTGCTTCAGGAAGAGATCGCCGCCAAGCTCGCGACCGAGACCAACAACTCGCTGCAGGCGATCTCGGTCCTGACCGCGCTGTTCCTGCCGCCGACCCTGATCGTCGGCATCTTCGGCATGAACACCCAGGGCCTGCCGCTGACCGGCGATCCCGACGGGTTTGCCTGGATCATGCTGATCTCGGCGCTCTGTGCGCTCGGCGCTTACTGGCTGCTGAAGCGCGCGCCGAAACTGTTCAAGCGCTCGGGCCTGATCCGCTAGCCGGCGCTTTGCGCCGCCGGCATCGGGCGGTGCTTCTCGTAGAAGCCGCCGCATTCCCGCGCCGCCTGCTGCAGGTACCGGGCGGCCCGGTCGTAGTGATGGTCGTCCTCGGCCATCTGCGCAAAGCGGTCGAGCATGCGCAAGCGAACCACTTTCTGAGCGATGCCGATCTCGCCGACGTCGCGGAGGAACTTCGCCCGCGTCGCGGCATGGAGATCGATCCAGCGCTGCGCCGGCGGCCGCGATCCGGCCGGGTTGTAGTCGAAGACCCGGCGGCGGTCGATCTCGATGCCGAAATTGATCCGCACGGCGGCCGCGATCAGCGACGGTGTCTCGTAGCAGGCGAAGCGCTGCACGATGAAGGCCTTGACCTCGTCGCTCAACTTCGGACGCGATTCCTGTTTCTGTCCGGGTCCTGTCCGGGTCGGACTGCTCTGGGTCGGACTGCTCTGGGTTGGGGGCGCGTCCCGGTCCCGCCAGCAGGCGATGATCTCGTCACGGTCCATTACGAGGCCGAACTTCCCCTCGACCGTCTCGGCGATCATGCAGACCGGCTCGCGGCGTGCCATGCCGGCGATGATGTATTCCCGCGCGTCGTCCGGCAGAGCCGCGTCCGCCGGAGCGGCCGCGGAGTCTTCTTCCTGTCCGGGTCCGGTCCGGGTTGGCGGCGCGGCGTCGGCCGTCGCGTCCGGGGTCACTGTCACCGCGGGTGCTGCGTCCGGCGCTTCGGCGCAGGACATGACTGTGAAGAGAGGCTCACCGGCCTCGTCCTCCGGAAACTGCACGGATTCCTTATCCGGTCTGTGCTCGGTCTGCGTTGCGGCCGCGTCCGTCCGGATGTGCAGGATTTGCTTTTCCTGTCCGGGTCCAGTCCGGGTCGCTGCCGCGTTGTGGGCGTTCCAGAAGGCAAGGATCTGGTCGGCGTCGATCTCGATCCGGTGATACGCTTGCAGATAGCTTGCGACCCGCCACGGAGATTCGCGGCGCGTCATCCACTGAAGGATCACGGCCTTCACTTCGTCGGTCAGGACGGACGCCACGCGTCCACCCGGACCGGGCATGGATGCGGTGTGCATGGGGAGCATGTTTGGGCCTTTCTTGCGATTGAGGCACGCGGCATCGCCCGCTTTCATGTCCGCGGATCGGATGGGGCGCGAGGGCGCATACAACAGTCTCCGCGCGGTGCGGGCCGCACGCGGTGTGATGAAGACTGCAGGGATACTATAGTTCATCTTTTGTTCTAATGCAACTCCAGCGTGCCGAATTCGGCATGGGCGCGAGTTGAGCGTGTCCATCACTTCACAATTGGCGCCGGAGATACGCACGTCTCGCGCGACGGTTATCGTTGGGCGCAAGCGAGGCCACCGGTCTTCGAGTAAGCAGACCGCAGGCACCCGACAGTCGGCAAGAGACTGGCATTGGCATTCGAATGAGGCCATCCTCCGGCAGGACCTCCCGGCACGATTCGGCTGGTTCGGTTCTGAACGCCAATCTCGGGAGGTGCGACATGGGCTGGATACTCACCATCATCATCGGCGGTATTCTCGGCTGGCTTGCCAGCAAGGTGATGAGAACCGATGCGCAGCAGGGGATTATCCTGAATATCGTGGTCGGCGTAGTCGGCGCCGCATTGGCCGGGTTCCTGCTGTCGCCGCTGCTGGGCATTCCGACGATCAATGCCGCCAACTTCTCGATCGGCGGCCTGCTGATCTCCTTTCTGGGCGCCCTTATCCTGCTGGCCATCGTCAATTTGATCCGGCGCGGCCGCGCGCGCTGAGGCTGGTTTCGTCAGATCGCACTCTGCGATCGATTGTCCAGGCTTCTGCAGATTTGGGACAATCTTCAGGCAGATATTCGGACTAAGCTTGTCTCGATCCTGCGCCACCCGTGGCTTTGTGGGATCAAATCGTTTTCGATCTGGCCGTTATGATGGGAGATCGGGATGACGGAAGCAGAAGGCAAGTCTCCGCCCGCGCGTGAGCCGGGCGCGTTCGACTTCCTGCCCGCCAGCGCCGCCTGGGCCGTCTTTTCGGGAATGGCCGCGGTTACTCTCGGCATAGCCGCCTATGTCTACGAAACGGGATATACCCAGGCTATCGGCTTCGACGTGAACGCGCATATCAGTGTCGCGGATCGCGCTTCCGAGTGGCGCGAGTTGTGGCCGCTGGCCGTCGCGATCGTTCTCGGGCGCGGCCTCATCCCTTATTGGGCCGATCTTTCCAAGTATCCAAAATGGGTACGCACGTTGCGGGCGAGCTCTGTCGTTCGCTGCATCTGGTTCCTGCTGGCATCGCTCGGTGTTTTCTCCCTGGTGTTCATGCTGGTGCCGGGTTTCAGAGAGGTGCATCCGGAATCCGGTGATGACCCCACCGGATACGCCGTCTATGCGGCGCTATTCGGTCTTCTCATGTTCTTGTCTTCGCCGATCGTTCAACTGAAGCTGGCCCCTGCGCGGGAAATCGGATTCTATGTGGTCATGGTGGGAGGCGTCGCATTGTTCGCCCGCTATCTCGGCAACGAAGCCGGCGACGCCGTCATCAATCAGAGCGGTCCCGTCACCCTGGCTTGCCTGAGAGGCGATGGAACCTCCACGCCGATTCCCTATCAAATCGTCCGCAGCTTTGGGTCCGGATTCATCGTGCGCGACGGGGCGGGATTGTTCTCGTGGATAAAAAGCGAAGACGCCAAAGGGCTCGAGATCGCCCCGCCCGCAGCAGCCGGGAGCGTGATCGACTGCGGACGCTAGTCTCACCGCCTTCAATAGGCTGCTCGGCGCGGCCGCAAGAATCAAAAGCTCCGACGGCTAAACATCGCTTTGTGCGCCCTCTCATCCGCTATGCGCGTTTTGCGCGGCTGGTCCGCAGCCGGCGAAAGCCGCTCCGACGCGGCCAGGCGTGGAAAAAAACATCGCCAAGATCATATCCAAGGTGCCAGTCGGTGAAATTCGATGGAGAGCCGCCATGTTTGCACCCACCAGGAAGGCTGCGGCCTGTGCGCTGATCGCGCTCGCCGGGCTGCTTGCCGGCTGCAGCGCGGAATCGGCATCCCATTACCACGGCATCGACCTGTTTCCGCAGCCGTCGGCTTTTTCCGATGGATCTTGCTGTCACGACAGCTTCGACGATCATCTGGGTGGCGGTCACCGCTGAGCGCAAGGGAAGCCACCGGCCATTGCGCCTGACGCCAGCAAGGGACCGGTTTTGTGATTCGAAAGAGCGATCCTCGGGTCGGCGCCGGCGAAGGCCTTGTACGCCTGCGATTCTTCTGCGCTATCTCTGGACAAGCGGCTGTTGTTGCCGAAGAATCCGGGGCAGGGAGACAAGCGGTGGGGCGCATGGATCGTCGGGGGAACTGGTGGCGGCTATTGCTCGCCATGATGCTGCTGACAGCAGCGTGCGAAAGGAATCCACCAAGCGGAAGCGCGGATGCATCAAGCCAGAAATCGGTCAGCGCAGATGAAATCGTCGGACCGGAGAACGGAAGCTTGCGTGCGTTGGTGGCGGATCACACATTCAAGTCGTATTATGCTTGGCGATACTATGCCCCCGATGGGACCTTCGAGAACGGCGACGGCTTTACCATCAAGACCGGCCGCTGGTGGATGAAGGATGACAAAGTCTGCGCCCAGTTCGACTTCGAGGGCGCGAAACCGCTCTGCTGGAAACCGGACTATTCGAAGCTGACGCCTGGCCGGAGTCCTGTTCAGTAGGTGCGGCAGAGGAGCGAATCTCTCAGCCCCAAGCAGAGCGACGATCGCCGACGCGCGATCTCGCACTGGATCTTCGTTCAGTGCGCACTATGCCGCATGACGGCTGCAATCAACTCCCACCCGCACCCGCTTGGGAACGGGAGATGTAAGAGCCATTCCGAGATTCGACGCGGTTGCGTTTCGAAGCGGTGGTGCCCGAAGCCATTGCGCGGCGATTAGTGACCGGCAGCCAGCTTCTTCAAATAGGGCAGGATCTCGCCGAGGTTCGGCGCAGCCTCTCCCGTGCCGAAGGCGAAATAGGCTTGGCGGAACATGCCGTAGAGCTTGTCGTAGACGGCGCGGGTCTCGGGGCGCGGTGCGTAGGTCTTGAACGGCAGGCAGAGTGCGGCCTGTGCCGATGCGGTGTCGGGATAGAAGCCGGCGGCGAGGCCGGCGAAGATGCCGGCGCCGAAGCCGGTCGGGATTCCATCGGGCACCAGGACCGGCTTGCCGAGCACGTCGGCATAGACCTGGTTCAGGACCGTGTTCTTCTGCGGAATGCCGCCGCCGTTGATGATGCGTTCGATCGGCACGCCGTTCTCGGCCATGCGCTCGAGGATGAGGCGGGTGTGGAAGGCGGTGCCTTCGATCGCGGCGAAGAGCTCGTCCTGCGCGGTGTGCAGCAGGTTCCAGCCGAGTGTCACGCCGCCCAAATCGGATTTCACCAGCACCGTGCGGTCGCCGTTGTCCCAGGTGAGGCGCATCAGCCCCTTGCCGCCGGGTCCGTAGCGATCGAGCCCGCGGCCGAGTTCTTCCAGCGGCGTATGCGCGCGGCGGGCGATCGCGTCGAAGATGTCGCCGGTCGCCGAGAGCCCGGCCTCGATGCCGATGAGATCGGGCGCGACACTGCCCGGGACGATGCCGCACAAGCCCGGGATGAGCCCGACTTCGCGGGCGATGGCGATGATGCAGGTCGAGGTGCCGACCACGTTGACCACGTCGCCGATCCGGCAGCCGGCGCCGAGCGCGTCCCAATGTGCGTCGAAGCCGCCGACCGCGACGGGGATGCCGGCGGGAATGCCGAGCCGCTCGGCCCAGGCGGAGGTCAGGCGGCCGGCGATCTTGTCCGAAGTCTGGTAATCGCCGCCGAGCTTGGCGCGGATGCCGTCGAACAGCGGATCGACGGAAGACAGGAACGCCTGCGACGGCAGGCCCTGCCAGCGCGGGTTCCACATCCACTTATGGCCCATGGCGCAGACGCTGCGCTTCAGGCGCGAAGGATCGGTGACGCCGGTCAGGGTCGCCGCCACCATGTCGCAATGCTCCAGCGCGGTCACCAGGCTGCCGCGCCGGTCCGGGTTGTGGCGCAGCCAATGCAGCAGCTTGGCGAAGCCCCATTCGTGCGAATAGGTGCCGCCGCACCAGGCGATGGCTTCGAGGCCCTGCTTATGCGCCAGGGCGGTGATCTCTTGCGCCTCGGCCTTGGCGCGGTGATCGCACCAGAGATAATAATCGCCGAGCGGCTGGAGCCCCTCGCCCACCATGAGCACGCTCGATCCGGTCGTATCGGCGGCCAGCGCGACCACGTCGGCGCCGGCGACGCCGCTGTCTTTGAGCGCGGTCTTGAGCGCCGTGGTCAGCGCCGCCATATGGTCGTCGTGCGACTGGGTCGCGAAATCGGGATCGCTCTCGCGCCGGTTCAGCGGGTAATCCGCGACGGCATGGCCGAGGCGGCAGCCGGTCTCGTCGAACAGCGTCACCCGGACGCTGAGCGTGCCGAAGTCGATGCCGGCGACCGCGCGCATCAGCTCTTCTGCCCGTAGGTTGCACCGGCCCCATGCTTGCGGAAGTAGTGGCGGTCGAGCAGCGCCTGCGAGACGCCCGGCGCATCGGGCCGGAGCGCCAGGGTGTTCAAGGCCATGCGCGCGACATATTCGAGGGTGACCGCATTGTGCACGGCGTCGGCGGCATCGCGGCCCCAGGTGAAGGGACCGTGGCCGGCGACCAGCACCGCCGGCACTTCCAGCGGGTCCTTGTTGCCGAAGGCTTCGACGATGACGACACCGGTGTTGCCGACATAGTCGCCGCCGATCTCGGCATCGGTGAGTTCGCGGGTCACCGGCACGGGCCCGTGGAAATAATCGGCATGGGTGGTGCCGAAGGCCGGGATCGGGCGCGCGGCCTGGGCCCAGGTGGTGGCGTATTCGGAATGGGAATGCACCACGCCGCCGACCGTGGCAAAGGCGCGGTAAAGCTTTAGATGGGTGCCGAGATCGGAGGACGGGTTGAGCTTGCCTTCGACAACCTTGCCGTCGAGATCGGTGAGGACGATGTCTGCGGCGGTCATCGTGTCATAGCGAACGCCGCTCGGCTTGATGGCGACGATGCCGGCGCCGCGGTCGATGCCGCTGACATTGCCAAAGGTCGACAGCACCAGGCCGCTCTTCACCAGATCGAGATTGGCCTCGAGGACCTGCTGCCGCAGCGCTTCCAACATGCTTCGATCTCAAATTCACAAAAAAGACGGGGTGCCGTCGCCGGCACCCCGCGGGACGAGAGCTTAGTGCGAGGTCCAGCCCTTGTAGTCCTTAATGTTGTCGGCGGTGATCAGCACGGGATCGAGCAGAATGACGCTTTTCTCCGGCTTCTTGCCGTTCAGGATACCGGCCGCGAGCTCCAGCGACTGGCCGGCCATCACATAAGGATCCTGCGAGGACGAGGCCTTGATCAGCGAATCCGGGTTCTTCAGCTCGACCTCGATATCCGGCGCGCCGTCGACCGCGGTGATGAAGAACTCCTTGCGGCCGAGCTGCTTGGCCGCGAGGTTGACGCCGATCGCAGTCGGATCGTTGATCGCGAACACCGCATCGACCTTCGGGAAGCGGGTCAGCAGGCTCTGCGCCACGGCAAAGCCGCCGTCGCGGGAGCCCTTGGCATCCTGGTCATCGGAGAGGACCTTGATGCCCGGATTGGCCGCGAAGACTTCCTTGCAGCCCTTGACGCGATCGGTGACGGACGAGACCTGCGGCCCGTTGACGATGAGAACGTCGCCCTTCTTGTCCTTCAGATGATCGACGATGTACTGGCAGGCGAGCGTGCCGGCCTTCACGTTGTCGGTCATCACGGTCACGTCGGCGCCGGCCGCCGCGACATCGAAGGCGGCGACGATCATGCCGGCCGCCTGGGCCTTCTTCACCGCGGGCTCGATCGCCTTCGGATCGACGGCGTTGATCATCAGCACATTGGTGCCGGCGGCGATGAAGTTGTCGACCTGGGTGAACTGCTTGTTGAGGTCGTAGTCGGACGAGACCGAGGTCACCTGAACGCTCGGGTTGAGGCTCTTGGCCTTGTCCTCGATGCCCTTGATCGTGGCGACGAAGAACGGATTGCCGAGCGAGCCGACCGAGATGCCGACCTTGCCGAGATCGGCGGCGAGCGCCGGAGCCGCGATGGCGGTGGACAATGCCAGGCCCAGCGCGAGACGAGAGATCTTCATGGTTCCTCCTTGTTGAGATGCTCTTTGTTGCTTTGGTGCAGTGATCCGGCGCGCGGTCGCGCCGGCCGTCTTGGCCCCCGTCACGTCCGCCCGCCTTCCCGCAGTCGATAGCGGTCGAGCGCGACGGCACCGATGATGACCAAACCCTTGATGATGTATTGCCAGATGTCGGAGATGCCGAGCAGGATCAGCCCGTTCGTCAGCATGGCGATGATCAGAGCGCCGATCAGCGTGCCCCAGATCGAGCCGATGCCGCCGGTGAAGCTGGTGCCGCCGAGGATGACCGCGGCAATGGCGTCCAGTTCATAAGACTGGCCGAGCTGCAGCCCGTTGGCGGCATAGAGCCGCGCCGCCGACATGACGCCGCCGAGACCCGCGAGCAGGCCCGAGGTCGCGTAGACGAAGAGCAGGATCTGCCAGACCTTGATGCCGGCGAGGCGCGCGGCGTCGGGATTGCCGCCGACCGCGTAGATCCGGTTGCCGAGCACGGTCCGGCGCAGCACGATCCAGGAGATCAGCACCACGGCGAGGGCGATGATCACCAGCCAGGGAATGCCCGGGAAATTCAGCGCGGGGATCGGCAGGATGACGCCGTTGCCGATCCAGGCGAAGGGAAGCTCCGGATTGAAGACCGTGGTATCCTCGCCCATCAGCCGGGCGACGCCGCGCACCGCGGTCAGCGATCCCAGCGTCACGATGAAGGGCGGCAGGCGCATCGCCGCGATCAGGATGCCGTTGGCGAGGCCGAACGCCAGGCCCATGCCGAGCGCCGCCGGGATGCCGAGGATGCCCCATTCCGGAATATGCGAGGCGATGATCGCGATCATCGCCGAGGCCGCCAGGATCGAGCCGACCGAGAGATCGATGCCCGCGGTCAGGATGACGAAGGTCATGCCGGCCGCGAGCACGATGTTGATCGCCGCCTGCTGCGCGACGATCGAGATGTTCTGCCAGCTCATGAAGCGGTCGGTGGTGACCTGGAAGAAGATCGCGAGCAGGATCAAGACCGGCAGCATGCCCGCGACCTGCAGGATGGTGCGCATCCGCTGCTTGTGGGCCTGGGCGCCCTGCCGGGCTTCGGCTGCCGCCTGCGTTGTCTGATCGACCATGAGTTCTCTAAGCCGCCTTGCTGTCTTCGGTGAGGGTGGCGAGCGCCATGATGGCTTCCTGGGTGATCGGCTGCTCCGCCGAGCCCTGGACCTCGCCGACGATCCGGCCGTCGCGCATGACGAGGGCGCGGTCGGAGATGCCGACCAGCTCGGGCAGCTCGCTGGAGATCACCAGGATCGCGGCGCCGGCGCGGGCGAGATCGTCGATGATCTGGTAGATCTGCGACTTGGCGCCGACGTCGATGCCGCGGGTCGGCTCGTCGAGCAGCAGGACGCGGGGCTTGGTTTCGAGCAGCCGCGCCAGCAGCACCTTCTGCTGGTTGCCGCCGGAGAGCGCGCCCGCGGTGACGCCGGGACTCAAGGTCCGGATGCCGAGCGCCTGGATCGCCTTGGCCGCGCGTTCGCGGGCCGCGCGCAGATTGAGGAGGCCGCCGGCGAACGAATCCTCGTCGAGCACGCCGAGGCCGATGTTCTCGCGGATGGTCATGTCGAGGAAGAGGCCGAGCGCCTTGCGGTCCTCGGTCAGATAGACGATGCCGGAATCGACCGCATCCTGGGGCGAGCCGATCCGGCATTCCCTGCCGTCGACCAGGACGCGGCCCTTGGTCTTGGGATCGGCGCCGTAGATCAGCCGCGCCAGCTCGGTGCGGCCGGAACCGACCAGACCCGAGAGGCCGACCACCTCGCCGGCGCTGACGGTGAAGCTGCAATCCTTGATCAGGCGGCCGTCGCTGATGCCTTCGACCTCCAGCACGACCTTGCGATCGCCGGCGGGCGCGCTGTGCTTCTTGGTATAGAAGGACGAGAGCTCGCGGCCGACCATCATCCGCACGATGGTCTCGGCCTTGACCTCGTCCTTGGCGAGGGTGCCGACCAGCTTGCCGTCGCGCAGCACCGAGACGCGGTCGGCGAGCTCGTAGACCTCGCTCATGCGGTGGCTGATATAGACGATGGCGATGCCTTCGGCCTTCAATTGCCGGATGATGCCGAACAGGCGCTCGGCCTCGCGGGCCGAGAGCGCGGTGGTCGGCTCGTCCATCACCAGGATGCGCGGATTTTCCGCAAGCGCGCGGGCGATCTCGACCAGCTGGCGTTCGGCGAGCGACAAGCTCGCGACGCGCGCAGCCGGACTGAAGGGGGCGTTCAGGCGTTCGAGCAGGGGTTTCACCGCCGCTTCCATCGCGCGCCGGTCGATCAAGCCCATGCGGCTCTTCTCGTCGCCGAGAAACACGTTCTCCGCCACGGTCAAATTGGGGGCGAGCGAGAGCTCCTGGTAGATGACGGCGATCCCGGCGCGCCGGCCGGCGAGCGGGCCGTTGATGGTGACCGGCCTGCCCTTCAAGCGGATCTCGCCACCGGGATCGGCCTGGTAGGCGCCGGAGAGAATCTTCATGAGCGTCGATTTGCCGGCGCCGTTCTCGCCCATCAGCGCGTGGACTTCGCCGCGATAGAAGGTGCAGGTGACGTCGGTCAGCGCCCGGATCGCCCCGAACGTCTTTCCGATCCCGCGCATCTCCAGCTCGGGTGCTTCACCAGTCGCCGCTTCAGACACGCGACCTTCCCTCCCACCAAATTTCTTGTCCGACTTTTGAATTAGAAACTTCCGTATCGAAAGCGCTTTGTCAAGCGGCGGCAGAAGTCAGCAATTTCAATGCCTTCCCCGTTCGCTTGACCGACCCTCCGACTTTCGATTTGATCGCGGCGATGAGCAACACGGCCGCCCTCACCGAATCTCCCACTTCAAGTGCCGCGGAATCTTCCGGTTCCGATGCGCGGCGCCAGCAATTGCTGGATTTCGTGCGGCACCATGAGTTCGCGCGGATCCAGGACCTGGCGCGCCAGCTCGGCGTCTCCGAAGTCACGATCCGGAGCGACATCGACATCCTGGCGCGGGCCGGCGGCATCCGCCGGGTGCGCGGCGGCGCGATGCGCGTGGTCGAGGCGGTGCCGGAGGTGGTCTACGAGGCGCGGGTCTCCTCGCACCAGCGCGAGAAGCGCGCGATCGGCATGGCGGCGGCGGAGATGCTCAGCCCCGGCGACAGCGTGATCCTCGACGTCGGCACCACCGCCATGGCTGTGGCCGATGCAATTGCCGACCGGCAGGACCTCACCAATCTCACGGTCTTCACGCCGGGGCTCAACATCGCGCTCGCCTTGGAGCGCGCGATCCCGCGGATCGAGGTGGTGGTGACCGGCGGGATCCTGCGGCCGCAGCAGCATTCGCTGGTCGGGCCGAGCAGCACCCTCATCCTCGATCAGATCCGCGCCAGCTTCGGCTTCGTCGGTTGCAACGGGATCGATCCCTCGCATGGCATCGTCGGCCTCAGTCTCTCCGACGTCGCCTTGAAGCAGGCCATCCTGAAGGCGTCGCGGACCAGCGTCGTCGTCACCGATGCCAGCAAGTTCTCGCAGACCTCGCTGCTCCGGGTCTGCGGCTTCGCCGACATCGACATGGTGCTGACCGCCGGCGCGCCCGACCCGGTCTCGGTCGAGGCGGTGCGCGAAGCGGGCACCGAGGTGCGGATTTTGTCGGTGGATTGATTCGGTGTGCTGGATTTTCCGCTGGCACGAAGTCCGATGGAAGATCCAGCGCGCTACCGGTGCACGCCGATGTAGCGTTCGAGGGGAACCGGATCGGCGGCGAGGTCGGCCGCCGGGGCTTCGTGCTGGATGGTGCCGTTCTCTATGAGCGCGATGCGGTCGCAGATGCGGAGCGCCGATTTCACCTGCTGCTCGACCAAGAGGATCGCGACGCCACTTTCCCGGAGTGCCGCGACGGTGTCGAGGATCTTGTGGGTGACCGCCGGAATGAGGCCTTCGCTCGGCTCGTCGAGCAGCAGGACTTTCGGCTGGGCGCAGAGCGCGCGGGCGACCGCCAGCATCTGCTGCTCGCCGCCGGAGAGAGTCCCGGCCGCTTGCGAGAGGCGCTCGCGCAGGATGGGGAAGAGATCGAGGATCGGCTCGGCTGCGCTTTGTGGCGCGTCCTTGACCAAGAGGCCCATGCGCAGGTTCTCGGCGACGGTCAGCTCGGAGAACAGGCGGCGGCCTTGCGGCACATAGGCGATGCCGCGGCGCGGGATCGCATGCGCCGGGAGGCCGATAATCTCCGTACCTTCCAGCAGCAGCGATCCGGATCGCTTCGGCACCAGGCCCATGATGGTTTTGAGGAGCGTGGTCTTGCCGGCGCCGTTGCGGCCCATGAGGCCGAGGATCTCGCCGGCTGCGACAGTCAGTGAGACTTCGTTCACCGCTTTGACCGGACCGTAGGCGCCGGTGATGGCTTTCAATTGCAGCATCAATCCCCCAGATAGGCCTGCTGCACGGCAGGGTGCCGCTCGATCTCGGCCGGCGTGCCTTCGGCGAGGATGGCGCCCTGGTCCATGACGGTGACCTTGTCGGCCAGCTCCAGCACGACTTTGAGATTGTGCTCGATAAAGAGGATGGTCGTGCTCTTCGCCGTTGCGCGGATGAGATCGCAGAACGGCGCGATGTCCCCCGGCGCCAGGCCTTGCGTCGGCTCGTCGAGGATGAGAAGCGCGGGTTTCAGCGCGAGACCCATGGCGATCTCCAGCAGGCGCTGATGGCCGTAGGGCAGCTCGCCGGCGATGCGCTCCGCTTCGGCGCCGAGGCCGACCGCGGCCAGTGCCTCATCGACCGCGGCTTCCAGCATCGCTGGCGACAGAGCGAAGCGATCGCGGAGCTTGCGCGTCAGCCGGCGCTGTGCCGCCAGCGCGACGTTGGCGCGGCAGGTCAGGCGCTTGAACACGCTGGTGATCTGGAAGGTGTAGACGATGCCCTGCGCGACCCGGTCCCAGGGCTGCATGCGGGTGATGTCCGTGCCGTCGAACGAGACCGTGCCGGCGCTGGGCAGGACGCGGCCGCAGATCATGCCGACCAGGGTGGTCTTGCCGGCGCCATTCGGACCGATCACGCCGCGGATCTCGCCGCGCTCCAGGGCGAAAGAGACATCGTTCACCGCGCGGATGCCGCCGAACCGGCGCGTGAGATTGCGGGTCTGCAGCAGGGTCATGACACAGCCCGCCGCCGCCGGAACCACCCGGCCAAGCCCTGCGGGAACCAGAGCGTGATCGCGACCAGGGCGATGCCCACGATGATCATGTAGCTCGAGGTGAGGCCGCTCGAGATGTCGATCAGGTAATGCGTGATCGCCGTGCCGAGCGGCGGACCGAGCGTGACACCGCTGCCGCCGAGCAAGGTCCAAAGCAAAGGCAGGGTCGAATATTGCAGCGAGGCAAAGGACGAGCCGACATAGCCGAACAGGATACAGTAGAGCGCGCCCGACAAGCCCGACAGCGTGCCGGAGATCACCAGGGCGGCGAAACGATAGCGCGCGGTGTTGTAGCCGAGGAGCCGCGTGCGCGCCTCGTTCTCGCGGATCGCGATCAGCACCCGGCCGAAGGGCGAGCGCAGCAGCCAGAGACTGAGCAGCAGGGCGAGCGCGAAGGCGATCAGCGCGGTGTTGTACTTCACGGCGGGGTCGGCAAGGCGCAGCGATGCGCCGAGCAGCTCGACCGGCGGCAGCGAGAGCACGATGCCCTGGTCGCCCAAGGTGATCGCGTTGAAGTAGAGCGTCGAGAGAAACGCAGCCTGGGCCAGCATCAGGGTGACGATCAGGAAGGCGACGCCGGTGGTGCGATAGACGATGGCGCCCGTCACCAGCGAGACCAGGAGCGCCGCGCAGAGGCCGGCGCCGAGCGCCGCGATCGGCCCGAAGTCCCACCAATGAACGGTCAATCCGGCGCCATAGGCCCCGGCCGCGAAGAACAGCGCATGGCCGAAGCTCAGGAGACCGGTATAGCCCAAGAGGATGTTGTAGCCGATGGCGAAGACCGCGTAGAGCATGATGCGGGTGACATTGCCGTAGTGATAGGCCGGCAGCGCGAATTGCACGACGAACAGCGCCGCGATGACGGCGAGATGCAGGAGATAGGTGCGCGCCGCGCTCATGCCGCGCTCCGCGCGAGGCCGCCGGGCTTGATCACCAGTACCGCCGCGACCAGCAAGGTCGCGATGATCTTGGAGAGCGTCGGCGAGAACAGGACCGAGATCGCGCCTTCGCCGATGCCGATCATGGCCGCGGCCAGAAGCGTGCCCCTGAGATTGCCGAGCCCGCCGACGATGACGACGATGAAGGAGAGCAGCAGCGGATCCGCGCCCATGAGATAGTGCGCGCCGCGGATCGGCGCGATCAGCACGCCGGAGAGCGCCGCGAGCATCGCGCCGAGCGCGAAGACGATGGCATAGACACGCTTCACCGGCACGCCGAAGGCTTGCGCGGTTTCCGAGTCCAACCGGGTCGCGCGCATGTAGAGTCCGATCCGGCTGCGCGCCAGCAGCAGCCAGGTGACCCCGAGCAGCAGCAGTGCCAGGCCGGCGACGATCAGCTTGTAGCCGGAATAGCCGAAGCCGGGGAACTGGACGCGGAAATAGATCGGCGGATCCAAGGGCCTGGCATCGGGGCCGTAGGCCATCAGCACGCCCTGCTGGATGATGTAGAGCAGGCCCATGGTGGCGACGATGGTGCGCTCGGGATCGTAGTCGATCCGGCGCAACACCAGCCAGTCGGCGGCAATGGCGATCGCGCCGACGATCAGCGGCGCCACCGCGAGCGCCACCAGGAAGCCGAGCAGCGGATGCGCGCCGAGGAGATCGGCCGAGCACCACCAGGCGACGACGGCGCCGAGCATGACGAACTCGCCATGGGCGATGTTGATGACGCGCATCACGCCGAAGACAAGGCTGAGGCCGAGCGCGGTCAGCGCGAGAACGGCGGCGCCGACCGATCCTTCCAGGAGTGCGAGGAGCAGCGCGGTGCCGGTGATCATGGGTTCGTGCGATGCTTCAGTCGTCGAGTATGCGTCAAGCCCCTCACCCTGTCCCTCTCCCTACGGGCGAGGGGACGCTGCCCTACGAGCCTTCTCCCTCTCCCGCAGGGAGAGGGTTGGGGTGAGGGGCTTGAAGTTGCCTGAGACCGGGCCAGCGAACCGGTCAGAGCGACTGCTTGGTGTAATCGGCCTTCGGTTCGTAGAGTCCGTCCTCGATCTTCGTCGTGTGCACCACGTTCAATTTTCCGCCCTTCACCTCGGAGATGAATTGCGGTCCGAACACCTGGTGTGCCTTGCCGAGGAACTGCTTCTTGCCCTGCGGGTGGCCCTTGCCTTCGTCGTAGCCGGTCGTGGCCTCGATCGCCTCGACCAGTTTCGCCTTGTCGCCGGGGCCCTGGTAGCCGCTCTTCTCGACCGCTTCCTTGATCGAGAACAGCGTTTCCCAGCAGCCGAACATATGCGAGTTGGTGCTGACCTCTTTCGGGTTGTCGACGCTGGCGCCGTTCTCGTCGAGGCCGACGGCGCTGCGGTAGAACTTGGCGCTCTCGGTGTCGAGGCCGGAGAGATAGCGCGGGAAGGCTTCCCAGAGATGCGAGCCTTCCAGGAACTCGAGGCCCGGCGCGCCGATGTCGACCGCTTCCAACGAGTCGATGAAGCCGAACAGCTTCGGTCCCTTGTCGCCGAAGAACTCTCCCAGTTCGCGCACGAAGGTCAAGACGCCCGGGCCGACCATGACGTGATAGATCGCGTCGGTGCCGGCGGGGATCTGCGAGAAATACTTGGTGAAGCTGGTCTCGGTCGGCGGGATCGCGATCACCGCGTTGACCTCGCCGCCTTGGGCCTTCGCCGTCTCGGTGAAGAAGTCGCGGTGATTGTACCCGAAGATATAGTCCGGGATGATCATCGTGACTTTCTTGCCGACGTTCTGGATCACCCAGGGCGAGATCGCGGTCACCTGCGAGCGCACATTGGTGATGCCGGTCTGGAAGACGTAGCGGTTGAAGTCGCCGGCCGCGAGCTCGCTGCCTTCGCTGACCACGAAGAGCGGCAGCTTCAGCTCGCCCGCTCTTGCGGCAACCGCGCCGACCACATTGCCGAACAGCGGGCCGAAGACGAAATCGACCTTGTGCTCGTTGGCGAACTTCTCGATCACCTCGGTGCCGCGCTTGGCATCGGTCGCATCGTCCTCGACGATGAGCTCGACGGGGCGGCCGCCGATCCCGCCCATGGCGTTGATCACCTTCACGGCCGCCGTGCTGGTGCGCTCGTACCAGAGGCCGTAAGCGGCGCCGATGCCGGTGCGGTGCGCCTCGAGGCCGATCTTCAGCGTATCCTCGGCGGCGCGGGCGGTGGTGATGAACGGTTTTGCAAGCTGCAGGCCGGAGACTGCACCGGCGGCAGCGAGAATCTGGCGCCGCGACAAGCCACGCGGCGTGCTCTGAGAACGGACACGCATTTGTTCGCCTCCCTGGGACGATATTGTGGTTGTGCCGTTGATTGTTAGTATACAAACAATCGAACACCGGTCAACGGGGGGAACGGTGCGGCCGACAAGATTGAAGCACGCGCTGCGCATCGCACTCGGCCTCATGCTCTCGGTCGCCGCGACCGGCGCGGCGGAAGCGCATGCCGGCGCGGCGGGATTCGTCCTGCTCTTGCCGACCGAGCTCTACATAATCGGCGGTGGGCTGGCGGTGCTCGTCTCCTTCATCGTGCTGGCGCTGTTTCATCGCCGCGGCGTGCCGTCATCCGCGCATATGCGCGCCGAGCGCGAAGTCCCCCGCGCGGTCGCCATCGCGGTCAGCTTGCTCGCCTTGCTGTTCCTGACGCTGCTGGTCGCCGCCGGATTCCGCGGCAGTCCGGATCCGATATCGAACCCGCTGCCGACGGTGCTCTGGACCCTGTGGTGGGCGGGGTTCACGCTGGCCGTGGCTTTGCTCGGCGATCTCTGGAGCTTCGCCAATCCGTGGATCGGACTCGCTCTGCTGATGCCGCAGCGCGCGCTGCTCCGTTATCCCGAGCGCCTTGGCCATGGGCCTGCAATCCTGCAATTCCTCGGCTTCGCCTGGTTCGAGCTGATCTATCCGACGCCGCAGGATCCGACCCGGCTGGCTTTCGCGGTCAGTGCGTATTGGGTCATCAACTTCATCGCCCTCATCGTGTTCGGCCCGCGCTGGCTGGGGCGCGGCGAGACCTTCTCGGTGTTCTTCGCCATGGTCGGGCGCATGAGCACGCGGAGCTGGCGGTTGCGAACCGAACCCGGGCTCGCGGTGGTGACCAGCCTCGGCGCGCCGGCGCGGCGGTTGCGCGAGACGTTCGATCTCAGCGGCGCGGCGTTCGTGCTGGTGACACTCGCCGCAGTTTCCTTCGACGGCCTGTCGCGCACCTTCTTCTGGGTCGGTCGGCTCGGGCTCAATCCGCTGGAATATCCGGGCCGGTCGGCGGTGATCTGGCAGAATACGTTCGGCCTGCTGCTGAGCGTGATCGCATTGGGTGCGCTCTATGCGTCGGCGATTGCGGCGGGCCTCAAGCTCGCCGGGTCCGGCGAATCCCTGCGGCACGCGCTCTGCCGTTTCGTGCTGTCGATCGTGCCGATCTCGATCGCCTATCACATCGCGCATTATCTGCAGAGCCTGATCGTCGACTTTCCGACCGCGATCCTGGCGCTGTCGGATCCGTTCGGGCTCGGCTGGTCGCTGCTGCCGCATGGCGGGATGCAGCATGGGACGACCATGGGCCTCGGCCCCGATGGCGTCATCATGGCCTATCGCGCGCAGACCGCGATCATCGTCGCCGGGCATGTGCTTGCCACACTGGCGGCGCATCGGATCGCGCTGCATGGCGCCGCCGATCGGCGCCAGGCGGTGCTGATGGGCATTCCGCTCGCGGTGCTGATGGTGTTCTACACGTTGTTCGGGCTGTGGTTGCTGTCGACGCCGGAGATCGGGTAGAGGCGTGGGATCTTCCGTTATGTCGGGATCTGCATGCATCACGGCTGCAGTGCCCCCCTCTTACTCCCCCCTGAAGAGGGGGAGAAGAGCACTGGCGGCGCGTTCTACTCGGTTATACCGGCCATTCGGTCAAAGCATCCCCGTGCTAGCGAATCTTGTCCAGCAGGCGCATCAACGTCTCGCGCTCGTCCTTGGCGAGCGGTGAGAGAGTCTCTTCCGTAATTTCCAGCGCGATCGGCGAGAGCGTGCGATAGAGCTGGGTGCCTTCGCGCGTGAGGCCGATCAGCAGCAGGCGGGCATCCTCTTTGTCCGGCCTTGTGTCGACCAGGCTGCGCTTGATCAGGCGGTTGACCACGCCGCGGATGGTCGAGGCGTCCATGCCGGTCAGGCGGCCGAGGCGGTTCTGCGAGGTCGGGCCGGTCTGCCACAGCTTGGCGAGGGCGGCCCATTGGGTCGGCGTCAGCTCGGGATCGCCGATCCGATGCGCGAAGATCGCACAATGGCGCTGGTGGGCAAGCCGGAGCGCGAATCCGATCTGGTGATCGAGCACGTAGAACGCCGCCGCGGCACCCTCGTGGATCCTCGGGGCCGGAGCGGTGCTGCGTCTCGCGCCGGCAGCCTTGGCAGAAGCCTTGGCGGAAGCATGGGGAGGCATGGAGGGCATCCCGGCCGTTGCGACGTCACTCTCGGCGGCTGTTCTAGGCTTTCGTGAGTACACGCGCAAGATCTGGGGTTATTTGGCCCAGACCCCTCGGGGAGATATGCCGCCGCGGCATGGGGTCCGCACATTAAGTCGCATTGTCCCCTTTGACGATCGTATGTATACACCCAATATCCGGAATTATTGACCGCGCCTGCCGCAGCGAAACGGACGGATTCATGAGCAATTTCAACGAAGAGACGGTGCTGAGCGTCCATCACTGGACCGATCGCCTGTTCAGCTTCAAGACCACCCGGAACCCCGCCTTCCGCTACCGGAACGGCCAGTTCACCATGATCGGCCTGAAGGTCGAGGGGAAGCCGCTGCTCCGCGCCTATTCCATGGCGAGCGCCAACCACGACGACCATCTCGAATTTTTCTCGATCAAGGTGCCGAACGGGCCGCTGACCTCGCGGCTTCAGCACCTGAAGGAAGGCGATCCGGTCGTGGTCGGCATGAAGCCGACCGGCACGCTGGTGCTGGACAATCTGCTGCCGGGGAAGAACCTCTATCTGCTCGGCACCGGCACCGGGCTCGCACCGTTCTTGAGCGTGATCCGCGACCTCGAGGCCTATGAGCGGTTCGAGAAGATCGTGCTGGTCCATGGCTGCCGCTTCATCAAGGAGCTGGCCTATGGCGACCTCATCTCCGAGAAGCTGCCGGCCGACGAGCATTTCGGCGAGCTCGTCAACGAGAAGCTGATCTATTACCCGACGGTCACCCGCGAGCCCTACAAGAACAACGGGCGCATCAGTCTGCTGCTCGAGAACGGCAAGCTCTGCGACGATATCGGCCTGCCGCATCTCAATGCCGAGACCGACCGGGTCATGCTCTGCGGCAGCCCGGCGATGCTCAGCGACCTGCGCGCCATGCTCGAAGCCCGCGGCTTCGACGAAGGCAATATGGGCGAGCCCGGCCATTTCGTGATCGAGAAGGCTTTCGCCGAGAAGTAAGCCGCGAAATTCGGATCACCTCCGAGCCGAAGCGAACCCCGGATCGAAAGCCTCGAGCCGGGGTTTTTCTTTTCCCAGATCAACGGGAGAGGACGAATCATGGCAGACGACAAGAGCAAGACCGGCAAGCCGGACCGCGACCGCATCAATGTCCGCGAGGCCTACGAAGTCACCTATTGGACCAACCGCTTCGACGTGAGCCCGGAAAAGCTCGCCAACGCCGTCGCCAATGTCGGGCCGATGGTGAAGGATGTCGCGCGGTACCTGGGGAAGTCGGCGTAGCGTTATAGAACGTCATTGCCGGGCTTGACCCGGCAATCTTGCGCCGAATGGAACCAGATGCCCGGGTCAAGCCCGGGCATGACGACTGAGGTTGGCTCGTCATTTCAACCCGCTCAGCGCCATGCCCTCGATGAAGTGCTTCTGGGCAAGGAAGAAGGCGATCATGATCGGTGAGACGCTGACCATCACCGCCGCCATCATGATCGTCCATTTCCCGGCGAACTGGACCTGGAACAGCGCCAGGCCCACGGGCAGCGTGGTCTGCTCAAGATCGCTCGGCAGATAGATCAGGGCGTTGAAGAGATCGTTCCAGGAAAAGAGAAACGCAAAGATCGCGAAGGCCGCGAGCGCCGGCTTCGCCAGCGGCAGGTAGATCTTCCAATAGATGGTCATCAGGCTCGCCCCATCCATGCGCGCCGCTTCGGCGAGCTCGATCGGGATGGTGAGGAAATACTGGCGCATGAGAAACACGCCGAAAGCGCCGCCGAGAAAGCTCGGCAGGTAAAGCGGCGCCTGGGTGCCGTAGAGGCCCAACCCTTTGAAGATGATGAATTGCGGGATGGCGGTGATCTGCTGCGGCACCATGAGAGTCACCAGCAGCAACACGAACAGCACGTGCCGGCCCTTGAACTTCACGACGGCGAAGACGAAGGCCGCCATAGAGCAGGTCAAGAGCTGGCCGAAGGTCGAGATCAGCGCGATCTTGATGCTGTTCCAGAGCAGGGTCTGGAAGGACATGAGCTCGAAGATTCGCGTGTAGTTCTCGAAGGTGAGGGTCGGCGGGATCAGCCCGCGCGTGTATTGGTCTTCCGGCAGTTTCAGCGAGGTCGAGAGCATCCAGACGAAGGGTCCGACCATGGCGATGGCACCCAGCAGCAGCGCCAGCATCGCCAGGCGGTCGGGCCAACGGCTCTCCCAGGGCGCCGGTTCGATGCGGATCATACCGGCACCTCCCAGCGCTTCTGGATGCGGAAGTAGACCAGGGTGAAGAGGAAGATGATGGCGGTCAAAACGATCGCCTGCGCGGTCGCGTCGCCCATGCGGAAGAAGCGGAAGCCATTGCGGTAGATCGAGAAGACCAGAGTGGGCACGCTGGAATTTCCGTTGCCGACTCGCGTGAGGATGTAGATGTAGTCGAAAGCCTGGAAGGCGTGGATGGTCGAGAGCACCGACTGGAAGAACAGGCTCGGCGCCATCGCCGGCAGGGTCACGTAGAGCAGCCGCTGCAGCGCATTGGCACCGTCGAGATGCGCCGCCTCATATTGCTCGCGCGGGATCGCCTGCAGCCCGGCCAGGAACACGATCATGCCTTCGCCGATCGCGCCCCAGACGTTCACGATCACCACCGAGTAGAGCGCCATGTTCGGCCCCAGCCAGCGCACCGGCGGGATGCCGAGGCTCCCCAGCAATCCGTTCAGCAGGCCTTGATCCTGGGCGAAGATCCAGGTCCAGAGCAAGCCGACGGCGGTCGGCGATGAGATCACGGGCAGGAAATAGAGCGTGCGGAACAGGCTGACGCCCTGGATCCGGCGGTTGAGCAACAAGGCGACGCTCAAGGCGCAGACGATGGTGAGCGGCACATAGAGCAGCGAGAAGATGAAGGTGTTGCTCAAGGAGCGCAGGAACATGCGGTCGTTGCCGAGGCCGAGATAATTGTCGAGCCCGGCCCATTCCGGCGTGGTCAGCAGATCCCATCTGAAGAAGCTCAAGCCCAGCGTGGCGAAGATCGAGCCGAAGGCGCCGAGCACCAGGCCGGCCAAGGTGGGGCCGAGCAGCACCAGCACCCAGAGCCTCTCGCCGCCCAGGGGCCGCAATCCGAATTTCATCCAGACTCCCCGCGCACAGGCTTAGGACGCTCCGGCGCTATTGCCGGTTCTTCGCCAGGGCGTCGTCGCCATTCTGCACGGCTTCGGCGATCGCGTCATCGAGCCCGAGCGCGCCGGTCCAGGCGTTGTTCAGTGCATCGCCGACCGCGGCCGACCATTCCTCGTAGCCGCGGAAGACCGGCTTCAGATGCGCATATTGCAGGGCGTCGATATAGAGCTTGTGGTCGATCGGCGCGGAGCTCTGTTGGAGATAGGCCGGGCTTTCGGCGACCGACTTGCGGATCGGCACGGCAAGGCCGATCTTCGCCGCCTCCGCCTGGCCGACCGGGCCGAAGGCGAATTTGACGAACTCCCAGGCTTCCTTCGGATGCTTGCTCGCCTTGGCGATGACGAAGCCCGCGGAGTTCACGCTGGTGACGCGGCCGGCGGGGCCTTTCGGCATCGGTGCCACCGCCCATTTGAACTTGGCCGGCGCGTAATCCGGCACCGACCAATGGCCGGAGACGCCCATGGCCGCGATCCCGGCCTGGAATCCGTCGGTGCCGTATTGCTGGAGCTGTTCCTGGGTCGGCATCGACTTGTCCTCCAGCCACATGTCGTGGATGAAGTGCCAGGCCTGCATCGCCTGGTCGCTGCCGATCAGCGTCTTGCCCTTGGCGACATCGACGATGTCGCCGCCAAAGGACCAGACGACGGCGCCCCAATAGGGTTCCGGATCGACCACCTCGGCCCAGAAGCCCCATTGGTCGATGGTGCCGTCGCCGTTGGTGTCCTTGGTGAGTGCCTTCGCCGCCTTGCGGAAATCGTCGTAGGTCCAGCTGTCGTTCGGATAGGCGACGCCGGCCGCGTCGAACATGTCCTTGTTGTAGTAGAGCACGATGGTCTGGAAATCCCGCGGCAGGCCGAAATAACCCTCCTTGGTCTTGTAGGCCTCGAGGGTGATCGGATAGATGTCGTCGAGCAGGCCGGGCTCGGCATCGATGTAGGGCTGGAGATTGAGGAGCACGCCGCGCGACTGCCAGTCGGGATAGAGCGGCGCGTCCATGGCGAAGACGTCCGGCGGCGTGCCGCCCGCCATCAGCACGCGGATCTTCTCCCAATAGGAATCCCAGTCGTTGACCTCGACCTTCACCTTGATGTCGGGATGCTGGGCCTCGAATTCTTTCGCGACCTTCTGCCAGACCTCGCCTTCCTGCGGCGAGCCCCAGAGCTGATAGGTGATCTCGGTCTCGGCTTGCGCCGAGATTGCGTTGAACAGCAGGCCGGCAGCGATGGCCGACAAAGCGAGTCCCGGGTTCCGCAGCATGTCCTCACCTGTCTTCTTTGTTATTCGGCATTGGCCTTTGGCGTTATCCGGCAGTTTGTTGCGGGGATTCCGGTATTTCTACCGGTAAAACCGCTGGAGATTCCCGTTTTTCAGTATCATTCTGCGCCGATGTCCGTCGCCGCCGAACTCCCGGAAGCCGATGACGGCTTCCTCAAGGCCAGCAGCTTCTTCGCCGAGCATCACATCGCCGAAGCGATGCCGGAGGCGCATTGGCACGACCACGTGGAGTTGAACCTGCTGCTTTCCGGCGGCATGACCTATCTCTTCAACGGCCGCCGCGTGCCCTTGGCCGGGAACCAGGTCTATTGCTTCTGGGCCGCGATCCCGCATCAGGTGATCGCGGTCGAGAAGCCGAAGGGCGGACGGGTCGATCTTGTTTGCGTCTATGTGCCCTTCGCCGATTTCCTGGCGCTTGCCATGGCCGACGGGTTCAAGAGCGCGGTGATGGGCGGCCGCATCCTCACCATGCCGGAGCCCGATGCGATCGACCCGCTGCTGTTCCCGCGCTGGGCGAGCGAATGGCAATCGGCCGACGAGCCGCATGAGCAGATCCTGCGCGACGAGGTGCGGCTGCGGGTGAAGCGCCTGGCGCTGCAGGCCGTGCCGGCCGCCACCGTCGAGGCCGAGGGACCCGAAGACGAGAGTGGACACCAGCATCTCACCGCCGACCGGAAGATGATCGATCGGGTGCAGAAGATGACCACCTTCATCAATGGTGAGTTCGGCAACCCGATCCAGGTCGAGGACGTGGCCAAGGTCGGCGGGCTGCATCCCACCAATGCGACGGCGGTCTTCAAGAAGGTGCTGGGCATGTCGATCGCCCAGTATCTCCGCCGCCAGCGCCTCTCACAGGCGATGATGATGCTGGTCGATACCGACAAGGCGATCATCGAGATCGCGTTTGCCTGCGGCTATGGCTCGTTGAGCCGCTTTTACGACGCGTTCCAGCGGCATATGGGGAAGACGCCGCGGGACTATCGGATGCAGTTCCGGAAGTAGGCGCTGGAGCGCTGGCTCGTCCGACGAGCGCGCAATGGGCAACATCCCGAGCGAACGCGGCGGAAGATCCAGCCCGCTAATGATACCGCGGCAGCAAATTCCCGTGCGCCTCGATCAGCGCGTCTACCAGCTCCTTGATCTCGTCCATCGAGAGCTCGGCGGCGGTGTGGGGGTCGAGCATGGCGGCGTGGTAGATGTGCTCGCGCTTGCCGGTGAGGGCGGCGGCGACCGTCATCTCCTGGACGTTGATGCTGAGGCGCATGATGCCGGCGAGCTGGCCGGGTACGCGGCCGACGCGGATCGGCTGGATGCCGTTGCGATCGACATGGCAGGGCACCTCGACCGCGCATTCCGGCGGCAGGTTCTCGATCAAGCCGTCGTTGCGGACATTGCCGTAGATGAGATTGTGCCGGCCGGTCACCATCGCATGGATGATGGCGGCGGCGTATTCGTTGCTCTTGCAGACCTCGAGCGGCTTCGCCTTGTCCTCGAGCTCGCCCTTCAGCCGGTTCCAATCGGCGATCTGGTCTTCGCAGCGCGTCAGGTACTCGTCGAGCGGCACCGAGAATTTCTTAACCAGATCGTCGCGGCCGCGCTTGATGAACCAGGAATTATATTCCGCGAAATGCTCGGAGGATTCGGTGACGAAATGGCCGAACCGCTTCATGGTCTCGAAGCGGACGGCGTCGTTCTTCGGATAGGTCCCTTCTTCCGCCATCTTCCGCAAACGCGGATAGAGATCCTCGCGCGCGCCATTGGGATGGCGCTTTTCGAACTTGAGGAAGAAGGCGACGTGGTTCAGCCCGGCGCTGGTATAGTCGATGCTCTCGATCGGCTCGCCGAGGCAGCGCGCGAGATGGGCCGAGGTCTCCTGCACGCTGTGGCAGAGGCCGACATAGCGGAGCCCCGGCGCGGCTTGCGCCACGGCCCAGGAGTTCATCGCCATCGGGTTCACGTAGTTCATCATCAGCGCGTCCGGGCAGAGGTCGCGCATGTCGCGGGCGATGTCGAGCAGCACCGGGATGGTGCGCAAGGCGCGGAAGATGCCGCCGATGCCGAGCGTGTCGCCGATGGTCTGCCTGAGGCCGAATTTCTTCGGCACTTCGAAATCGGTCACGGTCGCGGGCTTGTAGCCGCCGACCTGCATCATCAGGATGACGAAGTCGGCACCCTGCAAGGCCTTGCGCCGGTCGGTGGTCGCCTCGACATGCAGCTTCTGCAGGCCCAGCGTTTCGCCGATCCGGCGGGCGACGATCTCGGAGGTTTGAAGCCGCTCGGGATCGATGTCATGCAGGCTGATGGCGCTGGTCGCCAGCTCCGGATTGCTCAGCACGTCGGAGAGGATGTTCTGGGCGAACACCGTGCTGCCGGCACCGATCAGGCAAATCTTGGTCATCAAGGAACCCACCTAATAAACGTCACCCGCGGGCTTGACCCGCGGGTCTTTCTCCGACGGCACCAGATGCGCGGGTCAAGCCCGCGCATGACGGTCGGATGGATTCTATCGCATGCCACCGTCCCGCGGTTCTTGCCGATTAACCGGAGAGCTTTCCCGAAAGCCAGCAATTCAGAAACTCAATTATCAAACGTCATTGCCGGGCCAACGGACGAATGTCCGCATTCGCGGACGGGACCCCGGCAATCTCGCGCCGGCTTGAACCAGATGCCCGGATCAAGTCCGGGCATGACGATTAAAGCTAGAACCGGTCGCGCCAGCTTTTGAGCAGGGTGTTTTCCAGCCCGCGGGCGCGGCCCAGCCAGCTCCGCGCGCCCGGCGTCGGGGCGAGCACACGCCGGTCGAAGCTGGCATCCAGCGCCGCCCGCTTGTCGCGATCGAGGACGAAGATCGCGAAGGCGAGGCGCCTTCCGCTCCTGGCTGTGAGATAACCGCCGAGGCCGCAGGCGAAATCCATGGTGCCGCTCTTCGCCGCCGCTTGCGCCTTCGGGTCATCGCCCATGATCCGGTTGGGCATGCCGGCCAGCACCGGTTCGCGCGCCATCGCCATCAGGATCGCGGCGATCTGCCGGGGCGAGGCGCGGCTCTGGCTGCTCAAGCCGGAATGGTTGACCAGCTTGAAACCGGTCCAATCGACATAAGAGAGATGCTGGCGCAGCCAGTCGCCGAGCGCGGCGCTCGATGCCCGCTGGTCCAGGACCTTCCCGGTCAGGCGCCGGCTGGTGGCGAGGCCGATCAGCTCGGCGGTCATGTTGTTGCTGAATTTCAGCAGGCCGGTCATCACCTCGGAGAGCGGCGGGCTTTCAACCGTTGCGACCGGAGTGGCATCCGCCGGCACCGCGCCCGCCTGCGGCTCCGGCAGGGCGAGGCCGTTGCGCTTGGCGATCTCGCGGAAGACCAGCGCTGTGTTGCGCGCCGGCTGTTTCACCGGCAGGAAGATGGCGCCCTCTTCGGGCAAGGTCGCGGGGAGATCCGGCGCATAGAGCCAGCGCTCGCCGTTCCGGTCGCCGGCATAGAGGAAATTGGCACCGGGCGGCAGCGCGCCATCGGCCGGCAGGAAGCGCACCCAATCCGCCGGCACGTTCATGCCGTCGGCAACCGCGCGCGCCTGGAAGCTGAGCTTGCCCTCGGCATCGCGCGACCAGTTCACCTGGATGCGGTTGAAGTCGACGCTGAGGGCGTCGATGCCGGCATTGTAGGTCGCCTGGATCGGCTGCCCGCCATCCACCTCCGGCGCGGCGCCGGTCGCATTCGCATCATAGAAGAACGCCTTCCATCCGCCTTCAGGCTTCAGCGCCTGGACCTGGCGCGCGAGATCGCGGAGCTCGATATTGGTCAGCACCGGATCGCCGCCGCCCTGGAGATAGAGCGCATCGCCGGCGCGGAAGACCCGGGTCTGGAATCTGTAATCCGCGCCGAGGATCTGCTGCGCCGGATAGACCGTCGCCAGCTTCGCGACCGAGGCCGGGATGAACAGGGCGTCCGCCGTCTGTTCGGCGAGGGCGCGGCCGTCGTCGAGGTCGATCAGCACGAAGCCGATATCCTCCGGCGCGAAACCGGCTTTCGCGATCGCCTTGGTTTCCGGCGTCGCCTGCGGTTCCGCAATGGCGGGCGTGATGCAGAAAGCTGCAAGGAAGAGGACGGCGAGGAAACGCATGAACGGGGGCGAATCTGGTGGACGGGGGCGCGGATCATGGCACCGATAGCGAATATGAGGAATAGGCGACTGTGGTTCGACAAAACTCATCCCCATGGCGCCGATCCTGCGCTAGCCTTGCGGGAATGGATCAAGGGGAGCCGGTCAGATGACGGAATCGGTGCGGGCGCGGCGGGTGCGCGAGCGGCGCGGCACCGGTCCGAAACAAATGCCCTGGCGGCGGGTCCAGAACAGCTTCCGGCCGCTCGAGGTGCTGAGCGAAGAGCAGGTCGAGCGCATCCATCTCGCCAGCCTGAAGCTGCTCGCGGATTTCGGGCTTGAGTTCCAGAACGACGAGGCCCTGAAGATCCTCGCCGCCAACGGCGCGAAGGTCGATCTCGACAGCCGCATGGTCCGCTTTCCGGCGGAGGTCGTCGAACATTTCATCGCCCAGGCGCCGGCGCGTGCCGAGATCTTCTCCTGGAACCCCGGGAAGCGGATCGGCATCGGCGGCAATGAGATCGCCTTCGGCACGGTCGGCGGTCCACCCAACTGCTCCGACCTCGAACGCGGCCGGCGGCCCGGCACCTATCAGGACCAATGCGATCTCATCCGCCTGGAGCAGAGTCTCAATGTGCTCCACTTCTGCGGCGGGGCACCGGTCGAGGCGATCGACCTGCCCGCGGAGACGCGACATCTCGACACCGCCTTCGCTTTTCTGACGCTGACCGACCGCCCGTTCTTCGGCCGTGCGATCGGCGCCACCCGCATCGCCGATGCGATGGCCATGGCGGCGATCGCCCGCGGCGTCGATGTGTCAGAGCTGAGTGCGCAGCCGGCGATCATGTCGGTGATCAGCGTCAACTCCCCGCGTCGGGTCGACAAGGAGATGGCGAGCGGCTTGCTGCAGCTGGTGCGCTCGCGCCAGCCGGCGATCGTGACGCCGTTCACATTGCAGGGTGCGATGAGCCCGGTGACATTGGCCGGTGCCCTGGTGCAGCAGAATGCGGAAGCCTTGGGCGTGCTCGCCTTCGCGCAGATGGCCAATCCCGGCGCGCCGGTGGTCTATGGCGGGTTCACCTCGAATGTCGATATGCGTTCCGGCGCGCCCGCCTTCGGCACACCGGAATATGCGCGGGCCGCCATCGCCGGCGGACAGCTCGCGCGACGCTACACCCTCCCCTATCGCACCTCGAACGTGAACGCCTCGAACGCGGTCGATGCCCAGGCCGCCTATGAGAGCGAGATGTCGCTCTGGGCGGCGGTGATCGGCGGCGGCAATCTCATCCATCACGGCGCCGGCTGGCTGGAAGGCGGGCTCTGCGCCTCGTTCGAGAAAATGGTGCTCGACGCCGAGATGATGCAGATGATGGCCGAGTTCGTGCGCCCGGTGGTGATCGACGACGCGGAGATCGGCCTTTCGGCGCATGAAGAGGTCGCGGCCGGCGGGCATTTCTTCGGCAGTGCGCACACCCTGGCGCGGTTCGAGACCGCCTTCTATCAGCCGATGGTCTCCGACTGGCGCAACTACGAAAGCTGGAAGGAAGCAGGCGCGATCGACGCCACGCAGCGCGCGCATCTCATCTGGAAGGAGCTGCTCGCCAACTACGAAGCGCCGCCGCTGGATGTCGCGAAGAAGGACGCGCTGGCGGAGTATGTGGCGCGGCGGAAGATCGAGATCGCGACGACGGGGTTGGATTAGTCTGAGAGTATCTTCGACCCCTCACCCCAGCCCTCTCCCGCAAGGGGAGAGGGAGATTGTTTCCGCGCTTCCGCGCGTAAGATTGAGACCGTCCGTAGCCGCGGCGAGCAAGACCCCCCTCTCCCCCTGCGGGAGAGGGCTGGGGTGAGGGGTCGACGGGTGTTCCAGTTAGCCCGCGTACAGCCCGGCCTTCACCGCTTTGTGCTTCGTCAACGCATAGAGCGTGTCGATCATCGGGGTCGGGACGCCGGTCACGCGGCCGAGCTCGGCCACCGCACCGACGATAGCATCGAGTTCGATCGGCCGGCCGCGCTCGAACTCG
>Ga0209257_1000335_pt1 | contig 98008 bp, 73 predicted proteins | sample AraplaCvi_mCL_r2_FD_184277 | JGI IMG/M metagenome (GOLD analysis project Ga0209257, IMG submission 184277) | Arabidopsis root microbial communities from North Carolina, USA - plate scrape MF_Cvi_mCL_r2 (SPAdes) (version 2) | ecosystem: Host-associated > Plants > Roots > Endosphere | place: USA...
AAAGTGCGCAGGAAGGCGGCGATGTCGCGGACTTCGGTGGGCTGCAGCAAGGTGTTGAGCTGGGCATAACCCATCCGTTTCACGGCTTCGTCCAGAGTCGGCGCGCTGCCGTCATGGAAATAGGGCGGCGTTTCCGCGACATTGCGGAGGCTGGGCACGCGCAGAAGCACCGGCTCCGGCGAGCCCAAAGGATGGAAGATGCCGTGGCGCTCCAGCAGATTGCCGCCGATATTGACGCCCTGATGGCAGGAGACGCAGCCCAGCGATTTGAAAAGCTGATAGCCATGCTGTTCCTGGGCGGTCAGGACCGCATGGTCGCCTTGCAGCCAGCGATCGAAACGGCTTCCCGGCGTCAGCAGCGAGCGCTCATACGCGGCGATCGCGTCGAGCAGCGCGTTCTCATCCGGCGGGCGACCATAGGCCTGCTCGAACTGCAGCCGGAGCTGCGGATCGGCGTCGAGCCTGGCGATCACGTCCGGAAGCTTCGCACCCATGATGCGCGGGCTTTCGATCGACTGCTTCGCCTGGTCCTCGAAGCTGCGGCTGTTGCCGGTCCAGCCGAGACGGTAGCTGGCCGTGGCGTTGAACACGCTGAGGGTATTGAGCTGTAGCGGCTTGCCGTCCAGGCTGAACTCGCGCATCGCACGGCTGGCGCCGTTGTCGCGCACGTTGTGGCAGGACATGCAACTGCGGCTATCGTCGTGGGAAAGGCGCGGATCGGCGAACAGGCGCGCGCCGAGCGCAATGCGCTGCGGATCGCCCGCGGCCGGCATCGGCAACGGCGCGATCGGCTCGTTTCCGGCGACCGTGCCGGCCGGCACTCCCCAGGACGGCTGCGAGCCCAGCGGCGCGGTGAAGGCCAGCAGGCCGACGCCGAAAAGCAGGAACGCGCCGCAGAGCCAACGGCGCGTTCCCCGGTTCGGAAAATCGAAATCTAGCGCCACCGCTCCCAGTCCCGTCCATACCGCACGCTGCGACCGATATCGGGGCGGGTGAGGCCGATGTCCTGCAACGCGCGGTCATCCATCTGCGCGAGTTGCGCCGTCGCGCGCGCAGCAGCACGGCGCTCCTGGACATAGCTCCAGCACCGGAGCATCGCATGCCCGGCCGCCCGCGCCATGCGGATCACGATCGAGGGCTCGCGCGGCTGCGTTTCACGCCTGGCTTCATCCGCCACATCGAGCGGAAGATCCCAAGGTCCCGCATAGAAAGCGGTCGCACCCAGGGCGAAATGATCGACCAGGCTGCTGAAGCGCGAGGGTGACGGCGCCGCTTCCGGGGAGGTCACGGTCTGCCGGGCCCAGTTCGTCATATGCCGCAGCGATTCGAGGGCCTCGACATCGGCCGGGCTCGCCTGCAGGTTCCGATGCTGTTTGCTCGACATGAGAATCTCCTTTCCAGTGACGATGGAAAGAAGATGGGCGGTGCAAGTTACCGCCCGATCACGCCAAGGCGGAAAGGAGCTACCGCTGTAATACGGCTCGCGGCCGAGGGCGATGCTGGTCATGGCCAACTCAGAACGGCTCGACGGTCAGGCTGAAGACATAGCCGAGCCCGCGCTCCGTCTTGATGATCCGCGGGGCACTGGGATTGGGCTCGAGCTTGCGCCGGAGCCGCAGCACCTGCACGTCGATGCTGCGGTCGAAGATGTCCTCGTGGATCCGGGTCGCCTGCAGCAGATGCTCGCGGCTCAGGGTCCGCTGCGGTGCTTCGAGGAAGGCGAGCAACAGCGCGTATTCGCTCTTCGTCAGCGGCACCACCTCGCCCTCGGCATCGGTCAAACGCCGGCCGCGGCGCTCGAGCACCCAGCCCGCGAAGCGATAGCCGCCGCGCTCCGGATCGCGCTGCCGTGCGACGCGGCCGATCTCCTGGCGCCGGAGCACCGCGCGCACGCGAGCCAGCAGCTCGCGCAACCCGAACGGCTTGGTAATGTAGTCGTCGGCGCCGAGCTCCAGGCCGACCACGCGATCGACCTCGTCGCGGCGATGGCCGGTCATGATGATGATCGGGACGTCCGACCGCGCACGGATCTCGCGCAGAAGATCGAGTCCGTCCTCCTGGCCCAATCTGAGATCGAGGACAATCAGGCCCGGCTCGCCGCGCGCGAGCTGCTGATTCAATTCCTGCCGTCCGGGAACGGCCACGACCGGCATGTCCTGTTCCTCGAAATAGCGCGTGATCATTTTCCGGATCGCGGGATCGTCGTCGACGATCACGACATGACCGCAGCGCGCGGCTGCCTCGCCGTCGCCGCCTGGGTTGTTGGTTGGAGCAAGCTGAATGGGAGTCGGTTGCTGTATTGTCATGGGACGCAGGGGCTCCGTAGCTTTTTTGCTGGAATTTTCCCGCCGCAGGCGCCGCCGCAGCGGTCCCCATGCTGCGTCACCCGGAGCGTTGTTATTTAGAGCCATCCCCAAGAAGGGTCAGATATAGTGAACCTGGGCAGGATTTTGAAGAGATTGCCGAAATAAAACCGATACTGAACGTTGTAGTTCGCGGAATAACCCGATGATTTAAGCGATCGAGCGATCGGAAGGAAAGAATAGAACGTCGAAACGATTGCAAAACCGGCGATGCGACATGCATCACGTGGCGGAACGACGGACCGCCTCTTTGCCGTAAAGCGCCTCGGCCAGGAATCCCACGAGGTGGCGGGTCACTGCTTCGGACGCTTCGAGGGTCGAGATATGACCTGCGTCCGGGACCTCGATGAACGGGCAGTCCAGAATCGCCGCCATCTGCCGGCCTTCATGCGCCGGGCGCGGAATATCTTCGGCGCCCGTCAGCACGAGTTTCGGCATGACGAGGCCGTCGAGATCGTCGCGCGCATCACGCCTGCCGAACAGGAGCCGGCCGATCGGCAGGACTGAATCCCGCAGCCGATCGGAATCCCAGTTCTGCAGCTTGACGCGGAAGGCAGCCGGCAGCGCCGGCATCCGCGCCGTCACGCCCGGCGCGAAGAACAGCGGGACGATCGCATCGAGCAGCGGTTCGGGTATGTGCCCGACGGCGGCGATCGCATCCATCATGGCGAAGTATTTCTGCCGGCTGGGCGCCGGTTCCGGTCCGAGGAAGGTGTCGAGCAATGCCAGCGCAGAAACTCGCTCCGGTGCCAGGACCGCAAGCTCCGCCCCCCACATGCCGCCGACGGAAAGGCCGAGGACAGCAAACCGGGCGATACCGAGCTGATCCATCAAAGCGAGGTGATGCCGCGCGATGTCGGCGAGATCTGTGGTCCCGGCGGGCACCGGGCCGGAACCGCCATGGCCCCAGAGATTGGGAACGATGACCCGGTAACGGCGCGCCAGAACTTCGATCTGCGGCCGCCACATTTCGGCGTCCCACAGATAGCTGTGGCCGAGCAGAACCGCATCGCCGATCCCGAGGTCAAGGAATGTCAGGTTTGAGCCGAGAATCTCGGCGTTTTCGAATGTGTAGGCGAATGCCATGGGTAAACTTTTGGCTGGAGAACGGCTGAGCGAGGGCAACTTGGCCCACGAACGGCTTCGTTTCGGTTTCGAAATCGCCGAACTCCGTTACAGCTGCAACAGTTTCCGCCAGATGCGATGTTTTCCGGTATTCAAGAGCGCGTGAACGTGGCGTGCGGCGACAGGCTTGACCCGCGAGCTTCGCTCGCGCACGATTCCGGCGCGCGGCTCTGATGAGATCGGAATGCACCCTCTTTCCAAACTTCTCGGCCTGGCGTTGCTGACGGCGACACTCACCGCCTGTAACACACCGCCGAATCGGCAGACTTTCCCGGAAATCACCTTCCAGCATCTCCAGCCGTTCCGGCTCGACGTCGCCCGCGTCGAGATCGTCGATGCCTATCAGCCGGATCCCGCCAATGACATCACCGGCCAGTTCCCGGAAAGGCCGGCCGCAGTCGCGCGGCAATGGGGCGAAGACCGGCTGCTCGCCGTCGGCCAGCAGGGCGAAGCGATCTACACGATCACGCTTGCGAAGGCGACACAGACGCCGCTCAAACGCTCGCAAGGGATGGCTGCGGTGACCCACAAGGACCAGTCCGACCGGTACGATCTCTGGATCACCGTCAATCTCGAAGTCCGTTCCGGCGGCAAGTCGGGCGCGGTCACCGCGCAGGCGGCCCGCAGCCAGACCGTGCGCGAGGATATGACCCTCAACGAGCGTGAAAGCGTGCTATTCACCCTGCTCGACGTCAGCATGAAGGACGTGAACGCGCAGATGGAGAAGCTGGTGCCGCAGTACCTGGGCCATTTCCTGCGCTAGTTCTTCTCCGCCCACTCGATCACGCGGCGGAGCAGCGCTTCGCCGGCGGCGAGTTGGTCCTTCGTGATGAACTCGTCGGGCTGATGGGCCTGGCGGATCGAGCCGGGGCCGCAGACGATGGCGGAAAGACCCACCGACTGGAATTGCCCGGCCTCGGTCGCGAAGGACATGCCGAAACTGTCATTCTGACCGGTCAGCAGGCGCATGAGCGATTCGGCATCGCCGTCATGCTCCTCGATCAGCGGCGGCACCGCGACGCGCGGCCGGGTGATGACTTCGGCTTCGGCTGCGGTCTGTTTCAGCCGCGGCAGCAGCGTCTCGGTCACGTAACTCTCCAAGGGCTGCAGCACGAGATCGGGCGTTGCACCCGGCACGCCGCGGAAGTCCCATTCGATACTGCAGTTCCGGGCGATGATGTTGACCGCAGTGCCGCCGTTGATGCGCCCGAGATTGATCGTGCTGTGCGGCGGGTCGAAGCTCCGGTCGAACGGCCCGTCCTGCCGCAGCCGGTCGTAGATCCGCCCGAGCTCGGTCGCGATCTCGGCGGCGGCAAGGATCGCGTTCAGGCCGCGCTCGGGCTGGCTGGAATGCCCGTCGCGCCCGGTGACCGTCGTGGTGAAGGAATAGCAGCCCTTGTGCCGTGTCCCAAGCTTCAGCTCGGTCGGCTCGCCGATGATCGCGATGCGGGGCTTCCGGAAGCGCTTGCCGATTTCGGCAATCATATTGGGCGCGCCGAGGCAGCCGACCTCCTCGTCGTGGGAGAAGGCGAAATGCAACGGCGTCTGCAGATCGCGCCGCTTCATCTCCGGCACCAGCGCCAGGCAGAGGGCGATGAACCCCTTCATGTCCGAGGTTCCGCGCCCGAACCAGCGGTCGCCGCCGTCGCGCAAGATGAAAGGATCGCTCGACCAGGGCTGGCCCTCGACCGGCACGACGTCGGTGTGACCGGAGAGCACGATGCCGCCGTCGCGGTCCGGCCCGATCGAGGCCCATAAGTTCGCCTTGGGCTCGCCGTGCGGCGCCTTGACGATCTCGGCCTTGACGCCGTGGTCGGAGAGATAGCCCGCAATCCAGTCGATGACCGGAAGATTGGAGCGCGAGGAGACGGAATCGAAGCCGATCAGCTTCGCCAGAATTTCAGTGGGCGACATCAACTGTTGCTGCCGATGATGCCGTGCGGCATGCCGATGAAGGCCAGGAACTCGCGCCGGGTCGAGGCGTCGCTGCGGAAAGCGCCGAGCATGCGGCTGGTGACCATGGAGGTGCCCGGCTTGTGCACGCCGCGGGTGGTCATGCATTGATGGCTGGCGTCGATCACCACGGCAACGCCGCGTGGCTGCAGCACTTCGTTCAAGGTGTTGGCGATCTGCGCCGTCAGCTTCTCTTGGATCTGCAGGCGCTTGGCATAGACGTCCAAGAGGCGCGCGAGCTTGCTAATGCCGACCACACGCTTGCTCGGCAGATAGGCGATGTGCGCACGGCCGATGATCGCGGCCATGTGGTGCTCGCAATGGCTCTCGAAGCGCATGTCTTTGAGGACGATCATCTCGTCATAGCCGTCGGTCTCCTCGAAGGTGCGCTTCAGCACCTGCTCGGGATCGACGCCGTAGCCGCGGAAGAACTCCTTGTAGGCACGCGCGACGCGCGCCGGCGTCTCGCGCAGGCCTTCGCGACTGGGATCGTCGCCGGCCCAGCGGATCAGCGTACGGACTGCCTCTTCCGCCTCGGCCTGATCGGGTTTGGCGGCGCGTCCACGCGCCGGCTTCCTGGATGCGCTTCGTGCCACGTTCGCTCCTCTGATCGAAGCTCGCCGTCGCGCCCTAGTTCAGGCGGATCGCCTGATGGGGGCTGTCGAGCGAGAAGGCGGGGATCGCGATGTCGAACCGCTCGCCGCCGGTGCTTTCCATCTGATAGGTGCCGACCATGATGCCGGACGGCGTCTTCAGCGGCGTGCCGCTGGTGTATTCGAAGCTTTCGCCCGGATGCAGGATCGGCTGCTCGCCGACCACGCCCGGACCGCGCACTTCCTGCACGCGGCCGAGGGAATCGGTGATTCGCCAATAGCGATTCCGAAGCTGCACGGTCTCGCCGCCGCCATTCTCGATCCGCACATGGTACTTCCAGACGTAGTGCGATTCCTCGGGCGAGGATTGGTCTTCGAGATAGGTCGGCTCCACCGTCACGGTGATCGCCCTTGTCGTTTCCTGGTACTTGAACATGGTCCTTCCGACAATCCGGCCGGCCGCTGTTCCAACTCCCGAACAAGATTGGCGGTCGAGCATGGATGGGCGCCGGCACGGCCGGGCCCGTTCTGGGATCAAATTCTAACGGCTTTTCCGCGAAAGGAAAATCACGCAAAGGAAAACGGCGCCGGTCAAGACCGGCGCCGTTCCAGTGTTTTCGGGTCCGTCGCTTACTGGACGATGAGTTCGTCGCGGCGGTTGGCCTGCTCCTTCACACCGTCGGCGGTCGGGACCGCATTCTCGGCCTCGCCCTTCCAAGCGGTGGTGATGGCATCGGCCGGGATGCCGGCGGCGATCAGCGCAGCACGCGCCGAGTCAGCCCGACGCTCGGAGAGCTTCAGGTTGTAGGCATCGGTGCCCGAACGATCGGTGTAGCCGGTGATCGAGATCGACTTCGCCTTGTTGGCGCTGAAGTCGGCGACGACGCGGTTGATGACCGCCTGGGCCGCCGGGTTGATGTTCGACTTGTCGAAGTCGAACAGCACCAGGTAGACCTGCGGGGCAGCCGGCGCCGGCGGCGCGGGCTCGGCCGGCTTGGCCTCGAGCTCGGCCAGAGCGGCCAGGAGCTCGTCGCGGCAAGCCGAGATGTGATCGTTCTGGAAGTTCTCTTCCTGCTGCTCGAGCCAGCAGTCGAAGCGCGCCTGGGCGCGGGCGGCGATCTCCGCCTTGTTCTCGCGGGCACCGCCGTCGAGGGCAGTCAGCAGGCGCTGACGGGTCTGCTGGATTTCCGGCAGAACGTCGGCGGGAAGATCGCGCTCGCCCGGATCCTGCGGGCCGACATTCTCGCCGGCGGCCGAGGCCAGGGCCTTGCGGGCGTAGAAGTTGGCGTCGCGCCAATCCTTCATCTCATCCGCTTCGAAGGCCGAGAGATCCTTGTATTCGCGGGTCAGCGCCTGGGTGAAAGGCGAGCCCCCGGTCGGTTGCGCGGTCCGCGCCTGTTCGATTTCGGAGCTGCAAGCCGCGACGAAGCTCAGTGCTCCGAGGGCTGCCATAAGTTTCAGCGTTTTCATATTTTCCTCGCTCTTCTTTTTTCCGCCGGCTCGGCGCGTCGGCAGCATGCCCCCACGCGCGACACTCGAACCTTTGACCGTGATGTAACTGGACCCCTGGGCGATGACCGGCTCCGAAGACAACAGTTCTGCAGCCGACCGGTTCCCCACGGAGCTATGACTAGCGGGGGCACTATAGGTAACTGGGATTGCGATGTCAAAAGTGTGGAATACGAAAATTCTCGAACGAAACCATCAGGTTATATGGAAATCGGTTCTGTTCACGCAGATTTATGCGGTAACTCTGCGTGGATTAGTTTCCGGGCGAAGAAATGCCGTCCAGCGTGATGACAGGTCCGCCCGCGGCGGCGGCATCGGCCGGATCGTGACTGACGAGAAGCACCGGCAAATGCCGCAATCTCGCGGTTTCGAACACGGTCGCGCGGAAGCGTTCGCGCAAGGCTGAGTCCAGCTTGTTGAACGGTTCGTCGAGCAGCAGCGCCTGCGGCGCACTGATCAACGCACGCATCAGAGCCGCGCGCGCCCGCTGACCGCCCGAGAGCGTGGCCGGATCGCGGGCCGCCAATCCGGCCAGGCCCGCTTCCTCGAGCGCCCGCGCGACGACGCGTTCCCGCGCGGCACGGCCTTTGATCCCAGGCGGCAGCGCGAAGGCGAGATTCTCCGCAACTGTCAGATGCGGGAACAGAAGATCGTCCTGGAACAGGATGCCGAGGCTCCGTTGCTCAGGCGGCAGCCCGTCGATCGCCCGCCCGTCGAGCCGGGCCGTGCCTTCGGCGCTGAAAGCCTCAGGCAGCATGCCGATCAGCCAGTTCAACAGGCTGGATTTGCCGCAGCCGGAAGGTCCCATGATCGTGGTCGGGCGATCCGCCGTGACGGTGAAGCTGAGGGGACCGAACAGGCTGCGACCGTGAAGCCGCAACACCAGGCCGGAGATTTCGAGCGTGTTCATGCGCTGCGGTGAAAGCGGCGCGGCCGGCCGAGCAGGACCGCCGCCGTGAAGATCGCCGCCGTCAGAGCGGTCTGCAGGATCGCATAGACGCCGAGCACCCGGCGGTCGCCGCCGCCATAAAGCGCGACCGTTTCGGTCGCAAGCGTGGTGATCCGCCCCGCCCCCGCCAGCACGGTCGGAAGATAGAGCGACAGGCTGACCGAAAGACCGACGGCGATGCCGAGCGCCAGCGGCGCGCGAAGCAGCGGCGCTTTCACCCGCAGGAGAACACGCCAGGGGCCGGCGCCGAGGCAGCGCGCGGTTCGGGCATAGCGGGTGTCCAGCGCCCGCCAGGGCTCGCTCAGACTGAAGAAGACATAAGGAAAGACGAAGAGCAGGTGGAACCAGAGGACCGCACCGGCGCTTCCGGTGACACCGAGCCGGCCGGCAGCGACTTCGAGGCCGAACAGGAAACCCATTTCCGGCGCCAACAGCGGCAGGAACAGAATCCATTGCCCGCGCCGGCCTGCCGCAGCGCCGATCCGGTCCTCGAACTCGAGGCAGGCGACGGCGGTGGCCAAGGCCAGCGCGGTCGCCGCGGCTGCGAGGCCGATACTGTTCCAAAGTGGGAGTGCCAAGGCGCCCGCCACGCTGTCCCAGGTCTGCAGCGAGAAGGCGCTCGGCACGGGATCGGGGAAACGCCAGACCTCCGCGACCGACCAGAGTGCCATGGCGGCGATCGCCGCCAGGCCCAGCATCAACGCAATCCCGGCCACGCCGAGAATCGATCGGCGGATGATCGAGGTGATCCAGGCCGGGACGGCCCGCCGGCCGCTCATGGTGCCGCCCTTTATCATGCGCGCGGCCAGGCTTTCGATGCCGCACCAGATTCCAAAGGCCGCGGCAACCAGCCCGATCTGCAACAGTCCGGCGCCGGCCGCCGTCATGCGGCTGGATAGATCCGGATCGACCGTCAGGCGCAGGATCAGCACCGGCAAGGTCGGCGGCAGGCTGGGCCCGAGGATAATCGAGAGATCGACCACCGAGAGGCCATAAGCGAGCACCGCGAAGACCGGCAGCCGGATCAGGCGATAGAGCTGCGGCAGGATGATCTTCGGCCAGGCAATGGAGTCGGCGTATCCGAGCGAGCGGCAGATGCGGAGCTGCGGCTCCGCATCGAGCCGATGCAGCGCGCCGAGGCCGACGGCCAGAATGAACGGCGTCTCCTTGACCACCAGGACCAGGGCCAGCGCCAGGCCCGCGCGATCGTTCACCAGCAGGTAATCGGGCGGACGATCGAGCGCAAGGAGCGGCGCCGCCAGGCGGAGCAGCCATCCGCTCGGCGCCAGCAGGAAGGCAAGACCGACGGCAACGGCGACATGGGGCGAGGCGATCAGCGCCAGCATGGCGCGGCGCAGCCAGCGGCCGCTGCGGCGATCGCCACGACCCAAGGGATCGAGAACGGCAATCGTCCCGATGCCGAGCACCAGCGCAACGATTGTTGCCAGGAGCCCGCTCACGAGCGTGGTTGCTGCGGCGGTGACGAGACCGGGATAAGAGAGCGCCGCCCGCAAGGGCGCGAGATCGAAGCCGTCCCGGCCGAGCGCCGGCAGATAGCCGAAGGCGGGCAGCGCCAGGAATAAGAGACCGAGCCCGACACTGCCGATGACCACGGCCTGAACCGCGAGCGGCACCAGCGCCGCGGCCCCTGCATGCAGCAGGGGTGGAGACTTCACCGGGCGTAGCGCGCGATCCATGCCTGTTCCAGCGCGGCGACCCAGCTCGGATGCGGTTCGGGCAAGGCACGGCCGAGATCACGCGGCGTCGCCACGCCCTCGGGCAGGCGATCGAAGGCGGCGCGCTCCTCCGGTTCCAGACGATCGAGCGCGAGGACGGTCGGATCGCCCCAGATCTCGGGATCGGCCTTGCGCGCCTGCGCCTCGGGCGAGAGCAGGAAATCGGCCGCGACCAGGGCTCCCGCCTTGGCGTTGGCGTTGAACGGGATCGCCAGAAAATGAGTGTTGGCGATGCTGCCCGCTTCGGGAACGAGCCCGCGCACGGTCTCCGGCAACAGTTTCTGCGCGATCGCCGAAGAGGCATCGGCCGGATTGAAGGCCATGTAGAGATCGACCTCGCCGTCGTTGAGCAATTGCCGCTGCGCGGTGGCGGATTCCGGAAAGGCTTTGCCCTGGCGCCACAAAGCAGGATGCAGGCGATCGAGATAGTCCCAGAGCGGCGCGCTGATCACCGTGAATTGCTGCGGATCCGAAGGCTGTTGCAGGACGGCAGGATCGGCACTCAATTCATGCAGCACCTGCTTCAAGAACGTGGTACCGATGAAATCGGGCGGCGCCGGATAGGCGAAGCGGCCGGGGTTCTCCTGCACCCAGGCAAGCAAGGCTTTCATGCTGCGCGGCGGCGTCGCGATCCGCGCCGAGTCATAGAAGAATGTGAACTGCGCCATGCCCCAAGGCGATTCGAATCCCTCCGTGGGCACGGTGAAATCCACCAGCAGCGTTGGATTGCGCGCCGGATCGACCAGACGGAAGTTCGGCAGCAAGGCGGTGAAGGGTCCGAAGAGCAAGGCCGACGCTTTCATGGCGGCGAAATTCTCGCCGTTGATCCAGATGAGATCGACGCTGCCCCCATCGCCGCGCCCGGCCGTCTTCTCAGCCAGCACGTGCGAGACCGCCTCAGCCGTATCGTTAAGCTTCACCAGCTTCAGCACGACGCCGTGCCGGCGCTCGAGCTCGCCTGCTGCCCAGAGAATGTAATCGTTGATCTTGGGGTCGCCGCCCCAGGCGTTGAAATACACGGTCTGCCCGGCGGCCTGCCGCAGCGCCGCCGCGAAATCGGCCGGCACCGGATCCGCTAGGCCGGCGCGGGCACAAGGTGCGAGGCCGGCGGCAACGGCTACGGTTTGAAGCAGCGCGCGACGCGTCAGGCGTCCATTGGGCGGCATCGTCTCTCCCTGGAATAACGGCGAGAGATTAGAGCCTTTGCCCCGGAAAAGGCAGCCGGCTTGAACCAAGCCCCGGCTTCGCCTATAAATTCAGCGCGCGAGCCGCGGGTGTAGCTCAATGGTAGAGCAGAAGCTTCCCAAGCTTACGACGGGGGTTCGATTCCCCTCACCCGCTCCAGCGTTTCCGCCGATTCTCGCGCCTACGATCCTTCCATAAAGCTTTCTTGGCACAATTTGGCACACTCGAGGGCAGACGCTCACGGGTGGTGGCGAATTGAAAACAATAAATTCCGCGTACAGGTCAGACGAAACGGGACCTATCAGTCGAGGACGTTCGGCTCGATCAGGGCGGCCGAGGATTGGCAGGGCGTCGTCGAAGATAAGGCGATGGTGGAGGGGATCATCGATCAGAAGACGGCAAGGCGGACGACTCTCGCCAGAGCCGGCGCCTGGATGGTTGACGGCAATCGCTCTGGATCGCGTGCCAACACTAAGAACGTCTTCTCGAAACTCCGGTATTGGCAAGAGAGCCGGTTCGACTCCTGGGCATTGCCGACGATCCATGACTGGGATCTGATCGAATGCGGTGCGATGTTCTGGACCAAGATCAGGCCGAGCACGGAGAAACGGTTGGCCCGGACGCCAGTGCTCGACACAGACTGTCATGCACCTTCGGCACGAAGGGATATCCCACCTGCTCGAGGTGACCGACCTGCGCGACAACGAAATCATGCAGATCGCTCGGCCGCGTGCCTGCGTGGAGGCAGGGTTCAGGCCGCTGCCTCTGCCGAGCCTTGCGGCCGCCAGGCGGCAGGTCTCTGGCCACGACCGGCACCAGCCTTAATCAATTCGCCACCAACTGCTATCGGCGTGCAGGGGCTGCAAAAAAGATCGCGCGATGTGACGAACGCCACGCCGAAAGCCTCGTGCGGCGCGCTTGTTTCGCGTTAAGCTGGGCAACTTCCGAGAGAGTTCGGGCACCAAACCCATCTACCTTCGTTGTGCTCGCTTCGTTGAGTTCGCGTCGGCATGCCGATTTTGGGGGCAGCAACTCGCATGGCGGTTACCCAGCGCATCGTGGCGATTGTCGGACGATTGGGTGTGCACCCGATGGTCCGCTTGCCGCTGCCCGGGCGCAGGCTTATCGCCTACCTCGCTCTGACCGGTGCGCCGGTTACCCGCGCCGTGGCTTCCGCCACTCTCTGGCCCGATTGCCTGGAGGAAGTGGGGCGCGCCAATCTGCGCCGCGCGATCTGGAACGTGCCTGCCGGCTGGATCGTCAGCACGGGCGACGAGCTGATCCTCGACGCGGTGACGGATCTTGCCGAAGCCGAGGAGGCTGCAGCCCGCGCGATCGACGGCAAGGAGCTGAAGCTCGCGGATATCAAACTGCTGTCGAGCGATATCCTGCCGGGGTGGCATGAGGAATGGGCCCTCGCCGCGCAGGAGCAGTTCCGGCTGCTGCGGGTGCAGGCGCTGGAAGCCGCCTGCCGCACGATGATCGCTTCCAATCAGCTGGCGCTCGCCACGCAGGCGGGCTCGGCGGCGCTTTCGGCGGAGCCGCTCCGCGAATCCGCGGCTGAAGCGCTGATCGAAGCGCATCTCGCGCAAAACAATCGCTACGAGGCCGTGCGCTGCTATCGATCCTTCGCCGAGCGCCTCGAGGACGAATTGGGTGTTGTTCCGCATCCTTCACTCGCCGCCCGCCTCGGCCCCTGCCGCGTCGCGTCCTAGCGATTCCGCTCAGAAACCCCAGCATTTTCCTAGCCAATAACCCGATGTCGCTGCGCGCACCTCGCTCGCGTCGGACGCCGCGCGGACGCCACAAGGACGTCAGCGGAACGTCCATGTGACGAGGCGCCGACGATCCGGCGGTCGTGCGCCGGATGGGCCGTGGACGTTTCCCGCCCGGCAATGCGACGGGACGCGCGACGCTCGCCGGACGCCCGCTGTGCTTTTCTTTCGCCACTCAGTTTAGGGAGCGACGTCATGACACTGGACGAACAGACCACCGCCGGGAGCAGCGTCCTCGAAACGCCCTTCATGGAAACCATCAACGCCGCTGCGCCGACGCCCGGCGTCGGCGCGCGCGGGTTTTCCGGATCGGATGAAGCCGTCTCGCCGTTTGTCGGCGAGGCACTCCGCGAAACATCGGTAAGCGAGACCGAGCAGCTCCTGGCAGAAGCCCTGGCGGAGCTCCGCGACGAGGCCTTCAATGAATCGATCGCGTTTCTGGCCGAGGAAACCGAGCGGGCGGTCGACGAGCGCTTCAGCGACGAAGCCGGCGTCAGCCAGGAAGACCGCGAGCGGTTCGGCGAGACCTACCTCTCCGCCGTCGGCTTCGAGGCCGAGCAGTACCTGACCTCTCTGGAGACGGGTCTCGCCGGCCTCGATATCGCATCGCTGACCGAAGAGCAGCTCGATCAGAAGCTCGAGCAGTTCAACCCCAGCATCGGCGACTTGACTCCGGCCGGCGAGGAGTTCATCGGCGGCCTGATCAAGAAAGCCAAAGGTGCCATCAAGTTCGTCGCGAACGCCGCGAAGAATGTGGGCAAGTTTGCCGGCAAGCTGCTGGGGCCGGTGCTGAATAAGCTGAAAGGGCTGATCCGGCCCCTGCTGCGGCGGGTGCTGTCCTTTGCGATCGGCCGGCTCCCGGCGCCGCTGCAGAGTCCGGCCCGGCTGGTCGCCTCGAAGATCCTCTCCGAGGACGAGGATCGGTTCGAGGCCGAGGACGAAGATCATGAAGGCGCCGCCGCGCCGGCCAATCTTTCCGATCCGGAAACGCTCGCGGAGGAGTTCGATGCGGCCCTGGCCGAGGTCTTCGCCAGTGGCGGCCAGGTCCAGAGCGAAGAGGAAGACCTGGCCGACGGCGATCGCGAAATGGACGGCCGGCAGCTGGAGCGCCTCGCCGAGGCGCGCGGGCGGCTGATCGACGCCTTGAAGAGCGGCGATGAGGAAGCGGTCGGCCCGGCCATCCAGCAATTCGTGCCCGCGCTGCTCGGCGCACTCAGGATCGGCATCAATCTGGTCGGCCGGTCCAAGGTCGTCGGATTCCTCGCCGGGTTTCTGGCGAAGCTGGTCGGAAAATGGGTCGATCCGAACCTCGCCAAGCCGCTCTCCAACGCGATCGTCGATACCGGCCTGCGCCTGCTCATGCTGGAGAACGAAGACGAGCAATCGACCGCTGCAGGAGAAGCGGCTCCGGTCGCGCTCGCCAGCGTGATCGAGGATGCGGTGCGCCGCTTCGCCGAACAGGAAGACTATATCTTCGAGCACGAGCAGCTGGTCGAGCTGGCTGCGGCCGAAGCATTCTCCCAGGCCGCCGCGACCCATTTCCCGCCACAATATCTCCGCCCGGATCTGCGCCAGGCGACCGATCTCGGCGGCACCTTCGTCGCGCGCCGCCCGCGCGCGATCCGCACCTATCGCAAATACAGCCGCGTGCCGGAGATCGAGATCACACCGCAGATCGCCGACTCGCTGCCGAGCTTCGGCGGCACGACGGTCGGTGCGGCCCTCCGAGCGAACGGCGTCGCGCTGCCGGCCAAGGCCCGGATGCACATCTTCCAATCCGCGCCCGGCACGACCTTGTCGGCGATCGCGCGGTCGGATTCCAGCCTCACCGCCGGGCGCGGATATACGCCGACGACGAGCTTTCATCCGCTGACGCCGACCGCCGCCGGCGTGCTGCTGCGCGAGCCCGGCCTCGGCGTGCGCACGCCGCCGGCCTACCTGCGCTCGACCAACCACATCGCGGCGGGCCAGCGCTTCTATGTGCTGCAACCCGTGGGCGGCAACCAGGCGCCGGAAGCGGCACCGCGCGGCGCACGTGCGGCCGCCAGGCGGCTCACCCCTGGCGCCAGCCGGATCAGTCTCGACCGCCGGCGCGGCCGGGTCACTGTGCGCCTGTTCTTCTCCGAGTCCGAGGCGCAGCGGATCGCCAGCCGAATCCGCGGCGGCCAGGGCGGCGCCCAGCTGCTCCAGGCGATCATCCAAGCGTACCGTGGTCTCGACGGCAGCGCGGCGACGCCCGTGCTGCGCGAGGACGAGCAGGTGTTCGAGGATCTGGTTCCACGCGCCCGGCGCCCGCTCGCACGGCCGCGTCCGGCGCTGATGCGCAAGCTGCGGGCCTGGATCCTGCCTGCTCTCGCCAAATGGGTCGGCCAGAATGCCCAGCAGTTCGTGCAAGCGGCGGCGCATCCGGAGAGCGGCATCACGGTCAAGATCCGCGTGACCGGCGTCCCGGACCTCTCGCCCGTCGCCGCACGCAAGCGGAACACTGCGGGCGCGCCCGCAGTCGCGATCGCGATCCTGCCGGGGCGCCGCTGATGAGCGACGCAACCGAGCTCGATGCCGCCCTGGTCATTGCCGATCTCAAACGGCAGTTGGCCCATTGGCTGGCGGCGGCCCGCACCTTCCGCGATGCCGAGGAGTTCGCATCGCTGGAAGCCTGGCGTTCGGTCGAACGCGACGTCGGCGCGCCACTGCGCCGGCAGATGCACCAGACTGTCGAGGCGATGATCGCGATGGGCGAAGGCACCGAGAAGCTGATTGCCGATGCCCGCCGCGATCCGGCGCTCCTCCCGAAAGCCGCCGCCGCCGTGCTGCGCTTCCGCCGGCGCTACGTCCAGGTGGACACCACGCTCGATTTCCTCGGCGACGCGGTCAACTCCCGCACTTCGGCGGTGCTGCGCGCGGCTTTGGCGAATCTCGACGACCTCGCCGTCGCCAGCATGTCGCCGGCGCTCATCCGCGCCGGCAAGCCGGTGCCGCGCGTCCTCACCTATCAGGACAAGGGCACCGGCGCCTCGATCCTGCGCGCCGGCGTCAGGCTCTGGGCGCCCGGCGCCATCATGCCGGTCGCCGCAATCAAGGTCGTGCGGCACAATCTCTATCGGCCGACCTCGCTGTTTCACGAATCCGGGCATCAGGTCGCGCACCTGACCGGCTGGACGACCTCGCTCCAGGCGGCGCTGGCCAAGGCGCTCAAGGACGATCGCGAGCTTGCCGCCATGTGGACGCCCTGGGCGTCGGAGATCGCCGCCGACGTCTTCGCATTTCTGCACACCGGCTATGCCTCGGTGGCGGCGCTCTATGACGTGGTCAGCGACGCATCCGCAATCCTGCGCTGGCCGCTCGGCGATCCGCATCCGATCGGTTGGCTGAGGACCGCGCTCGGCTGCGCGTTCTCGACTCATTGCTTTGGTGTCAGCGGTCCCTGGTCCCATCTGCTGCGCGCCATGGATGCGCATTATCCGCCGACCCTGGCCGACGCGGCCGTGCAACCGCTGCTGAAGCGCTCGCGTGCGGCCATGCCCGCGATCGCCAAGGCCTGTCTGGAAGCACCGGTTCCGGCGCTGAAGAACGCGCCCATGACCTCGGTCCATGATCCGGCGCGTGTCTCGCCTTCGGCGCTGGCCGCACTCGAACGCAACGCCGGACCGACGCTCTGGACCTCGCCGCATTGGCGCAGATCCGAAGGAATCAGAATCGTCGCGCTCGCAGGCCTGCGCGAGGCTGAGAACCCCGAAACCGCACACCTTTGGATCAACCGTGCCCGGGCCTGGCTGACGACGCCGCGGACCCAGGCCGCTGCATGAGCTCGTGAAAGGAGAGACCCATGAAAAAGAATGACGACGCAAGCCCGCAGGAGACCGTGATCGCCGAGCTCTTGGAACGGATGAGCGAACGCGACCGAGCGATGTGGGCACAGTTGAGCGAACGCGACAGCAAGCTCCAGGACCGAATGATGGAGCTGTTCGCCCGCATCCTCGAGAACAGCTCGGTCGACCGGGTGATGGCAGCCGGCTTCGACAGCGTCGCGGAGCAGCTCAAGGCACAGCTGAGCCCGCTCCGCGAGCTGACGCCGCAGCGGGCGCAACTCAAGCCGGAGCAAAAGGAGTTGCTGGGAAACATCAGGCTCGCTCTCGCCCGGCCGGTCTACGCGCTTGCGCGAGAGGATATTCCCAGTCGCCTCTTCATCACAGACAGCAGCAACAATGATGGGAGAACTGCATCATGATACCCCTTCTTCTCCAACGCATGGTCGCCGGCAACGGCAGCAATGCCCCGATGACCAAGGAAGACGCGGCGCTACGCGTGCTCAGGGCCGATCCGTTCGATCTTTCGCTCTACATGGAGCAGGTCTGGGATGCCTCCAATCCTTGGGTCACGATCCCCGGGGCGGGCCCTGCGCGCCGGAAGCTCTACGCGACCGGCGAGTTTTTCACCTATCCTCCCACCGCCCTGCCGGGTTGGGACCATCTCGGCTACAGCTACGTGATCGAGAATACCAGAATCGTCCAGATCCTGCGCCGCGTGGTCCGCGAGTATCGCTCGGGCGAAGGGCTGGGCCTGCCGAGCATCGATACGCAACGCTGGCTGGATGTCACCGAAACCTTGATGTTCGGCGCCGGCAATCCGACGACGACCTGGCTCTCGACCAGCACGGTGCGGCAGGATCCAGAAGCCGTCCGGCGCAACGCCTATTGGCGCTACTTCGGCCTCGATCTCGCCTTCGGCACGGAAGACAACCGTCCGCCGGTCTATGACAAGGCGAATGCCGCGAACACAGGTTTCGTCCGCCTGTTCGAGGAACTGCTCTACGAGCTCTGGCAGGCCATCACGAATGTGCGCAACATCTCCGGGGCCAATGCGGCAGACGATGACCGCATCTACCGGATCGCCGAAGAGCTCGGTTATGTCCTCAGATCGCGTCGCCAGAAGAGCACACTGAGGCGCGAGGAACTCGCAGCCGCCCTCGTGCTCGGCTGGGCCCACCTCACCGTCTCGGTCAACTCGTCACTGGTCTCGGATATGTCTGCGACCGCGACCAACGCCGCGACGCGTCTGCAGCTGATCGGCGAGCGTGTCGGGCTGCCGGCCCATTCGAAGAGCTCGGCCTTCTTCTCCATGGCCGACGATCTTTCGATCCTGCTTTACACGATCGAGCTCGGCCTGGTGACGGGTCCGGAATATGCATGGATCCTTTATCTGGAACAGCCGCCCACCGGCATGACCCAGAAGCCGGTCGGCGAGGAGGCGCGCCGGGTCATCACCGAATGGGCCGCAGCGACCGGCAAGGATCTCAAGACGCGCGCCAAACCGATCGAGATCGCGCCGCGCCCGCGGCTCGCGGTGGTCAACTGACGCTTGCTATCGAAAGGCCAGAATCATGCACGGCAATCATCCAGGCGACGAACGGCTCGATCCCGGCGGATTCGAGACCCCGTTCACAGAGCGTCTCGACATGTTGGAGAACGCCGATCAACGCGGCGAGCTCGGTTTCGACGAGACCGGCTTCGTCACAGAGCCGGGCTCTGCGCGGCAGGAGGCGAGAGCGGACTCGGAGTGGTCCGAGAGCGCCGTGAGCGCTGCGGAAACCGAAGCCGCGGCCGCGAGCGAAGCCGAGTGGCTCGAAACCGAATGGCTCGAGACGCCGGGCGGTGCCCAGACCGAAAGTGTCGAGAGCTTTGCCGAACGGCTGGGTCGCGCCTGGTCCAGCCAGCGTAACGGCGATCCGACGCCGGAAGCCATGAAGGCCTGGCTGCTCCAGGACCACGAGGACACCGTCGCCGGCGCGCGGCTGCGCTGGCGGGGTCGCAAGGTCGGCGCCGATTTCTGGACGCGAGTCAGCCGTGCCTGGATGATCGCCCGCGAAGAGCAGATGCGCTTCCAGCCGAACTTCCCCGGTGTCGCCGGGCTGGGTTCGTTCGCGCCGCCGAGCGCGAAGGCGGCCTTGGTCAGCGATCCGATTGTAGACGGCAGCAATGTGGCGCCGATCGCACCCTTGACGCTGCGCTTTGCCCGCCAGCTCCGGCAGCGCTATCCAGGCGTCTCCATCTCCAACTATCGCGGCCATGGCGGCGGCGCTTTCCTCAACCGCGGCTACTCGCTCGATCTCTTCATTCCGGGCCGCGATGCGCGCGGGTTCTACAAGAAGGAGGATGCGATCCGCCTGCTGCGCGCAGTCCACGCGGCGGCCGGTGCCGTCCAGGCGCGCTGGCGCGCCATCTACAACGATTTCTCGGTTGCGGATGCGGTGAACCGGCAGCTCGGGCGCAAGCATGTGATCTTCGTCGGCGCCGCCCAGAAGAATCGCGCCAAGGCCGTGACCGGTCTCAACTGGCATGGACCCGATCCTCTGATCCTGCACGTGCATCTCGACCTGGCGCCGCTCGGCAGCGCCAATCTCGACGAGGCGGAGGCCCCAATAGGCGAGGTCGTTTCAGTGGCCGGCTGCGGATGCGGCGGGGCGAAGTCGGGCAACCGGGAGGACGAATGGTTGGCTCCCTCCGGCGAGGTGCAGTCCTTCCACGACGAGCAGCTCGACCAGTTTTCCGATGAGGATCGCGTGGGCGAGGATCGCGAAGCCGAGGACCGGGAGAGCGAGGACCGCGAGGGCGAGGAGACCGAGCACGGCCGATACGATGCGACGGGCGAAGACGAGGGTGAGCAGTTCCAGGACCTCGACGCGTCGGAGAACGAGACCAATCCGCTCGAGGCCGCAGGCCTCAGCCCCGCCGAACGCAAGGCGCTCGAGATTACCAGCACGCTCGAGACAGGAAAGCGCGGCGGCTTCTACGGCCTCAGTGGGAACTTCGACGGCCAGGGCCTGTCCTTCGGGCTGGTCAACTGGACGATCGGCACCGGCAGCCTGCAACCGCTGCTCCGCGACTTTGCGCGCGAGCAACCGGCCCGTTGGGCGGCGATCTTCGGCGGCGATGCCGAACGCTTTCTGACATTGATCAAACCGAAGACCGAAGCGGCGATCCGCGTCCAGCACCGCTTCGCGATCGAAGAGATGAATGCCAAGCGGACCGTCAACGGCCGGACCGTCTGGTCGATCCGCGAGCCCTGGCAGGGTCGGTTCAGGAAGCTCTCCGAGGACCGGGCGTTCCAGCAAATCCAGATCCGCTATGTCCGCGACCTGCTGGCGCGAGCGGCCTACTTCTGCCGCTATTTCAGCCTGAAGAGCGAGCGGGCCTTTGCGTTCATGTTCGACGCCGTCTCCAGCCACGGCAAATGGTGGCTGACCAAGAAGATCGGCGGCGTGGAAAAGCGTCGCCTGCTCATCCGGGAGCGGATCGCCGGCGGCATGCCGCCCGAGCGCGAGCTGCTCCTCATCATCGCCGAGGTGCTGGGGGCCACGTCGGCGCCGCGCTGGGCCGACAAGGTCCGCGCCCGCAAGCGCTGGTTCGTGACCGGCCAGCATCCGCGCGCCCGCGAGCTCGCCGGGCTCGAACCCAGCCCCGACCGGCCGTGGACGGTGTCAGCGGGCGTGGAGGGGAAGGAAACGGGCGAAAGCCTCGACTGGCTCGATTTCGAGTCCGCGCTGGGAGAAGACGAAAGCTATGAGACGCGGGACGAAACCGAGGACTATTCCGAGCCCGAAGTGCAGGGCTTCGACCAGTTTGACCAGGGCGAATGGCAGCCGAGCGAAGCCTTCCTGGAATCCGTGACGGAAGCCGCCGAGAGCATCTATTCCGGCTTCGACGAAGCCGAGGACGAGGCGTTTTCCTGCACCTTCTACCCCACCGGTTATGAAAAGCTCATCCGCCAGAAGGGCACCAAGGAAGGCGAGGTGCTCGATCGCACCACCGGTGACCGTACGACCAATCTCAGTCTCCAGTTCCGCGACTATGATGTGAACGCCTATCTGGCCGGCACGAAAAGCGCGCATAGCTTCGCGCTGGCGCGTGTCACGGAGTTCCTGCAGGCGCGCCTCGTGGCGGGCGCGCCGGTCGAGGTGACGATCACCGGCTCGGCGAGCAAGACCGGCACCGCCACATTCAACCAGAAACTTTCGGAAAAACGCGCCGCGTGCATGGCGTCGCTGATCAAGACATCGCTGGGGCCGGGCCCAGCGGCGCGGATCCGGTTCAACGAACGCGGCGAAGGCTTCACCAATGCTACATGCAAGGGCTCGGATTGCGAGCTGCCGGGCTTCCGCTCGGTGCTGGTCAGCATCCACGCGCCGAACAAGCCGCCACCGCCGATCCCGCCGGAAATCCCGGGCTGGGACAAGTATGAGATTCGTTGCTGCGCGTTCCAGAGCACGTCGCTTGGCGAGGTCTTGATCGATGAACTCTTGAACAAGCTGCCCGGTGGTCTGCCCCGCGAAATCGCCGAAAAGCTGACGCCGATCCTGAAGAAGCGGCTCGAGGCGGCGCTGAAGCGCCTGCTCAAGCGACTGCCCAAGCTCGGCCGGCTCGTCGGCGATCTGAGCAAGCTGCTGAAGTTCCTGCCGATCGAGGTGACGCGGCAGAAGGCGATCTTCCAGATCCGTGAGCGCGGCAAGCCCGATCCCGCCGTCATCACGCTCTGCTATGACGGGTGGGGCGGGCGGCTCGCGCTCCCGATCCCCGGCTCGCTCGACGATGCCCTGGACGAGCTGCTGAAGAAGATCCCAGGCGTCGGCAGCAACGACACGGCGCGCAATGCCCTGAAGAAGGTCATCAAGGAGGAGCTTGAGAAAATCTTGCCGGAGCGCGTCCTGAAGACGTTGTCGAAGCTGGACAGCACGGTTCCGGGACCCTGGAAGCCCTTCGACCTCAACCGCAAGGCAACGCTCGCGGTGTTCGCGGTCGATGCCGACATCTTCGTCGACCTGATCACCGGTCTCACCGGCCCCGGCCGGATCATGCTGGGCTTCGACGGCGGGCAATGGACGCTGCCCGATCCCGCCCGGCGTATCCGGCTGAGCTGTGGGGATTGCGCCACCTCGATCATTCCGGTGCAGGTCGATGGCGGCAACGGCATCGACCTGCTGTCGGTCAACAAGGGCAAGCTGGTGCCGCGCGGCTGCGAATGTTCCGAACAGACCAGCGAAGCAGAGCTGTTTGCATTCGCTTGATCGATGCGACAGAGCTGGCAGAGGACGCACCTGGAACGGCTTGTCCGATCTGGATCGTGCTTCGTCAAGCAGTGCACATGTGGAGCCATCCTGCGAGTTCCAGCGCGAGGCGGCCGATCCACCGCTCGCTGTTCAACTGCTGCCCGAGTATTGGCGGGACGATCAGCAGCGGCACGAGCAGCAGAAAGAGCGGCAACAACCTCCGCCGCCGGGCCACGGCACTGCCGACGAAGAGTTGGTCGGGCACCATCAGCAGCAACGGCGCCGTGATGCCGATTGCGGCACCGAGCAGCGTCTCCTGGACGGTGTGGGCATTGAGGAGGATCCGCGACAGCGCGACCGCCGTGACCATCAGCGTGCCGCACCCGAGTGCCGCATAACGTCGAGCCGGCGAGCCTATCGCCTGGGCGGCCAGCACCATCAGTCCCCCATAGGCCGCGGCGGCAGATGCGGTATGGCCGCTGGGACTCCGGATATCGAGCACTGGCAGCAAGTGACCACAGGGGATGAACACAATCTTGGCGATGAGAACACCACCGAGCGCGACCGCGATCGCAGCACACCACCAGAGCGCGGCGCGCGCCTCGCCGAGCGCCATCAACAGAACGAGCACCGCCAAGACCAGCGGGAGGACGACCGCCTGGTCCGCAAGATCGGTGATGAAGACGATCAGCGGAAGATTATGCATGCGCCAGGACGATCAGACCGTTATGGCGTCGGCCCTCGTTTCACCGATGACGCCGATACGCCGGTGCCGGCCATCAACTGCCCCGACGGGGCAGATGGCTGCGGCCGCGCAGTGCCGCGCAGCTTATAGAAGGCGATGAGCAGCCAGCTGCGGACCGGCTTCTCCCAGGCGAGATAGATCAGCACCGAGACGGCAATGGTCACGAACGGGCTCGCGAAGCGGCCGAAAGTGTCGTCGCTGACATAGTGCATCCAGGCGCGCACCGGGCCTTGCACGATGTACATCGCGTAACTGGCCGCCCCCAAGAGGACCATGACACGGGTCGAGAGGAACCAGGCGAGAAGGCTGCTCTCGTCGGTCAGCAGCACCAAGAGGACGCTGCTGAGCGCCATCGCCGCGCCGAGCATCCGAGGATCGTTGAACAGCGCCATCAAGGCCACGATGCCGAAGGCGACGCCGATCGTCAGCACATTGCTCGCGATTCGATTGAGTTTCAGCTCGTGCAAGGTGATCACGCGGCAGACCAGCATGCCAAGCAGGAACTCGATCGAGCGCAGAACCGGCAAGGGCAAGGCGACCAGATTGCCGACGGTCGGCGCCTCTGAGGTACCGGGAGCCAGCGTCGGAATGCCGAACATGATCATCGCCCCCCAGCAGATCACGGTCAGAACGACGATCACCGACAGATCAAGCGCCAGGACCAGCGGGAGCACGAAGGGAAAGATCAAGTAGAAGAAGAACTCGACCGAGAGCGTCCAGGCCTGCATAACCCAGGCATAACCCTGCTCCGAGGACACCGGCGTCCAGGACTGAGTGAGCGTGAGCACGCGAGCGGCGTCGCCGAGCAGCAAGGGATGCTCCAGCACCGGCAGTGCAATCAGCAGGGCCAGCACGTAGACCGGATAGATCCGCGCGAAGCGCGCGAAGAAGAAAGGTGCCAACCACTTCTTCTTGATCTTGTCCTGATAGTTATAGGTGAGGATGAACCCCGAAAGGATGAAGAACAGGCTGACGCCGAGATATCCGTGATGCAGGAAATTGCCGACGAACGGCGGCGCGCCCGCGCTGGCGATGTAGGTGGCGCCGTAATGGAACACCAGGACCAGCGCGGCCGCCAGGAACCGGACGCCGGTCAGCGCATCGATCCGTTTCGGCGCTCGCGCCACGCCCGGGTTACCTGTCTGTGCTGAGCTTGCCAAGTGGATGCGACCGCCCCGATCTATCGATTACCGAACGCAGAATCTGCCGGCGCTGCAATCGCGCCGAACCCCCGACGAGAGTCCGCCCAGTAACGGAGAGATCGAACGGTGGTTCCGTCCACCGATTGCATTGCAGCAAAGACTACACTTCGGGCCCGGAATTGCCAAGCGAAAGGGCCGAATCCCGCGCTCCAGGCGGGCACCGACTGAACCTTCCGCGCTTCCTTGCCTATGAAGTGAAGGCAAGCGCAAAGGCGTTAAGATCAGTCATAACCAAGGCTGGTGCGGAAGATCTGCTCGCCCACCGCATGGGCATGATGGCCGGCATTGTTGAGGTGGATGCCGTAGCTCCGGGAAAACGCACCGGCGATCGTCACCGAGCGCAGACTGGTGGGTACGACATCATGGGCGAGATCGAAGGCGTCCTCCTCCGGCGTCATCGAAGTGAAGCCGCCGGCCGCAGCCCATTCCAGTCCATGGGCGATGAGATCGCTGCGCACATCGTAAAAGTGCGGGCCGAAGACTTTGGCGAGCCCGGCATTGATGTCGATGATCTTCCGATAGACCGAACCGCCGCGATACTCTTCATCGCGTTCGGTGGTCTTCTGCCGCTGGCCACCGTTGCAGACCCCGATGAAGTAGTATCGGGCCTTGGGATCCGCGGCCAGCAGCGCATCCTTCATGGACTGTGCCGCCTTGAGAATGGTCGACAAAGTCACGAGACGGTCATTGTAGCCGCCCTGCAAGCGCCAGATCCGGTCGGTGAAAATCGCGAGGTTGCGCGGCAGATCGGTCAGAAACCGACCGGACACGCAGGTGGCCGGCCCGTGGCCGAAATCCGAAAGCGGCTGACCGCCGATGCCGCGGTTGAGGTCGTAGCGCGGCGGCGAATAGCGCCGCGACTGCAGGAAGGCCGCACCGGTATAGGGCAGGCCTTTCGCCATGGCGCCGGCGGTGAAGCTGTCGCCGTAGTCGAGCTGCACGCGCGAACGCTTGACCGCGGCGCCCTCCTTCACGGCGAAATCGCCGCCGGTGCCGCGATTGGCGAGGAAGGCGGTCGCCGGCTCGCCCGAGCGGATCGTGCAATAGACCGCAGGCGGCTTGCCGGTGATCTTCTCGCCATGCTCCCCCGGATCGACCAGCGCGCCGTCCCGATAGATCCGTTGGACCATCGCCGGCGCCGACCAATCGACAAACTCGCCCGCGAACATCATGAAGGTGCCGATCATCGCGGTCAGCCGGTTTCCGCCGGATGCCGTTGCGCCGAAGGTCCAGTCCGGTTCCGCGAAGCGCGCGTTGAACGGAAGCCCGGTATCCGCGGTCACCTCGACGTCGGGCGCGCCGTTCCTGAAAATGCTGCCGATCTTGTTCCCTGCCGGCCGGCCCACATCGAAGGCGATGAGAAACACCGCGTCCGGGTCGCCCTTCTTGAAGGTGCTCCGCGTCCTGAACAGGAAGGCGCGCGCCCCATCGCCGATCGCCACCGCCAGGCGATTGTCGGCATCGCGGAAGATGCGCACGCGCCCCTTGCCCGAGCGCCAATATTCCTGTGCGACGCCGTCGCCGACCGAAGGCGGCTGGGCCGTGAGGACGAATGTGCCGGTGCGGCCGTCGGCGGCACCGTTCAGCGCGCCGCCGCGGGTGAGATAGGTGTCGCCGGCGAAGACGAAATAGTCGGGTATGTCAGCCGTATTGCGTTCGGCCGGCAGCCAGTGGCGGAACGGCGGTCCCGCGACACCGACCGCTGAGACGGCGCGGAGATACCATCGGCGGGTGACTTCCATTGACTCGCGGAACCAGGGATCCGGCTAGTAGGGCTTCTTTGCGTAAGGATCGGAGAAAGGCGGCGCCCATGGCGGCAGCGTGCTCGGCGCGGTCATTGGCCGGATCGGCGTGTAGCCACCGGTTTGCGGCCAAGTGCCGGGCAGGATACGCGCATCGACCGGCGCCACCATCCGGGATGCCGGTTTAGGCCGGCCGAAGCCGAGAATATAGCCGAGCGAGGTGCCGGTCATCGGGTGCGAATCCTGGACCGAGGCCTGGCACTTGTCGTCGAGGCAGGTGACGGCGGCATCATCCGTATAGCAGCCATAGGGTGCGGTTTCGTCCTCGATCCCGAAACTGGAGCCGCCGGCGCGATAACAGGCAGTTCGCACATCGCTGCGGGAGACGAAGGCAATGTCCACGGTCTTGGCCTCGGCCTCCTGCAGGCCGAGGAGGAAAAGCGCGGCGCCGGCGCCGACGATCGCAAGTCCTCTGGTCATCCTCTGCCTCCATTGGCGGCTGCGGCTTCGGTCCGGATCATCCGCCAAGCCGAAGACGCATGTCCAGTGCGAGGAACGCCGTTCGCCAAAAGAAGATCCCCCGGCCTTGCGGCCGGGGGATCTCATCGAGCCAAGGCCCGAAAGCCTGTTACGCCGCGGCGCGTGCCGACCGGCGGAACCAACCGAAACCGCCGAGACCTGCCAGGGCGGTGAGGAACATCACCAACGCGGCCGGGATCGGCGTCACGGCCGAGAGCGCAACGACGTAGCCCGAGCAGCTGCAAGCGGTCCCGGTCAAGGTCAGCACCCAGGTGCCCACGGCAGACAGGGTCAGGAGCTCGGTCACCAACGTACCGCTCTTGCCGCGCAGCGTGCCGCTGCCGATGCTGGTGCTCTCGATGACAGCGTTCGTCGAGCCGTTCTTGAGAGTGAAGTTCAAGTTGATGTTGCCCCAGGTCAGCACCTTCACGACCAGCTGGGTCGCGGATGTGATCGAGAACGAAATGGTGTCCTTGAAGGACTCATGGTTCCCGAACTTGCGGCCGACGCTGTAGACGCCCGCATTGAACAGCGGATCGATCGACTTATCGCCCGGCTTCACACCCAGAGTCGGAGTGAAAATCGGGTTGACGATCGTGCTGGCAGATGCAGTCGCCGTCAGTCCGCCGATCGCGATGAGCGCCGCGCCGATCAACGACAGAAGTAGCCGCTTCATTGAAGATCCTCTCTTTTTGCAACCGCGAATCCAATCACACGCGGTTTAGGCAAAATTCTCACAAATTTTCGGTTGATCCTCCGTATTGCGCAAGTGCAATACATAGTTAACGCTGATCGGAACCGTCGAATCTGATCCGGCTCACGGCGTGCGGAACCAAATCCCCCGTGGCCTTATTACAGCAAGCTGATTGCTTTTTGCGCAATCGCGGAGCGCTCAAATTATAGATAGTTTTTACCCAATCGTCACACCATCGTGTTGCCAAGGAAGGCCGACAGCGCTGGCGCTGAGGCCCCGGCCCATTATGATGGACCGTCCTTTTCTCAACGGAAGAACTGGGAGTGTTCACCCCGGCCTGCTGGGGGAAGCCCGCCTGATGGTGACTGAATCGGGGGATTTAGGGTCGCCTTTACGGACAATCCGCTGTTCGGCCTTGTGATCTTTTCGCAGGTGCAGCAAAATCGAATGATTCACAGCGGGACGAGAATTTCCCTCGGGCCGAAACAGATGGATACAGAGCGTGATTCGGTTCGGCGAAACTGAAACGACTGTTGCAGGATTGACCCGCTGCGCAGGTTGCGCTGGGTCGGGCCGTAGCGAAAGGCTGAGGTGACGAGATGGAACATATCGAAAGAGCACTGGCCCGCGCGCGCGAGATGCGGTCGGGCCGCGCCGGCGAGGCCCACGGCGCAGCGGGTGCGCGGCCGTCGGTCGATGGCATCGCACCGGACTATACCGAGACCATGGTGCATCCGCACGACAAGCGTCGCATCAGCGAGCAGCGCCTGGTCGCCTATGACGTCAAGAATCCGGCAGCCGACGTCTATCGCCTGCTTCGCGCGCAGGTCCTGCAGCGGATGAAGAAGCAGCACGTGACGACGCTCGCCGTCACCAGCGGGACCGCCGGCGAAGGTGCGACGACGACAGCCATCAACCTTGCGATCTCGATCGCGCTCGACGTCAACCAGACGGTACTGCTGATCGATCTCAATCTGCGCGAACCCAGCGTCCATCGCCGCTTCGGCCTCAATCCCGCCGCCGGAATCGACGACTATCTCGCCGGCAAATGCGCGCTGAAGGACTGCCTGGTCAATCCGGGTCTCGCACGCCTCGTCCTCCTGCCGGCTCGCACTCCAAAGGGCGATGCGGCCGAGGCGATGAGTTCGCCGCGGATGGCGTCTCTGGTCAAGGAGCTGCGCGGCCGCTATGCCGATCGCATCATCATCTTCGACACCCCGCCCCTGCTCGATTCCGGCGAGACCATCGGCTTCCTGCCCAATGTCGATGCGACGCTGTTCGTCGCGCGCAGCGGGAAGACGACCAAGCAGGAGCTCGACCGTGCCGCGGTGCTGCTGCAGAACTACCGCGTCATCGGGACCCTGCTGAATGCACACTGAGATCAATCGGGCGGAACCGCGCTGCCGGCGGCGTCGGAACGCGGCAGTCGGACCGGTACTGGGATAGGCAGAACACGGGCTATTGATGTACGAAGCTTTTTTCAATCTGAAGCACAAGCCATTCAGCCTGCTGCCCGATCCGGAATTCCTGTTCCTGAGCGACAAGCACGCGATCGCGCTGAGCCTGCTCGAATACTGTTTGAGCGGCCAGGCCGGCTTCTGCATCATCACCGGCGATATCGGCTCCGGCAAGACGACCTTGATCCGCGCCTTTCTCGGCCGCATCGGCCGGGACTTTTCGGTGGGTCTGATCTCCAATACCCATGCCGGGCTGACCGACATTTCCGCCTGGGCACTGAACGCCTTCGGGCAGAAGCCGAGCGGCAACAATCCGGCCGAGACCTATCAGGAGCTGATGGCCTTCCTGATCGCAGAATACGGTGCTGGCCGGCAGTGCATCCTGATCGTCGATGAGGCGCAGAACCTTTCGCTCCAGGCGCTCGAGGAACTGCGGCTGCTCTCGAACATCAACACCGGAAAGGACCTGTTGCTGCAGATGGTCCTGGTCGGGCAGCCCGAGCTGCTGGAGAAACTGCGCCGGCCGGAGCTCTCGCAGTTCGCGCAGCGGATCGCGGTCTCGCATCATCTGACTCCGCTGCCGTTCACCGATTCCCGGCGCTACATCCAACACCGGCTGAAGGTCGCGGGCTGCGACCGTCCGATCTTCACCGAGATGGCGATGGGCGCCGTGCAGTACTTCTCCGGCGGCGTGCCCCGTCTCATCAACTCGATCTGCGACATGGCGCTGGTCTACGCCTTTGCCGACGGCGCCGCGACGATCGGCGAGGATCTGGTGTTCCGCGTGGTCGCCGATCGGCAACGGAGTGGCATTGCGCCATTCGCCTCGGCGATCTCCGCCGACGATCCGAATGTCCGTGCCGCCATCAGCGATCTCGCCAAGGACCAGACCGCGGCCCAACCCGCCGCGCCGGAACCGGTGGCAATCCAGCCCGTCGCGGCCCAAACCGTCGCGCCGCAGCCGGTCGCCGCCCAGCCGGTCGCCGCCCAAACCGTCACGCCGCAGCCGCAGCCCGCGGCACCGACGCCCGAGAAGCAGGAAGCGGCGGTGGCGCCCATGGCCCAGCCGGCGCCCCGGGCAGCCACCGTTGCCGAGCCGGCGCCGCCCCTAGCAGCGCAACCGATCGACGCCGGAAAGCAAACCATCCCCGCCGCGGCCGGACCGCGCAAGCCGACGAAGCCGAGCGCCGAGCTTTATTTCGCGGAATCGGACGACGATGAGTTGTTGCTCACCTTGCAGGCGAACGATCAGGCGGCACCCGTAGCGGTCCCGCAGATGCCGCCGCTGCGGGCGCCACATCGGCTGGCTGCGGTGGGGCCGACCGCGCTGGCGGACGAACCCCTGCTCCGTGCCGATCCGGCGATGACCAACGCCGATTTGGCCAATGATGCCGCAAATGTGACCGTGGTGCGGCCCGCAGACACCCTGCACCCGAGCTGGCAGCATCCTGCAGCCACCCTTGATTCGGAAACTTGGCCCTCGATCAGCAAGGGCGGGCTCGAGCCCGCCGGCGTCCGGGCCGAAGGACTTGCGGCGGGCGTCACAATTTCCGGACAAAGCCCTGGAACCGCAGCACCGTCTCGGCGTTCATGGTGGCGCCGCAGTTTCTCACGCGGGAAATAGGTTTGGTTAATGCCGGGGCACAGCGGGGTAGTCAGGAGTTCGAACAGCACAATTTTTTGCAGATCGTGTTCGGCGTTCTGTCTCAAATGGTCTGGTAATTTGCTTCTCAAGAGAACCGATGACGGTCAGGGGTCACAAGAAGTTCCAAAGGGATGCGAGCCGTGGAAGGGGCGTCACGATGGAACTTGATATAGCCGTATCTCAAGTCAGCGTTCCTGCGCAGCGGCGCAATGGACTGCAGCCGCAGCATCTCACCTATCTGAGCGTGGTGCTCGACTTCGCGCTGCTGGTCGCCGCGGGTTTTGCCGCCTATCTTTGGTGGGCCTCGGGCTCCTCTGGTGCGGATGGCGGCCGGGCGGTCCTGCCGCTCGTCCAAGCCATGACCGGCGGCTTCATCGTGGTCATCTTCGCCATCTGCGCCCATATCGCGCGGCTGCATGATCCGCTGAGCCTGACCGGCGCCGACGCCGCCCTCAGGATCGTGAAGGCCTGTGTCTGCTTCGTCATTCCGCCGCTCACCGCCCTTCTGATCGCGCTGCCGTTCTCGGGTAAAGACCCTGCAGCGGCGCAGCTTGCGGGTTGGCTGGAATGGTTCACGGCGGCGGCGATTGCGGCAGCGGTCATTTCGCGGCTGGTCTTCACCGGCGTGCTGGCGATCTTCGGCAGCACGCTGTTCGCACCGCAGCGGATCGCCATCGTCGGCTCCGGCGAGGGTGCGCGGCGCATGATCCGCTGGATCGAAGCGACCGCGCCGCGCATGGTGCAGATCATCGGCGTGTTCGACGACCGCGGCCAGGACCGGGCGGACTCCGATGTTGCCGGGCTGTTGCGCGGCAATACGGCGGATCTGATCAAGCTTTATCAGAGCGCCCAGTTCGACAAAGTCGTGATCGCCCTGCCGCATTCGGCCGAGGATCGCCTGCTGCAGCTGCTGCGGCGGCTGCGCCAGCTGCCGGTTGACATCGTGCTGGCGCCGGATCTCATGGGCTTCCGCTCACTGCACCAAGGCCACGCCGAGGTCGCGGGGCTGAAGCTCTATTCGCTGGCGCATCGGCCGATCCGCGAGCCGCAACGGCTGCTGAAGGGCTTTATCGACCGGTCGCTCGCGGCCCTTGGCCTGCTGGCGCTTTCGCCGTTGCTGCTGCTGGTCACCCTCGCCATCAAGCTCGACAGCCGCGGACCGGTGCTGTTCCGCCAGCCGCGCCAGGGTCTCGGTGACACACTATTCGACGTCTTCAAATTCCGCACGATGCATGTGGCGCTCGGCGATACCGCCGGTCAGCAGCAGACCCGACGCGACGATCCGCGGATCACCCGCATCGGGGCCTGGCTGCGCCGCACCAGCATCGATGAGCTGCCTCAGCTTCTCAATGTGTTGCGTGGCGAGATGTCTCTGGTCGGCCCGCGTCCGCATGCGCCGCATATGCTGGTGGGCGGCAAGCGCATCTTCGACCTGGTGGACGAATACAGCTTCCGGCACCGCGTGAAGCCGGGAATAACCGGCCTCGCCCAGGTCAACGGATCGCGGGGTGCGATCGACACGCCCGAGCAGCTCCGCGCCCGGATCGACTACGATCTCTACTACATCGATCACTGGTCGCTGTGGCTCGACCTGAAGATCATTTTCCGGACCGCAGCGATCTGCGTTTCCGGGGTAAATGCCTATTGATTCTCGGCTTTTAGCCCCCGAGGTCACCGTTTCCGTCGTTCTTTCACCATAGTGTGATCGAGCGGCAGTTTTTCTGCTCGAATTTCGCTCAAATGGGTGGGATTGTCCGCTTCCCTGTGCGGAGGACCCTGCACGTTCTAACTGCACCGCGATTGCGGTCAGGAGCGGATCGAACTATGCGCCCGTGGCTTCGGTATGTCGGCACCCTGGCAATCGCTGGTATGTTGCTGACGGGCTGCGATTCAGCAAAGGAGCGCGAAGCCAAGTATGTTGAGAGCGGCAAGGCTCTCTATACCAGCGGCGACATCGTTAAAGCCGCGCTCGAGTTCAAGAACGCACTGCAGATCAATCCCGCTGCCGTGGAGCCGCGTTACTATCTGGGCCTGATCGCCGAGAAGCAGCACGACCTTTCGGCCGCTGCCACGGCGTTCCAAAGGGTGGCGGAGGCCGATCCAAAGCATCTCGAGGCCCATGTGAAGGCCGGGCAATACGCGCTGCTGTCCGGCGACGCCCAGGGCGGCCGCCGCTATGCCGACGAGGTCCTCGCGATCGCGCCGGACAAGCCCGAAGGCCACACCCTGAAGGCCGCCGCTTTCATGATGGAGAACAAGCTCCCGGAAGCGGAGAAGGAAGCCAACGCGGCGCTGGCGATAGACCCCAAGAACACCGATGCGCTGGTCATCCTGGCCGGCCAGAAGGCGCGCAGTAGCAACACTGCCGGCGCGCTGGCTCTGGTCGAGCGCGGCCTGCAAAGCAACCCGCAGAGCACCGACCTGCTCCTGGTCAAGCTCCGCCTGATGTACGACCAGGGCCGTACGGCGGATGTCGTGGCCGTGTTACGGCGCCTGAACGAACTCGATCCGAAGAACCCAAACTATGCGGTCGATCTCGGCAACCAGCTGGCCGCGGCAGGCAAGGTGGACGAAGCTGACAAGACGTTCCGGCGCGCGCTCGACAACAATCCGGATGCCGACATCCTGATCGGTGCCTATGCCGCGTTCCTCATCGCCACCAAAAACCTTGACGGCGCGACGGCGGCGATCAAGGAGCTCGCGGGCCAGGCCGAGCGACCCACCAAATACACGCTGCTGCTCGAGCAGCTCTATCTGCGGTCGGGAAAGCTCGACGATGCCAAAGCCTTGATGGAGAACCTGCAGCAGAAGGCGACCATCGCCAACGACCGCCTGCAGGCCCAAGTCGAGCTGGCACGGATCGCCTATCTCACGGGCGACAAGACCGGTGCGCTCGACCAGGTCGGCAAGGTCCTGGAGACGGATGCTGCGAACGAGGCCGGTCTGCTGCTGCGCGCCGCCATCATGGTGGAGAGCGCCAAGTTCGACGACGCGATCGCCGACGCCCGGTCGGTGCTGCGGCAGAACATCAACTCGACCGGCGGCCTGACTATTCTCGGCAAGGCGTACACGGCCGCCGGTGAACGCGACCTCGCGATCGAGACCTACCGCTCGCTGCTCCGGATCTCGCCCAACGACGTCGATGCCAGGCTGCAGATGGCTTCACTGCTCGCCACCAAGTCGCCGAACGACGCGCTGGATAACCTCGATGCCGCAATCGCGCTCCGCCCTGATGCGGTCGAGCTCAAGGTGCAGAAGGCCGAATACCTGGTGCGGATCGGGTCGGCGTCCAAGGCCGAGCTGATCGCACAGGAATTGCTCAAGGAGCCCAAGCTCGTCGGCGTCGCGCATCGCATCCTGGGCGAATCCGCGCTGATCCGGACCGACTACCCAACGGCAATCTCCGAGTTTGCACTGGCGCAGAGTGCCGGCGAGGACTTCGCCAAGGTGGGCGGACAGCTGGTGACGGCCTACGTCAGAGCCGGCAAAATCGCCGACGCAGACAAGATGCTGAGCGACCGCATCGCCGCCAACGCCAAGGACGCCGATGCCATGGTGCTGCTCGCCGCGGTCCGGCAGCAAGGCGGGAAGTCCGCCGATGCCGAGAAGCTGCTCGGTGAGGCGATCGCGGCGCGGCCGGACGATAGCTCGGCCTATCTCGGGTTGGCCCAGCTTCTGGCGAGCCAGCGCAAGACCGAAGCTGCGGCCAAGCTGGCCGACGAGGCCGCGACGAAGTTCCCGAACGACCAGGCGGTCCAGCGTTTTGCCGCGATCTCCGCCGACACGGCCGGCAATATGGCGGCGGCGAAGAGCCGATATGAAGCGATCCTGGCGAAGTGGCCGGATGACGCGGTTGCCGCCAACAATCTGGCGGCGCTGATTGCCGACATGGCCCCGACTGACGATGCACAGCTCAGCCGGGCCCGGCAGCTCGCCGAGAAATTCCGCAATTCCGGCGACCCCATGTTGCTCGACACCCTGGCCTGGGTGCTGGTCCGCCAAGGCAGCTACGACGACGCGATGATCCTGCTCCAGAAATCGGTGACGGCGGCTCCGGACAACCAGCAGATCCAGTTCCACTACGCCGTCGCGCTGAAGCAGAAGGGGCTGGTCGCCAAGGCGAAGGAAAGCTTCGCACGGGCCTTGGCCGGGGCCCCCGACTATCGCGGCGTGGACGAAGCCAAGACCCTGGCCGCCTCGCTCCAGTAAAACGGCGCGAGGTTTCCAGCTGCGACGCGGCCCATGGATACAGAGCGAGCGGGCACGCGCCCCTGCAGGCGGCCGAACGGCGATGACCGTCCGGACCGCTCCGTTTCTCAGGTCTAGAAATTGATCCGGTTGATGAAGGCCGCCATCAGCACGTCCAGCGGCATGATCGTCGTGTGCACGAAGAGGAGGCCGGCGGCGACCACCGCGACGACGACCAGCAGAATTGTGGTCGCGCGCACGCGCCGACCGATCCGCTCCTGGCGGGTCGAGATGTAGGGCACGGTGGCGAGCGGCCCTTCGCCGAACACCAGCTGCAGACCGCGCGCCTCGTAGATGCGGTTATCCGCCATCTCGAGCAGAAACATCGCGCTCAAGGCCAGCAGGACGGAGAGCACACCGCCCACCAGCAAGAGGAGCTTGCGGTTCGGCTTAACCGGCGCATCGGGCAGCTGCGGAGCGTCGATCACCGAGAAGGTCTCGCCTTTGCTCTGCTGCTCCATGTTTTCCGCAACCTGGGCATCGGACTGTTTGTCCTTGAAGTCCTGGTAGCGCTTCACTGCGGCTTCATATTGCTGCTGCAGCGAGTTGTATTCGCTCTCCAATGCTGGGGTCTCGAGCACACGCGCCTGCAGATCCTGAACTTTAGCCTCCAGCCCGGCGGTGGCCGCCTGCGCGCCTTGCATTTGTGCCGCCGTATCGCCGAGTTCACTCTGCAGCTGAATATAGATCGGATTGTCGGGCGGGCCTTTCGGCGCACTGATCATGGACGCGGTCGGCGCCTTGCCGATCTCGGTCTTCAGATCGTCGATCTGCTTGCGGAGCTTCTGCACCGTCGGATGCTGCTCGCCATAGCGCTGCAGTGCTTCCTGCAACTGTTGCTGCAACTGGGAGAGCTGCGCCTGGGTGGAGACCGGATCGTTCGTGGTACCGAGCTGCGCCTTCAGGGTCTCGATCTGCTTTTGCAGGTGGATCACATCGGGATGCTTCGCCCCGTATTTCGCCGAGAGATCGACGTAGTTGAGCTCAAGCGCCATCAGCTGGGCTTGCGGCGTGGCCGGCTGACCCTGCGCCGTCATCGGCATGTACGGGCTGAGCTGGGCGATCTGGCTTTGCAGCGCCGCACGCTTTTCCATCAGCGATTCCGCATCGCGGCGATTTTGCATCAGCTGCGTCTGCACCTGATCCAGAATCTGCATGTTCAAGGTGAGCTGCTCCGGCAGGCTGCCGGCGTGCTTCGACTTGAACTCAGTCAGCTTCTGCTCAAGCGCTTGCACATCTGCCAAGAGCTGCTGCGACTGCTGGGTGAGGAACTGGGTTGTGCCGGCCGCCTTTTCCTGGCGCGACTGGGCGTTCTCGGCCAGATAGAGGTCGGTCAGCCGGCTGGTGACCTGTTGCGCCAACCGCGCGCTGTCATGGTCAAACGACACGGTGAACGCGATCGACGCCTTGGGCGGCTCGAGACTGACGCTCTTCTGCTGAATGAGGTCGGTGCTGATCACCTCGAGGTCGATCTTCTTGCGCATATCCTCGACGACCTCAGAGCGCGGGCGCGTCCTGAGCTCGTCGGCGTACAGGCCGAACCGGTCGATGATGTCGTTCAAGTTCTGGGTGGTCATGACCCGCTGCTGGATGAGCTGCAGGCGCTCCTCGGCGAAAATCGACACGGTGGACTTCACGAGGTCGTCCGGAACATCCGGCTCCTCAATGAGAATCGTCGCGGTCGAGCGGAAGGTCGGCGGCCAGAGCAGCGCCGCAGCAACCGCCAAGCTGAAACCGATAATGACCACCAGGACGCCCATCCATTTCCGGCGGCGCAAAGCGCCCAGCAGATCGATGGCGCCGAGCTCGCCGCCCGGCTCCAGGCTGAGCTGATTGGTCTGTGTCATCGACATTCTAGAATCCGCTCCAATGCTGGTCGGGCAACGCGTAACGCAAGGTCAGGAAGGCTCCATTATCCGTCGCGGAGCCCTGGTCCTTCGACGTCTTGTGCCTGAGCTGGTAGGATGCCTCCAACGTCAGATCGTCCATGAGGTTCCAGGACAGGGTTGGCCCGACGGTGAAATATCGGGATAGACCTTCCGTCGTCTCGCTGCCCGAGCCGGTGCCGAAATAGTCCTCATTATCCGAATAAGTGCCGTCCAACTTCACGGACGTTACCTCTCCCAGCTTGTAGCTCACGGTCAGGGTGCCGCGGTTTCGCGTGACCAATCGTCCGTCGCCCGACGGCTCGACATCATGCGACAGCACGAAGAGGGCGCTGGTTTGGTCGTCCATGTTGTAGGTCATGTTGAATTTCAAGCGGTAGCCCAGATCCGTGGTGTCCTTGCCGTTCGCGCTCTCATCCTGATTCGTCACGTTGTAGTTCAGACCGACCGAGCCGCTGATCAGGAAGCGCTCGCTCGGCGTATAGCGGTAGCCGACCAAGGCCCCGTAGATATCCTGATGGGTGTCCAGGATATCGTCCGGAACGAACCGGAAATAGCTGACATTGCCGGTGACCTGCGCCACCTCGCTGAGCTCATGCTGATAGTCGAACGACGTTCCATAGTAGGCGTAATCGGTCTTCTGCGCCGAGGAGCTGGTCTTGGTATAGGAGGTCGATTGGTAGCTGCCGCTCCACGTCAGGGTGTCGATCGGCGAAAGCAGCAGCTGGTAAGACGGCGACACATCCCAGGTTATGAACCTGACCGGGCGCGACAGGAACCGGCCGGTGATGTCCTGGTCGGAGGTGAGGGTCGTATCGCGGGTGAAATCGCCCTGCAGCGCCACGGTGCTGCGGTCGCTGAGCTGCTTGGCCGCGCTGCCGCTGATGAGCTGGCCATCGGAATTGAGATCCGAATGCCCGATATACTCGGCGAACTTGAACTTGCCGTCGAGCGTGACATTCGACGTCGGGCTGTTGCGCTGCAAGGTCAGCTCCGGCGTGGTAAGAGAACCGAATGCGCTGACCTTGCTCTGCGGCGTCAGCAACAGGTTGCTATTGTACGTCCCGCGCTGTGACAGTTGCGACGACAGCGTCCAGTCCTGAGCCAGCCCGGCCTTCGGGGCCAGGCAGATTCCGAGCAAGATCCCCATCGCCGCCAATCGGCAATAGCCCCACCGAGCCCCCGGCTTGGCAGTCATCAATTCCCCCTCACTCACCCCGAAGGCACCCCGAAGCTTCCACGCCAACCCGATCAGAAGCCGAGGCCGCCCTGCGGAACCACGACCACGTCGCCGCCCTGCAGTTGGATGTTGCTTTCAAGCTTTTCCCCGTCCTCAACCGCCGAATAATCGAACGGGATCTTCTTCTGAACGCCGCTGGCGTCGCGGCGCAGAACGATAATGCGGCTCTTGCTGGCAAAGGGCGTAAGGCCGCCGGCCAAGCTCAGCGCCTGGATCACATCAACCTGGGTGTCGGTGACGAAGGTGCCGGGCTGCTTGACCTGTCCGATAACCGAAAACGAGTTGCCGGTGCTCTTGACCAGCGAGACGGTGACCTCGGCATCACTGACGTTGGGCAGCATGCTGCCACCGCGCAACGCCTCTGCGATCTTCTTCTGCAATTCGCCGAGCGTCAGGCCCTTGGCGTTCAAATTGCCCACGAGAGGAAAGGCGATTCCACCGTCTGGCTCGACAGCCACGTCGCGATCAAGGTCTTTTTCGCCGTAGACTGAGATATGCAGGAGATCGCCACCGTTGATTCTGTAGAGAGATTCGTCGGCGCGGCCGTCGCCCGAAATCAAGGCTGCGGCAAGCGCGACGACCACCGCCAGCGCGACACGAAAGTTCATAGCCTTCTTCCTTTTTTTTCGCCCCGTGGACTCGGCCGGTTCAGCGGCGTAAGCCCGTGAAACTAGTCTACATTTTGTCTCGGATACAGCCAAATGGCATGCGTTAATCATACGCCGGGTCCATTTCGTTGATTTTGCGGTTTTCCGCAATACAGGCGGCAAGAGCAACGCTCAACGGGACGAACGGTGCCCCACGAATTAGTGCCTTCCCACCCTCGGCTTGGACGCCGGAAGGAATCACGAAGCTACTAGCTGCACATCTACAGCGCCGCACATCCTTGAATTATATGGTTAATCACAAAATGGTGGGGTTAAACCGGACGGAATTTAGACCACGCGAGGACTAAAATTGTCCTAAAGTTCCTCTCAATCACAAGCATGAAACTGCGGTCGCCGTGGCGCCCGTCTCCACAGCGATTGACCGGGGCATCTCATGGATATGCACAGCCCGATACGCAAGGCCGGCGTCCTTGGCGTGCCGTCCGAAATCGCGCCACCGACTGCGCCTGGGCCGCGCCTGCAACCGCAGCAGGTGGCTTATCTTAGCCTCATCATTGACTTGGCTTTGTTCTGGAGTGCAGGCATTGCGGCTTGGTTCTGGATTCAACCGGCAGCGTCCGATCTCTTCCGCCTGAGCGCGCTGAGCAGTCTTGGCCTTTGCTGCGTCGTCTTCATCGGCCTCTGTCGTGCGCTGCGGGTGCACGACCCGCTGGTGCTGCTGCATGGGAAGGCGGTCTCGCACATCGGCCGTACCCTGATCTGTGCGGGAACACCCGTCCTGGTGCCGCTGCTGACCAGCCTCCCGCTACTGGCGAGCGCGGATCCAGCGGTGCATCGCCTGGTGGAATGGCTGATCACCTTCGAATTGGCTGCGATCGCCTTCTCGCTGGTCGCCCAAATCCTGTTCCACGCCGCACGCCCGGCTTTGAGCCATCGCATTCTCGCGCGCCAGCGCATCGCCGTCGTCGGCTCCGGCGAAGCGGCGGCGCGGCTCATCCGCTGGGTCGAGCTGACCGCGCCGGGCCTGTTCGAGGTGATCGGCGTGTTCGACGATCGCGAGAACCGTCGCACGCTGGAATCCACCGTCGCCCATAAGATCCGCGGCAGCACTGCGGATCTGATCGAGCTCTATAAATCGGCGGCGTTCGACAAGATCGTCATCGCCCTGCCGCACTCGGCGGAGGCGCGGCTGCTGCATCTGTTGCGCAGCCTGCGGCGCTTGCCGGTCGATATCACGCTGGCGCCGGACTTGATGGGCTTCAACGCCGCCGATCAGGAGACCGCGGAGGTCGCCGGCCTGAAGCTGCTGTCGCTGGCCCATCGCCCGATCCGCGAACCGCAACGCCTGGTCAAATCCGCCATCGATTTCGCGGTAGCCACTTCGGCAATCCTTCTTCTCAGCCCGCTGCTGCTCGCCATCGCCGCTGCCATCAAGCTCGACAGCGACGGGCCGATCCTGTTCCGCCAGCGCCGCCATGGACTGGGCGACCGGCTGTTCGATGTGCTCAAATTCCGCACCATGTATTGCAACCTCGGCGATCCCCACGGTGCCAACCAGACCAAGCGCGACGATCCCCGCGTCACGCGGGTGGGGGCCCTGCTGCGGCGGACCAGCCTCGATGAGCTGCCGCAACTCTTCAACGTACTGCGTGGTGAGATGTCCCTGGTCGGACCGCGGCCGCACTCTCCCTACATGCTGATCGGCGACAAGCGCCATTACGAGATCGTCTCGGAATACAGTTCCCGCCACCGGGTGAAGCCGGGTATCACCGGGCTGGCCCAGGTCAGCGGCTATCGCGGCGCGGTCGATACGGCCGACCAGCTGAAGGCCCGGATCGACCTCGATCTCTATTACATCGACCATTGGTCCCTATGGCTGGACTTCAAGATCCTCTGCCGCACTGCCGCAGTCTGTGCGTCGGGCTTGAACGCGTTTTAGCCCCTCCGTGGCGGCGCGAAGTGCCGTGATCAGTAAAAGAAAAATCACGGGAACTTCCACGTTTTTGTAGTCTTTCTAGACGTCTAGCGTCCGGTCCGCTGTGGACCGGAAGTGCTGGAATGGGCAACTTTTCGCCTGCTTTTCGCGACGGCTCCCAGTATGTTATTGCACCGCAGCATCGCCCGAGGGGAACGATTTGATGATTCGATAGTACTCGTCCCGCTGACCACGCCGAGCGTCCGTGCTCTTGAGCATAATTTTTACAGGATATTCAAAGATGGCAGACCACCAGAAAGTGGCGTTGATCACCGGCACGACGGGGCAAGACGGGGCTTATCTCTCCGAGCTGCTTCTTTCAAAGGGCTATGTCGTTCACGGCATCAAGCGGCGCTCGTCGTCGTTCAACACCGGCCGCATCGAGCACATCTATCAGGATCCACACGAAGCAAACCCGCAGTTTTTCCTGCATTACGGCGACATGACGGACGCCACGAATCTGATCCGGGTTGTGCAGGAGACACAGCCGGATGAGATCTATAACCTCGCCGCACAGTCGCATGTGCAAGTTAGCTTCGAGACCCCGGAATACACGGCGAACGCCGATGCGATCGGTACGCTGCGCCTGCTCGAGGCGATCCGCCTTCTCGGCCTTACCAAAAAGACCCGTTTCTACCAGGCCTCGACCTCCGAGCTTTACGGCAAGGTCCAGGAGGTGCCGCAGCGCGAGACCACGCCGTTCTATCCGCGCTCGCCTTATGCAGCCGCGAAGCTCTATGGCTACTGGATCACGGTGAACTACCGCGAGGCCTATGGCATGCACGCCTCGAACGGCATTCTGTTCAACCATGAGAGCCCGATCCGCGGCGAGACCTTCGTGACGCGCAAGATCACGCGCGCGGTGGCCGCCATTCACCTCGGCCGCCAGGAAAAGCTCTTTCTCGGCAACCTCGATTCCAAACGCGACTGGGGCCATGCGAAGGAATATGTGCGCGGCATGTGGCTGATGCTGCAGCAGGAAGAGCCGGACGACTATGTGCTGGCGACCGGGAAGACCTACACGGTGCGCTCCTTCGTCGAGAAGGCCTTTGCCGAGGTCGGCACTTCGGTCGACTGGAAGGGTTCCGGCGTCGATGAGAAGGGCGTCTGCAAGAAGACTGGCAAGACCCTGGTCGAGATCGATCCCCGCTATTTCCGGCCGACCGAGGTGGACCTGCTGATCGGCGATCCTTCCAAGGCACATCAGAAGCTCGGCTGGAAGCATGAGACCGATCTCGACGGCCTGGTATCCGAGATGGTGCGCGAGGATCTTAAGACCATGGCCTCGGCCCCGATCATCAAGGGCGCGTGAGATGACGGCGCAGCTCCCCTACTCTCTCACGGGCAAGCGCGTCTGGGTCGCCGGCCATCGCGGCATGGTGGGGTCAGCGATCGTGCGCCGGCTGAAATCAGAGAATTGCGAGGTGCTGACGGTCGGCCGCGACAAGGTCGACCTGAAGCGCCAGGCTTCGGTTGATGCCTATGTCGCAGAGGCCAAGCCGGAGGCCGTCTTCCTGGCAGCCGCAAAGGTCGGCGGGATCCTGGCCAATGACAGTTATCCGGCCGACTTTCTTTACGACAACCTGATGATCGAGGCGAATATCATCGAGGCTTCGTTCCGCAACAATGTCGAGAAGCTGCTCTTTCTCGGCTCCAGTTGCATTTATCCGAAATTCGCAGATCAGCCGATCGTCGAGAGCGCGCTACTCACCGGCCCGCTCGAGCCGACCAACGAGTGGTACGCGATTTCAAAGATTGCCGGCATCAAACTGGTTCAGGCCTACCGGCGACAGCATGGCTGCGACTTCATCTCCGCGATGCCGACGAATCTCTATGGTCCAGGTGACAATTTCGATCTCTCCAGCAGCCATGTCATGCCGGCGCTGATCCGCAAGGCACATCAGGCCAAGCAGCGCGGCGAGAAACAGATCGTGATGTGGGGAACCGGCAAGCCGATGCGCGAGTTCTTGCACGTCGATGACTGCGCGGATGCCTGCGTACACCTGATGAAGAACTATTCGGATGCCGAGCACGTCAACGTTGGGTCTGGAGAAGATATTTCGATCCTCGATCTTACCAAGCTGGTCTGCCAGATCGTCGGCTTCCGCGGAGAAATCACCCATGATCTCAGCAAGCCCGACGGCACGCCCCGCAAGCTGATGAGCGCCGCTAAGATCCGCGGGCTCGGCTGGCAGCCGCGAATCGGGCTCGAAGCTGGAATCAAGAGCGCCTATGCCGCTTTCTTAGAGACTGCGGTCGACGCATGACGAGCGAGACCCTCGCGGACCGGAAAACTCTGGAACCTGCATCGATCGCCGTCGAGAAAGAGGCCGGCTTTGCGCCGGCGCGGATCCTGATCTGCGGCATGAACTACGCTCCGGAGCTGACCGGCATCGGCCGTTACACCGGCGAGCTTGCCGTGGACTTGGCGGCACGCGGCCATGAAGTCGAGGTGGTGACAACGCCGCCCCATTATCCCGGCTGGTTTGTTCGCGAGCCCTACACCGCATCGCGCTATGCCCGCGAGGACTTGAACGGTGTCAGGGTCTACCGATGCCCGATCCTGCTCAATCGCAAGGGCAGCGGTGTATGGCGCTTACTCGCGCCGTTGACGCTCGGCATAACCTCGGCACCTGTCATCGCCTGGCGCGTTCTGTTCGGCCGCCCCCAGGTCATCGTCTGCGTCGAACCCACCTTAATGATGGCGCCGGTCGCGATCGCGCTCGGCCGGCTGCTCGGCCGTCGCCTGGTCCTGCATGTGCAGGATCTCGAGGTCGACGCGGCCTTCGCGGTCGGCCATCTCGGTAACTCGGGGCTGCTGCGGCGCTTCGGCTTTGCTTGCGAGCGCTGGTTGCTTCGCGGCTTCCACCGCATCATCACGGTTTCCAATCAGATGCTGCAGGGTCTCGCGGCGAAGGGAGTGCCGGCCGATCGTCTGCTGGTCATCCGCAATTGGGTCAACACCCAGAAGATCAAGCCGCTGGGTCGTCCGAGCCACTATCGCCGCGAGCTCGGCTATGCGGATGACGATTTCATCGTGCTCTATGCCGGCCAGATCGGCGCCAAGCAGGCACTGCACGTCGTGTTCGAGGCGGCCGCGCGGCTGGCCGGCAACCGCAAGATCAAGTTCGTCGTCGCCGGCGAGGGGCCGTTGAAGAAGCCGCTCAGCGAACAGTATGCGCATCTCGACAACCTGCGCCTGCTGCCGCTGCAGCCGGAGGAGCGGCTGTGCGAATTCCTGAACCTCGCCGACTGCCACATCCTGCCGCAGGATTCCAAGGTGAAGGACCTGGTTCTGCCTTCGAAGCTCGGCGGCATGCTGGCGAGCGGCAAACCCGTGCTCGCAATGGCGGATGCCGACAGCGAGCTCTACCGTTTCCTCGACGGCGTCGGCGAGCTGGTGGAACCCGATAACGTGGATGGCGTCGCTACTCGGCTCACCGCGATGGCAAAGGGCGAGCGCGCTTATGCGGCGTCAAAGGGACTGGACCTGGCGGCCACCCTGTCGACGGCCCGGACGCTGCGCGGCTTCTGCGCCGAACTCGTCTCGGGCCTGAAGAGGACATAGACGGCGGATGTGCGCTTCGGACTCGCATCACCACCACGCCGCGGCCGGACGGACCAGAACCGTCATGTTCGCGTGATAAGCCGTCCCGCAGCCGAGGATTTCCGTTTTGAGCAACAGCGCTGTCGCAACCACGCCCGTTAGAACCATACCCATGAAGGCAGCGCTTTTTTTCAACTCGATCGCCAGCGCGGGCAGCATCTTCTGGCGGACCATCCTGCAGCTGATGCTGCCGCCTCTGCTGCTGGTGGTCTGGGGACCGTCGCGCTACGGCGAATGGCTGCTGGTGACCTCGATCCCGATGTTCCTGTCGATCACCGATTTCGGTTTCACCGACGCGGCGACGGCCGAAATGACGATGGACGTCGCCAAAGGAAAAAAGCCGGAAGCGGTCGCCACGTTCCAGAGCATCAGCCTGCTGACCCTGATCGTGGCGGTCATCGTCATCGCCGTCTCCTCGCTGCTGCTGGTTCCCGATCAGATCAACCTCGGATCGGTGCTGTTCGACCGCGAGCTGCTGCTGACGGCTTATATCTTCGTCTTCTATTCCGTGCTGATGATCTATTCGAAGCTGTTTCTGGGCTGCCTCAAGGCCAGTGGCCACTACGCGGTCTCAACATTGGTCTATGACGTCATCCAGTTCTCCGAAGGCGCTTGTCTCGTGGTTATGGCGCATTTCAATTTCGGCTTCGTCGACTGCGCGCTGGTCTATCTCGCGCTCCGCACGCTCAACGTGGCGGTGCTGATCGTGATGGTGCGGGTGAAGATGCCATGGCTCAGCTTCGGCGCCGCCCAGGCACGCCGGTCGGAGATCCGCCGCCTGTGGTGGCCGGCCATGGGTGCCATGGCGATTCCATCGGCGATGGCGATCAACTTCCAGGGTATGGCGTGGATCGCCGGCGCCTTCCTCGGCCCCTCGGCCGCGGCGCTGCTCGCGACAGTGCGCACCGCGAGCCGGGTGATCATCCAGCTGATCGGCATCTTCAGCCGCGCGGCCATGCCGCTCTATGCGCGCAGCGTCGCCACCAGCGACCACAGCGCCGGACGCACGATCACGCGCATCAACGACGGGCTCACGATCTTCTGTCTCATCCCGGGCTGCATCGCCTTCGCGATCTTCGGCCGCGAGCTGATCATGCTCTGGACCCATGGCAAGCTGGAGCCGACCCAGTCGCTGCTGATCCCGATGGCAGTCGCGACCCTGTTCAACGGCATCTGGTTCTTCCGCTCCACCTTGCTGCTCTCCATCAACCGCCATGCCAGCTTCGCCGCAACGCTGCTGCCGCTGACCGGCGTCTTCATCCTGCTGGCGATCCCGGCCGCACGGATGTACGGGCTGCCCGGCGTCGCGGCGGCAGTGGCCGGGCTGGAGTTCTGCTGCGCGGTCAGCATCTTCATCCAGATGCGGCGGCGAAAGTGAGGCGGCCATGATCGCCGGTTCCGACAAGTTCGACTGGACCAGCCTCCCCGCACAGGACGTGATCGTGGTCGGCGCCGGAGCAGTCGGCATCGTGTGTGCCCTCGACCTGGCGCGCCGCGGCCTGAAGGTCCTGCTGCTCGAGGCCGGGCCGGCCTTCATCGATGCGGAATCGCAGAAGCTCTTTAACAGCGCGCGCGCGACCGGCAGGCCGCATACCGGACTGCATATCGGCCGTTTCCGCGTGCTCGGCGGGACGACGAACTTCTGGGGCGGCCAGCTGGTCCGGTTCGACAGCTTGATCTTCAAGGAACGCCCCTGGGTCGCCTCCGGCGGCGCCTGGCCGCTGACCCTGCAGGAGCTGGAGCCTTACTACACCAAGGTCGAGGACCTGCTCGCCGTGCCCGCCGCCGTGCGCCGCGATGAGGACGTATTCCGTCTCGCCGGAATCCCGGAAGCGCGAAAGGACGACGACCTCACCTACTTCCTCACGCGCTGGCTGGGCGAGAAGAACTTCCGCATCCGCTTCGATACCGACCTTAAGAGCACGCCCGGACTGACCGTGATCACCGAGGCGCCCGTGGTGGCACTGGGCGTCCAAGGCGAGACCGTCCGCACCGTACGCGTCGCGCTGAAGGACGGGACCACGCGGGACCTTTCCGCCGGCCGGGTGATCCTGGCGCAGGGGACGATCGAGATCGCGCGCCTGCTGCTTCATCCGCTGGCCGACGGGAAGGCGGCGCCCTGGTCGGGCAATCCCTGGCTCGGCTGCGGCTTTGCCGACCACCTGGAAGGGACCATCGCCAGCGTCAAACCGCGCAACCGGGCGACCTTCCGCAGGCTCTTCGAGAATGTCGTGGTCAAGGGCATGAAGCTGCAACCACGGCTCCGGGTCAGCGAACGGCTGCAATGGGATGAGCAGCTGTTGAATTTCGCTCTACATTTTCGCTTTGATACCCAGGAGAATTTCGAGAACGCCAAGATCTTCTTCTCGGGGCTGCTCCGCGGGCGGTTCAACGCCCCCAAGGGCCAGCTCGTCCGCCAGCTCGTCTCGGCGGTCAAGGTCGGGGTGCCCATGGCCCTGCATTATTTGGTTAATCGCCGGATTTTCTCGCCCGCCAGTGCCACCATCACGCTCCGGGTGATGCTCGAGCAGCGACAGATGCGGCAGAGCCGGGTTACCCTCTCCGAGGAAAAGGATGCGCTCGGCATGCAATTGGTGAACCTCGATTGGGTGGTTTCGGGGATGGAGGAGATCCGCACCGTCCAGGCGGCGGCACGGCTTGCCAAGCAGTACCTGGAATCCCGCGACATCGCCGATGTGCAGATCGTTCCGGGCGCCGCCGAGGGCAAGGTCGAGTTCCTGAAGGATTTCACCGATACCTATCACCAGATGGGCGTCGCACGGATGGGACGCACGCCGGCCGACGGAGTGGTCGATGAATCCTGTCGCGTCCACGGCACACGGAACTTGTTCGTCGCCGGCGCCGCCGTGTTCCCGGCCTGCGGCTTCGCCAATCCGACGCTGACCGCGATGGCGATGACTTTGCGCCTCTGCGAGCATGTGGCTGGCGGTAGCGCGATGAAGGGAGCAGCCTGATGCCGGCGACCGAAGCATCGCACCGCATCGGCTTCGGCTGCGCCTATATCAACGGCGGCTTCGAGCGCCGGCGTGGGCTTCGCCTGATCGGCACCGCTTTCGAGAATGGTATCACCCATTTCGACACCGCACCGATGTACGGCGGCGGTTTCTCCGAGAACGTGGTCGGCGAGGCTTTCCTCGGCAAGCGCCAGCAAGTCACGATCGCGACCAAGGTCGGCATCGCCCGCCCGGCCTATAGCCTGAAGCGTCAGATGATACGGCTGGCGGCGACCCCGGTGCGGCGCCTGCTGCCCGCCTTGTCGCATCAGGTGGCGGGAAGCGCGCAGCGTGACCGGGTCATCAACACGAATTTCACCGTGCCCTTCGTGCAGGCCTCGGTCGAAGAGTCGCTGCGCCGCCTGCGCACCGACTATGTAGACATCCTTCTGCTGCATGAGGCGCGGATCGCCGATATCAGCGAGGAACTGCTGGCGCTGCTCGCCCGCTTCAAGGCGGAAGGCAAGGTGCGCCGAATCGGGCTCGGAACCTCGCTGGAGAGCATTGCAGCGATCCATGCGCGGTTTCCGGACGCTTTTGACGTTTACCAGCATGCCTGGGCGGCGGAACGCGGCGACGCGCAGCTCTACCCCGGCAAGCTCACGATCTTTCACCGCAGCATCATGGGCGTGATGGACGAGGTCCAGCACATGCTGCATGAGAACGAACCGTTCCGACGTCGCGTCGAGGCTGAGGCCGGTCTTCGCGGCGCGGATTCCGAGGCGCTGGCGCTGCTGCTGCTCTCGGCCTCGCTCTCGGCCAACCCGCACGGCTTGACGCTGTTCGCCAGCCGGCAGGCGGAGCGGATCCGGCGTTACAGCGAAGCGGCGACACAGGAAAGATTGCGTCGGGGTTCGGCGTTCCTGGCCGCCTTCCGGGACTTCCGGAAGAAGGCCGAAGGAAAGGCGGTGTAGCATGCGCGGCGTACCGCTCACTCTCCGTGGGCTGCTCCTGGTGAGCGGCGTCATCCTCCTCATCTTCTCGAACACCGCATCCCATGCGATTGCATTCCAGATCGGCGCCGTCGGTCTGGTCGGCCTGGCTGCCGCGATCTGCGTCGTCACTGGCCGGGTACGTTTGCAGCGACTTACATTCCTCGACTACATGTTCGTGGCGATGGTCTTCTTCTCGTTGACCGCGAGCGTCATCCACCAGGATCCCTATATCTTCGTATATTCGCTGGTGTTCCTGGCCACCTATGCATCGATCTGCGTTCTCGTCCGTACCATGAGCGACGAGGAGATCGCGTTCGCCATCACCGTCTCGATCTCGTTGTCGGTGCTCCTGGTCTTCATCGTCGACAGCAAGTCCATCCTCACTTCGCTGGCGCCGGGCGCCGCAAACCGGTGGGAGCTGCGCTTCATGCCCTTCGGCATGACCCCGGACCTCGCCGGGTATGTATACGGCGGCTTCGTCGTCGTTCTGCTGTTCTCCAACTTCTCGAATGTCCCGGTGCTGCGTCACGCGGGCTGGACCGCGCGGGTCGGCCTGGCAGGCATGTCGGCGCTGATCACGCTCGCGGCATCAGCGCGCGCCGGCCTGCTTGCCGTGGTGCTGACGCTAGGCTTCTACGTGGCGCGCAACGTGACGTTCCACAAGCGGCTCCGGATCTATCTCATCCTGTTCGTGGTCCTGCTGTTCGCGGCGATCTGGGTCTTCTGGCCGACGGTCGAGGCATACATGACCGAGATGCTCGAGCTCAACTCATCGACTCGCGGCCTGAACTCGGGCGGCAGCGGTCGGCTGGAACTGTGGGAGCGCGGCATCGAGCTGGTGTTCAGTCGCTCGTGGGAGCTGCTGATCGGCAGCGGCCTGCGTTCTTCGGGCTTCGACCAGATCGGCTTCAGCACCGAGAGCTCATACATCACTCTCAGCATCGAGATGGGAATATTCCTGCCGTTCTTCCTGGTCGGCTGCTTCTTGTTCCTGCTCTATCGGCTCGGGCGGATCGAGTTCACCCGTGCCACCCCGTTCGACAAGATCGCCTTCTACTTCATCACCTTCGCGATGCTTCAATCGGTGTTCAACCGGTACCTGATCGCGATCGGCAACCCGCTCTCTCTGATGTTTCTGCTGGTGGTCTCGCGCGCGTTTCTGAAGCAGTCGCTCGAGCGCCAGATGCGGATGGCGCGCGGCCGTCGTCCCAGCTTCAGCAATCCTGCGCCAATCCAGCCGGAACCCGCAGCAACGCGGCAGCGGCCGCTGCCCGGCCGATGACGCGCAGTGACGACATGAAAGAGGTTGTTTGATGGACCGACCGGGAGAAATTCGGCAGGGACAGTCGGCGCCCAACCTGATCGATATCAGCGACAAGCCCAGCCCGTTCAGCATGAAGAACCGCATCATGCGGGTGCTCTGGGGCATCACCTACGTCCTGCTGTTCCGGCCGTCGCCGCGGCCGCTGCACGGCTGGCGCCGGATCCTGCTGCGCCTGTTCGGCGCCAAGCTTGGGCGCAACGCCAAAGTCTTCAGCTCGGCCAAGATCTGGGCACCGTGGAACCTGGAAATGGGCGACTTCAGCACCATCGCCCCGGATGTCGATTGCTATTCCGCCGCCCGGATCCGCATCGGCAGCAACACGACTGTCTCGCAATACAGCTATCTTTGCGCCGCCAGCCACGACTTCAGGGTGGCGAACATGCCGCTGTTCACCAAGCCGATCGACATCGGCTCGCAGGTCTGGATCTGCGCGGATGTGTTCGTCGGACCGGGCGTCGCGATCCAGGACGGCGTGGTGGTCGGAGCCAGGTCGTCGGTATTCCGCGATCTGCCGGCCTGGACCGTTTGCGTCGGAACGCCGGCCGAGCCGCGCGGACCACGAGAGGTGAAAGCCGCAGGGAGTGCCCCGCTTTGAACGCCGAGCCGAAACTTGCCAAGGGAGCAGAAATGGACAACGCCACATCGAAGGTCAACTGCTCGGTCTTCGTGCAGACGTTGGATGAGGAAGCGAACATCGCCGCCTGCCTCGAGTGCTTCAAGTGGTGCGACGACATCGTCGTCCTCGACTCCTTCAGCTCCGATCGCACCGAGGAGATCGCAAAAGCCTACGGCGCGCGCTGGGTCCAGCACAAATACGCGGGGCGGGCGGCGCACCAGAACTGGGCGATGGAGAACATCACCTTCAAGCATCCCTGGGTCTACTACACCGACGCGGACGAGCGGGTCCCCCCGGCCCTCGCCGACGAAATCATGCGCCTCACTTCCGATCCGGCGCGCGAGGAAGTGGCCTACAAGGTGCGCCGGCGCGATCACTTCCGCGACAAGTGGATCCCGCGCAGCACCAACTATCCGCTGTGGATCGTCCGTCTATTCCGCCCGGAGAAGATCCGCTGGCACCGCAAGGCGAACCCGATCCCGGTCATCGACGGCAAGGTCGGCGAGCTGAAGAACGACTACCTGCACTACCCGTTCTCCAAGGGCCTGACCGACTGGATCTGGCGGCACAATCGCTACTCCAGCTACGAGGCCGAGGAGACGCTGCGCTCGCTGGCGGCCAAGGACCTGAAGATCGGCGACCTCTTCAGCACCGATCGCACGACGCGCCGCGCCGCCCTGAAGACGCTGTCGTTCCGCCTGCCGGGGCGCCCGATCCTCAAGTTCTTCTATCAGTATTTCCTGAAGCTCGGCATCCTGGACGGTGCCGCCGGTTTTCACTACTGCATGCTGCAGACGATCTATGAATATTTCATCGTTCTAAAGGTCCGCGAGATCCGCGCCGGCAGCAAGAACGAGGGCGTGCGATGAAGGTCAGCGTCGTCGATGCGCCGATGCGTCCGCTGACCCGCGGGCCCAGCAACCATTTCTACGGCTACTACGGCAAGTCGCCCTGGTCGCCCTCGGGAAAGCTCGTGGTCGGGCATCGCACGCCACTCTTCGATCGCATGCCGAAGCCCGGCGAGGAGATTGAGGTCGGCGTGTTCGCGCCGGGCGCTTCCGAGGGCTTCCGCACCATTGGGCGCAGCCGAGCCTGGAACCTGCAGCAGGGCACCCTGGCGCAATGGTTTCCTGGCCATGACGACGAAGTCATCTACAACGATATCCAGGGCGAAGCTGCCTGCGCGATCCGGGTAAACATCGCCTCCGGCGCGAAACGAACCTATCGCCTGCCGATCGCCGCGATCGCACCTGATGGTCGTTGGGCCGTCAGCATCAGCTTCGGCCGCCTCGCCGACATCAAGCCGGAATACGGCTATGCCGGCCTGCGGGATCCCTGGGCCGCCGAACGGCTGCCCAAGGAAGACGGCATCTGGTACCTTGATCTGGTCACGGGCGAGGCGAAGCTGGTCCTACCCTTGAGCCAGATCGCAGCGACCGGGCGCGATGGCGATGCCGACGAGGCCGTGCACTACCTCAACCATCCGCTGATCAACACCACGTCGGACCGGCTCTGCTTCGTCCATCGCTACCTCAATCGCGCCGGAACCCAGCAGACCCGCATGCTGAGCTGCCGGCCCGACGGCAGCGACCTCACCCTGATGATCGCGGGCATGGCCTCCCATGCCGGATGGCGGAACGACCACGAGCTCCTGGCCTGGGCGGGCGAGCGTAAGCTGCTGCGCTCGGCAACGGCCGGCTCGGCCCAGCGCCTGCCGATCGGCAAGATCCTGAAGGCCGGCTACCGCATGCTGGGCAAGCCCGCGATCTTCAAAAGCAAGCTGATGAACGATCGCTATATCCTGTTCGACATCAACGACGGCTCGATGCGGCCGGTGGTCCAGGGAGTCCTGGGCTCGGACGGCCACTGCAGCTTCTCCAGCGACGGCGAGTGGTTCGTGACCGATACCTATCCCGACCGCAACGGCGCTTGCTCCGTCTACATCGTGCACTTTCAGAGCCAGCGCGTCTTCAAGGTGAAGGGACTCTATTCGCCGCCGACACTCGACAACGAGATCCGCTGCGACCTCCATCCGCGGTGGCATCCCACGCAGCCGCTCGTCTGCGTCGACTCCGCCCATGACGGCAGCCGGCAGATGTACGAGATCGACGTCTCGGAGGTCGTGCGGTCGATGGACCGCGTGGCGGCCGCTGTCCATCCGAAACAACATATGCTGGAGGCCTCCCAATGAGCACTGCCGAGAAGCCTCAGATCCGGATGAACGAGATTGCCGATTACGGCTGGGATCACGCCCATGTCGGCAGCCACAAGCACCATGTCCCGGCGATCCTCGCGGTCCTCGCTTCCCTGCCCGACGGCAAGAGCGCGAAGATCCTCGATCTCGGCTGCGGCAACGGCGCGCTGACCGAGCAGCTGCAGAAGGCGGGATACGACGTGATCGGCGTCGAGCCGTCGGCCGACGGCGTGGAGATCGCGCAGCGCCGCGGCCTCAAGGTGGTCCGCGGCTCGGCCTATGACGACATCTCCAGCACTTACGGCACGTTCGACGTCATCGTCAGCGCCGAGGTGATCGAGCATCTCTATTCACCGCATATCATGCTGGCCAACTGCTTCAGGGCGTTGAAGCCCGGCGGCATGTTCATCGTGACCACGCCCTATCACGGCTACCTGAAGAATATCGCTATCGCTGCGACGGGCAAATGGGACCACCACCACACCTCGACGCACGAGCACATGCACATCAAGTTCTTCAGCATGGCAACGCTCGGCTCGTTGCTGCAGGCAGCCGGCTTCGAGGTCCTGGAATGGAAGCGGTTCGGCCGCATTCCGGCCCTGGCGCGGTCGATGATGGCGATCACGCGCCGACCGCTGCACTGACCCCGCGCCTATCTTGGCACATAGGCTCGAGCGCGGAGGAGTTTCATCTGGTAGGGAATGCCCAGGCCGCGGTGGTTGGCCGTCACGATCAGATAGAAATTCTGCTTTCGGGCGACAAGCGGCACGGCGGGGTTGTTGGCGGTGTATTGCAGCACGCCATTGAGCCACCAAGTGACCTTCAATGAGCCGGGTTGGAACGCCGCCGCGAAGGTGTTGACTTGCGAGCGATCGAGCGGCGGCACGTTCCAGATCGGGTTATTCTTCACCCACTTGTAGGCCGGCCACTTGCCCTGCCAGGAAAGCGCAGTTCCCATGAAGCCGGCGGTGTATCCGCCCTCATCCACGTCCAGCTCGAACCAACGCTCGTATCCGATCGGATCCGGGTAATAGTGGTCTGCCTGGCCCAGGCCATGCTCGGCCGGCATCACCCAGACTGCGGGGAGATGGTCCGGATTGTTGTCGGAGAGCTGAACGGTGAACTCGACATAGAAACCTCTGGCGCCGGGAAGCAGCGGAAACTTGCCCGGCTGCATGCTCCGCGTCACGGTCGTGATCGACCCGCCCAGCTTGATCAGCAACTGCCCATAGATATTGGCGGTGTAGTTCGCCGGATCGGGCTGCTGGACCTCGGTCCACCATTGATGGCCGTTGTACCACTCGAAAATGCCGGTGCCGTCTTTCGACACGTCGTCGGGGGTGGGGCAGGAGTCGATTACGAGCTGGTTGAACCCCATGGCCAGGGCCGCCGGTGGAATCAGCTCTGAGCCGCAGGTCGGATTTGCCATCGCGGAGCGCTCGTTTGCGCCCAGCCATGCGGTGATCAGGACCAGTGCGCCCAACAGCCCGTGGGCGCGGATGCAAATAACCGGTACTCGGGTACTCATTGGTAAACTTGCGGCGCGACTCCTATTCTGGAACGAACGCCCTCACGCGTATAACCTTCATCTCGTAAGGCACCTGCTTGCCGCGGGTGTTGGCCGTGATGATGAGATAGAAGTTCTGCTTCCTGGCGACCTCCGGCACGGCCGGAGGTCCTGCGCTGTACTGTTCCTCGCCGTTGAGCCACCACGTCACTTTGAGATCTGCGGGCTGGAACGCAGCGGCAAACGTGTTGGGCTTGGCGCGGTCAAGCACCGGGACGTCCCAGCGGGGATTGCTGCGCTCCCGCTTGTAGTGCGGCCATATTCCGGTCCAGGAGATCGCGGTTCCCATGAATCCCTTGGTGAACCCGCCTTCATCGACATCGAGCTCCAGCCAGCGTTGGAAGCGCGGCGGATCGCCCTCATAGTGATCGTGCTGACCGCGCGCATGCTCCACCGGCATCATCCAGACCGCCGGGAAATGATCAGGATCGTTGTCGGAAAGCTGGGTCGTGAACTCGACGTAGAAGCCCTTCTCGCCGGCCAGCAGCGGGAACTTCCCCGGCTTCATGTTCGCCCGCATGACCGTGGTCATCGCGCCGCCGAGCTTGAGCACCAGCTGCCCCTGATCGTTGCTCGTGTACTTGTCGGCCTTCGGCTGCTTCGAGGGCGGCCACCACTGATGGCCGCTGTACCACTCGAACATGCCCCGGCCGTCGGTCGAGACGTCTTCCTGGCTGGGGCATGAATCGATCACCAGCTTGGTATAGCCGAGCTGTCGCGCCGCTTCGGGAACCCCGGCTTCCGCGCAGGGCGCGGCGGCAGCGGCGGTATGCCGTTCCGCTGCCACCGAGAGCAGGCCGGCCAGGCCGAACGCGATCAGCAGCCGGGTGACGGCGGTGCGGGTCACGGTGGTCCGTTCATTCATGGCGTGTTGGCCTCTCTGGGATGAACTCCTAATCCCAGCCCGGCCGATTTGGTTCCGCCGGCGGCGCCGGCGGGCATTTCTGCAAAATTTGAGACAAAGGTCGGCGGTCGCCGGGCGCCATTCAGCACATGGGCGATGATCTCCACGAGGTAGCGTGCGCCGGTCTCGGCGTCGATATGGCTCGCCGCCCAACGGCTGCGCAGAGCCCGATGGGCCGCGTCGGTCTCATTTGCATCGACGATGCTGTCGATGGCCGCGGCGATTTGTCCCGCATCGCCGAACTTCACGACGCGCCCCTGCGCGTTGCCGACGACGCAGATCGATGCGCCGACGCGATCGGAGGCGATCACCGCCGCCCCCGCGAACAGCGCTTCGCTGACCACCGCCCCCCAGCCATCGTTCTTCGTGATCGACGGAAGGACCAGGATGTCGATGCCGGCGAGGAAGCTGGAGATCTCAGAGATCGGCAGCACGCCGTGATACTTGTGGCCGCCGCCCAGCGCCTGCAATCGCCGCGCAACGTCCCCTTCCAGCGAGCCGGTGCCGACGACATGCATCTCCATCGCGGATTTCACCAGCGGGAGTGCATCCATAAGGACGTCGACGCCCTTCATCCGCTCCAGGCGGCCGATGAAAGCAACCTTGACCGGCGCGCCGGCCTGCGGCGCCCGATCCGCGCCTTCGGTCTTCGCCGGCAGGAAATAGGCGAAGTTGAAGATCCGGTTGCTGCCATAGCCTGCGGCTCGGAACCAGGACGGTCCGTGGCGCCCGATCGCCAGCACGAACTTTGCGTGGCGCCGGAGCTGCCTTTCGGTCACCCAGGAATGGAGCAGCCGGCCGATTCCCTTCAGCCCCTCGAGCACCCTCGGTTCGCTCATGATGCTGAAATGGCGCCCGTATCTCACGGCAGCGCGCTGGCCCTGAACGATGACCGGATATTTCATGCCGAGGAAGATGTGGACGCTATCGCGGTCGGATTCGGCCACCAGCCGCTCGACCTCGTCCGGTTCCGGCGCCGCGATGCTCTCCACGCCGTCCGAGTCCGTCGACACCGCCCATCCCATCCCGCGTCGCATCGCGCCCATCTCGCGGCGCTGGGTGATCGAGACGACCTTGCCGATTTCGTTCCGCTTCGCCAACTCGCGATAGAGCGGGCGGGTATGGGGATTGAGCTCCGGTTCCCAGAAGTACAGGTCACGCTTCTTCATCGCACCTCGGTCTCGACCGTTTGCATCGCGGGTTTCCTTTCAGCTGGAGCCGATATCATGCAGACTGCGCGGGATAACGTCATTCCCGTTCAATTCGGAATGTATCTCTCAAGCTGCGGCGCGAAGGCGCCGACGAAACGCTGCAACCGGGCATCGGCCGCGGCCAGTCCACCGGTTTCGGGCGCGATCGGCGTCACGAAACGCACGAGCGCCCCGTCCGTCCGTTGCTGCAGCACGCTGTCGCGGACGATGTTGAGCTTGATCCCGTATGGATCGTTCTCGAAGCGCCCGCGGCTCTGGAACCAGTAGTAGACGAGCTGGCGGTCGCCGCCTTGGCTGATCACGATGCGCGTGAGCTCGAAGGGCTGCCCTTGATGGAGCGAAGGCACCTGGTACGGCTGCCTCTCCATCGTCTCGATGATCCAACCGCCCGCCGGAATGCACAGCTCCGGCGGATGTGCGGCCGAACCGTCGCGCTGCGATGCGTAATAGGGAATCCAGACGTTCACCGGACGCAGGTCGCCCGGCTCGGTGTAGTTGAGGCTGAGATAGTCGCTGGGATGCAGCGCGGCGAGCTGCTCCGGATCGACCGCGGCGTCCATGCCCTGCCAGGCTTCGATGTGCCGCGGGAAGGTCGCGAATTCCGCGCGTGCGGGAACAAGCTCGGGCCGATGTCCGATCATGATCGCGAACACGGCACCGATCGCGGTCAACCCCGCGGCAGTGAGCATCGGTTTCGAGATGCCGCTGCTGCCGCGCGGCGTCAGCGTGGCCAGCGGCGGGATGGTGAGGTCGAGACGTCGCACCAGCGAGCGGCCGCGACCGTCGATCATGCACAGCAGCTTCATCCCGGCGAACAGCCAGAACAGGCAGACCACGAAGATGACCCAGCCTTCGAAGGCGTGCAGGAAGCCCTCGGCGATCTCGAGCCCGATCCAGTTGGCGATAATTCCGGTCATCGCGATCCGGAAGCTGTTCATCAGGATCGAGATGGGCACCGCCGCGAGCAGGATCAGCACCTTCTGCCAGCGCGCGCCCTGGAACAGGTAGGCGCAGAGGAAGGCGAAACTCGTCATCGGGAAGAGATAGCGCAGGCCGCTGCAGGCTTCGGCCACCTGGAGCTTGAACGTGCCGAAGTCGAGCACATTGCCTTCGAGGAAGACCGGCACGTTGAACACCTGCACGATCTCCACGCCGATCTTCGAGGAGAGCAGCTGCATGAAGGTCTGCAGGCTGCGGAAGAAGAAGATCGAAAGCGGCAGCGCGAAGGCGAGGTAGATCAGTCCGGGCCAGGCAGCACGGATGCGGCGCTCACCCTCGCTGGCGATCACAAACCCGCAGATCCAGAGATAGAGGCCGACCTGGGCCGGGAAGGTGGAAGGGCCGACGACATTGATCGCGCCGAGTATCAGGGCCAGGACAATCAGCGGAATGGCGGACCAGCCACCCGCGCGCGGCGCGTCGGTCCGGCTGAGATCGCGCCACATCATAATGGCGGCGATGAAGGGAATGATGGGGCAATGGTTGTATTCAGGGAAGAACAGCCAGGCGTCGAAGACCAGCGCGACCATCGCCTTCCAGAAGAAGATCGCAGCTCCCGCCACGCCGAGAGCGCCGATCACCCAAGGCCGCCAAGAGATCTTGCTGGGCAAGCCCGACCAACCTTGACGCTCGTGACTGAGGGAGGTGTCCATCCTGAATTTTCCGACCGTGAATCACCGCAGCCTCGACCGGATCCGCCGGTCCAGGCCCCCGCAGCTTACCAGCCTCCACGCCCGGAGCGCCATCCAATCCTGTGTGACAAGCGCGCGATCCCAGGCCCGGTCTTGCGCCCTAAGGCCTTGCCATAGAAGGCTTATCGGGGCTCAGTCGTTGTCGTTCTGGCCGCTGTTCCGGTAGATCTGAGACCGCGTGGTGCGCAGGCCGTAGACCCCATGGGATTCGAAGGAGCGCTGCCAGGAGTGGAACTCTTCCGGCGAGACCGAGTACCGCTCACAAACCTCCTCGACGGTCAGCACACCGGCGAGAACCGCCTCGACCACTTGGGCCTTGCGGCGGATCACCCAGCGCGTCACCCCCGGTGGCGGCAGGTCGACTTGTACGGCCTTGCGACGCCGAAGGTGACGGTCAGAAGGCTCGTTCGCAACGGGTTTGCCATCCGTCGGGCCGAGCTTCGTCTCCTCCGGAGCGCACATCTGCACTCCCGGCATGGTTTCGGGTTCCATCTGTTCCAACGCTTCCTGGGCTTCGCGCAGGCACTGGCGGTCTCTAAACCACCCAGCCGGAGAATTATTCCGCACCGAGTGCGCCGCGCGTTCCCCCGTGTCCAGTCGCGCCGATCATGTCACGAATCCGGCGTTGGCGGTGCGTCTGCCCGCCAGATTCACCAGCGCAAACGCAGGCGACTTACCATTATTGTGTAGGATTGAGCGAAACTATTCCGCGCCCCGGAAGCCGGCCACAGAATCGGAGAAGTTGCAGAAACCTTGCAACGAGTCAGGCCTTAACGACCCGACCGCGGACCCCCGCCCGAGCCAGAGCATTTCGGGTATCGACGACCAGCCTGGCGTGACGTCCTACCTGTGCGTAGTCGATTCCGTCATGGTCGGTGACGATCAGCACGGCGTCCGCCGCAGCGATGCGTTTGGGGGTCAGCGGCACGGAGCGGCGGTCGGTCAGATGGCCGTGCTCGCGCGAGGGCTTGATACGGTCGATGTAGGGATCGTGGTATTCGACCACCGCACCGGCGGCTTCGAGCATGCCGATGAGGACCAGGGCCGGGCTTTCCCGCATGTCGTCCACGTTCTTCTTGTATGCCAGGCCGATCATCAGGATCCTGGCTTTCTTGAGGGCGCGGCCGGCATGACTGCTCAGCGCCTCGGAAAGCCGGTTGACGACATAGCGCGGCATCAGCGTGTTGATCTCGCCGGCCAGCTCGATGAAGCGGGTGTTGATGCCGAACTCCCGGGCCTTCCAGGTGAGATAGAAGGGGTCGATCGGGATGCAGTGACCGCCGAGACCGGGACCCGGATAGAACGGCATGAAGCCGAAGGGCTTGGTCTTCGCCGCTTCGATCACCTCCCAGACGTCGATCCCCATCGCGTCGAAGATGACCTTGAGCTCGTTCACCATCGCGATGTTGACGGCGCGGAAGATGTTCTCGGTGAGCTTGATCGCCTCCGCCGTTTCCGGCGAGGAGACCGGCACGGTCTTCACCACCACGCCATCATAGAGCCGCATCGCCAGTTTCAGCGCCTTGGCGCCGTCACCGCCGATCACCTTCGGAATGGACGCCGTTCCGAATTTCTCGTTGCCGGGATCCTCGCGCTCGGGCGAATAGGCGAGCAGGAAGTCGCGGCCCGATTTCAGGCCACTGCGCTCCAGGATCGGCTTCAGCACCTCGGTCGTCGTGCCGGGATAGGTGCTGGATTCCAGCACCACGATCTGCCCCTTGCGGAGGTAGCGCGCGACCGATTCACCGGTCGCAACGATGAAGCGGAGATCGGGTTCGCGGAACTTGGTGAGCGGGGTCGGCACGCAGATGATGATGGCATCCATCCGGCGCAGGCCGGCGAAGTCGCCGCTCGCTGCGAGCTTCTTCGCCTTCACCAGCGGGCGGATGCGCGCCGCCGGAATATGCTTGATGTAGCTGCGGCCCGCGTTCAGCGCCTCGATCTTCTTCGAGTCGATGTCGAAACCCACGACGTCGAAACCCTTCTCGGCAAAGAGACAGGCCAGCGGCAGGCCGACGTAGCCGAGCCCGATAATGCCGATCCTGGCGGTCTTCGCCGCAATCCGGCTGTCGAGGTCGGATTGCGTGGCGCGACGGCTCATACGTATCCCGCCTCTTTGAGGTAAGCGACGATCGCCGCAGCGTGGGTGGCAGGATCGGCCGCCTCGGTCTTGATGGTGAGCTCCGGATGTTCCGGCGCCTCATAGGGGCTGTCGATGCCGGTGAAGTTCTTGATCGCGCCGGCCTTGGCCTTCTGATAGAGGCCCTTCGGGTCGCGCTGCATGCAGACCTCGATCGGGGTGTCCACGAAGATCTCGATGAATTCGCCCTGCTCCAGGAGCTCCCGCGCCATCCGCCGTTCCGAGCGGAAGGGCGAGATGAACGAGACCAGCACGATCAGCCCGGCATCGACGAACAGTTTCGCGGCCTCGGCGACGCGGCGGATGTTCTCCACGCGGTCGGCGTCGGTGAAGCCGAGATCGCGATTGAGCCCATGCCGCACGTTGTCGCCGTCGAGAATGTATGTGTGCCTACCCTCGGCATGCAGCGCCCGCTCGACCAGGTTGGCGACGGTAGACTTGCCCGAGCCCGAGAGGCCGGTGAACCACAGCACCGCCGGCTTCTGGCCCTTCAGGCCCGCGCGGCCGGCCTTCGCAACATCGAGCGCCTGCCAATGCACATTGGTCGCCCGCCGGAGGCCGAAATCGATCATGCCGGCGCCGACCGTCGCATTGCTGAAGCGGTCGATCAGGATGAAGCCGCCCATGTCGCGGTTCTCGCGATAGGCATCGAAGGCCAGGGGCTGTGTAATCGACAGGTTGGCGTAGCCGACCTCGTTCAGATGCAATGTCTTGCCGGCATTGTGCGCCAGTGTGTTGACATCGGTCTTGTATTTGAGATCGGTGATCTGTGCCGGCACCATGGACGGGCCCAGCTTCAGCATATAGGGCCGGCCCGGCAGCATCTCCTCTTCCGACAGCCAGAGCAGGTGCGCCGAGAACTGGTCGGTGACCTCGGGCCGCGCCGACGCCGCTGCGAGCACGTCGCCGCGTGATATGTCGATCTCATCGGCGAGCGTCAAGGTTACCGCCTCGCCCGCCACCGCCTCGGTCGCATCGCCGTCCATCGTCACGATGCGCGTGACGCTGCTCGTGCGGCCCGATTTCGCCACCACCACCACATCGCCCGGCCGCACCCGGCCGCTCACAATCGTGCCCGAGAAGCCGCGGAAATCGAGATTGGGCCGGTTGACCCATTGCACCGGCATGCGGAACGGCTTGTCCGCAACGCCGGTGCTGACGTCGATCGATTCGAGATGGGGCAGCAGCGCCGGGCCTTCGAACCACGGCATCTTGGCGCTCCTGGCGATCACATTGTCGCCGAAGCGCGCGGAGATCGGAATCGGCGTCACGCTGGCAAAGCCGAGCTCCTTCGCGAAACTCTCGAACGCCTCGACGATGGTGCGGAACACCGCTTCGGAGAAATCGACGAGATCGATCTTGTTGATCGCCAGAACCACATGACGGATACCCAGCAGCGAGACGATATAGGCGTGGCGCCGGGTCTGGGTCAGCACGCCCTTGCGCGCGTCGATCAGGATGACCGCAAGATCCGAGTTGGAGGCACCGGTCGCCATGTTGCGGGTGTACTGCTCGTGGCCCGGTGTGTCGGCGACGATGAACTTGCGCTTGTCGGTCGCAAAAAAGCGATAGGCGACGTCGATGGTAATGCCCTGCTCGCGCTCGGCCTCCAGCCCGTCCACCAGCAGCGCGAAATCGATATCGTCGCCCGTTGTGCCGTGCTTCTTCGAATCCTTCTCCAGGGCTGCGAGCTGATCCTCAAACAGCAGCTTGGTGTCGTAGAGCAACCGGCCGATCAGGGTCGACTTGCCGTCATCGACCGAGCCGCAGGTCAGGAACCGCAGGAAGGATTTCTTCTCCTGGGCGGCGAGGTAGGTCTTGAGATCCGCTTCGACCGCCGACATCAGAAGTAGCCCTCCTTCTTCTTCTTCTCCATGGAGGACTTCTCGTCGTGGTCGATCAACCGACCCTGGCGCTCCGAGGTGGTCGCCGTGAACATTTCCGTCACGATATCCTCGAGCGTCGCCGCCGAGGATTCGATCGCACCGGTCAGCGGATAGCAGCCCAACGTGCGGAATCGCACCACGCGCTGCTCGACCTTCTCGCCGGACTTCAATTTCATGCGGTCGTCATCGACCATCATCAGCATCCCATCGCGCTCGACGACCGGCCGCTCCTTGGCGAAGTAGAGTGGCACGATCGGAATCTGCTCCATCAGGATGTATTGCCAGATGTCGAGCTCGGTCCAGTTGGAGAGCGGGAAGACCCGGATCGATTCGCCCTTGTTGATACGGGTGTTGTAGACCCGCCAGAGTTCCGGCCGCTGGTTCTTCGGGTCCCAGGCGTGGGCAGCGGTGCGGAAGGAGAAGATGCGCTCCTTCGCCCGCGACTTCTCCTCGTCGCGCCGCGCGCCTCCGAACGCGGCATCGAAGCCCCATTTGTCGAGCGCCTGCTTCAACGCCTCGGTCTTCATCACCTGGGTATGCAGCGAAGAGCCGGAAGCGAAAGGATTGATCCCGCGCTTCACGCCTTCTTCGTTCACGTGAACCAGAAGATCGAGGCCCAGCCGCTTTGCCGTCTCGTCGCGGAAGCTGATCATCTCGCGGAACTTCCAGGTCGTATCGACATGGAGCAGCGGAAACGGTGGCTTCGCCGGATAGAAGGCCTTCATCGCGAGATGCAGCATGACCGACGAGTCCTTGCCGATCGAATACAGCATCACCGGGTTGCGGAACTCCGCCGCCACCTCGCGCATGATGTGGATGCTCTCCGCCTCAAGTCGGCGCAGGTGGGAAATGGAGGTGTGGCGGTTGGACAAGTCAGGATTCCTCGCGTGGGCGGAGTGACATATAGGCCGGAGCTGCACCCGACGCAACGGGCATAAGACGTATGTAAATCAGCAGCTTAGCAATTTTAACATTAAGTATATGTATGAACTGATGGCAATAGCGCAGCTTATTTAACAATATCTCGATGATAAATAGCGATGACGGCCCGCCCCGATCGCCGGGATGGACATGCTATATGGTCCGGCAACCACAGTTTCGAGCGTAAGGTCGAATTTATGGCGCACCTGCCGACGGCAAGACAGATCGATCCCGGGCAGCGAAAGACCTCCGTCGCGACCGCTGAGAGCGGAGCGCTGCAGATTCCCTGGCCCGAGCAGATCCTGCTGTTTCTTGCCCTGGCGGTCTTCCTCTCGATCGGTCCGGCGGATCCCAACCCGGAACTCGGAAAAAGCAACCTTCAGAGCACGCTCGGGCAAGGCGCCGCGCTTGCGATCACCATTCCCTTCGTTCTGCTCCATTGGCGGGGCATGATTCCGATAATCCTCCGCAGCCCGCTGCTCGTCGGCTTCCTCGTGCTCGCCTTCGCCTCGGTCGCCTGGAGCGCCTTTCCCGCGTTGACCTTCCGGCGCGATGCATCCCTCCTGGCGCCGATCCTGGTCGGGCTCGCCGCCGCCTACCGCTACGAACCGCAGGACGTCATTCGCTTCACCGGCCGGTTTTGCCTGCTTCTGACTCTGATCTCGCTGGTCGTGATCGCCGCTTTTCCCAGTGTCGGCATCATGCATGATCCCTACAATCCCGAGCTCGACGGCGCTTGGCGCGGCTTCACGCCGCATAAAAGCGTCTTTGGAATCATCCTTGTCCTCGGCTTCGAGATCCATGCTTGGCGTACGCTCTTTGAATCGGAAGGGCGCTGGCGGCATGCCGGCATCGCTCTCGCCATGCTCATGATCTGTTTTTTGGCGCGATCATCGACCGCTTTCATCGCGATGAGCTTGAGCCTGTTGTTGCTGGCGATCCTCGCCATCCGGCGATCGGAGCTGCGCACGCGCTGGCTTCCCGAGCTTGCGTTCTGGGGCCTGCTGATCTTTGCGCTGGTATTCTTGCCCTTCCTGCTCACCACGGTGGTGCAATTGCTCGGCAAGGATATCAGCCTCACAGGACGGATCCCGCTCTGGCAGAGCCTGATGCCGTTCATCGCCGACCGGCCGGTGCTCGGCTATGGCTATGGCGGATTCTGGATTGCCAACAGCCCGCAGATGGTCCTGGTCCAGCGCTTGAATCCCTGGCGCCCGCCGGATGCCCACAACGCCTATATCGGCGTGGCGCTGGAACTCGGGCTGCTCGGCGCGGCCATCGCCACCACGTTTCTGCTCTCGGTGATCTATCGCGCCTACCGGACCAGCCGGTCGACCGGTCTTGCCTGGCCCGCCTACTTCTTTGCCTTCGCTTTCGTCTACGCGATCACCAACATGGTGGAGACCCCGCTTCTCGCCAATGGCAGCTTCTTCACCTTCATGCTCGCATTCTGCCATTTCGCTCTGGTGAAGCGGGCACTGAAGGCCGCGCATCAGGATATGCCGATACCGGCCGGTGCGAGGACCTGGGCCGATGTCGCGCCGACGGCAGAGGTTCAGGCGGGTCTTCGCTTCAGGCGGCTCTCGGGGCGGTCTCGCCCGACTTGGCGGGACGGCCGGGCCGGGCGATAAGGATTACTCCCAGGGACATGATAAATTTGCCGCCGTGGCTTCGACCGCGCCGGGCCCTTGCCCCTGGCCTTTTCCGGGCAATCCTGTTTTAGTGGATTGAACGAAACGGCAGGCCGGAACAACCGGCTGCCACGAGGCTATTGTGAAACTCAAAAAAGAACGCGACAGGGAATGCTGGCTTTTCTCGGGAAGCGGCTGCTATCGCTGATCTTCACCATGCTGGCGGTCTCCGCCCTGGTGTTCGCTGCGTTCGAGTATACGCCGGGTCAGGTTGCGCGGAAAATCCTGGGCCCGTACGCGACCCAGGACCAGGTCGATCAGCTGACCGAGCGGATGGGGTTGAACCGTCCGGTGTTCGAGCGGTACTTTGAGTGGCTGGGCAATACGCTCTCCGGCAATCTCGGCTATTCGACGCTGTACAAGACCGAGGTCAACAACATCATCTGGGACCGGCTCGGCAACACACTGATCCTGGCCGCGGTCGCCTTCATCATTATCGTCGTCTTCTCGATCGTCTTCGGCATCGCTGCCGGCATGCGCGAAGGCTCGAAGCTCGACCGCGTGATATCGGTCTCAAGCATCGTCACCACCTCGGTGCCGGAGTTCGCCTCGGGCGTGTTCCTCGCCAGTATCTTTGTGATCTGGCTGGGCGTGCTGCCCGGTACTTCGCCCCTGGACTCCGGCGGTCAATGGTCGATCGCGGCGCAACTCGTGCTGCCTGTCGCCGTGATGGTCCTCTATGACCTCGGCTACGTCGTGCGCATGGTGCGCGCTTCCATGGTCGAGGTGATGACCAAGCCTTATATTCGCACCGCGATCCTCAAAGGAATGTCTTTCAAGCACGTGATCCTGAGGCACGCGCTCCGCAACGCGATGATCGCGCCTTTCACCGTGATCCTGCTGCAGATCAACTATCTCATCACCGGCGTCGTTGTGGTCGAGGCGGTCTTTGCCTATCCCGGCTTCGGCCGCATGCTGCTCGAATCCGCGCTGGCACAGGATATCGCCACGGTCGAGGCAGCTTCGCTCTTCGCCGTCTTCGTCACGGTCACCACCCAGATCCTCGGCGATCTCGGCTACATGTATCTCAACCCGAAGATCCGCTTCGCATGACCGCAACCACCGCACAGGCTGCAAGGCCGAATTTCACGCGCCGCACCTGGGCACGGATCCGGCTGCTGAAAGAATCGCCGGTCGGCATGGTCGGTGCCTTCCTGGTCGTGTTCTGGATCCTGGTTGCGATCTTCGCACCCTGGATCGCGCCGCACGATCCCAATGAAAGCAACATGGATGCGCTGATCGACCCGACGCCGACGGCGGTCAACTGGCTCGGCACGGACAATCAGGGCCGCGACATTCTCTCGCGCATCGTCTGGGGATCGCGCACGGTGCTGTTCGTCGCGCCGATCGCGGTCATTGTCGCCTATGCGCTGGGATGCATGCTCGGCCTGCTCGCCGGCTATCACCGCGGCTGGGTCGACCAGGTGATCAACCGGATCGCCGACATCATCCTCTCCTTCCCGGCGATCATTCTCTACATCATCGTCATCATGCGTTTAGGCCCCTCGGCGATGAACGTCGTCATGGCGGTGGTTTTCATCGCGACGCCGCAGATCGTGCGCATCGTCCGCGGCATGACCTTGGAGCTGCGCGAGCACGACTACGTCGCGGCCGCGAAGATGCGGGGCGAATCCGCCTTCTACATCATGATTGCGGAGATTCTGCCGAATGCCCGCGGGCCGCTGATCGTCGATGCCTGCCTGCGCATGGGCTACACCACGATCGCCATCGGCGTGCTCGGCTTCCTGGGCCTTGGCCTGCCGCCGCCGGACCCGGACTGGGGCGGCATGGTGAAAGACACCTATGCTATGATGACCATCTACCCGCATATGTCGCTGTTCCCTGCGCTCGCGATCTCCTCGCTGGTCGTCGGATTCAGCCTGCTGGCGGATGGCATTCGCGAGATCAGTCTGAGGGATTAGAGGTCGATGACGGGATCTGCCGCCCGCGCTCAAGCCAGCAATCAACCACCGGCGGGGCCCCGCTTGGTCAAGCCGAAGCCCATTCTCGAACTGAAGAATGTCGGCATCTCCTATCTCGTGCGCGCCGGTGAATTGAAAGTCGTGCCCAATGTCAGCCTGACCCTGCATGAGGGCGAGGCGCTGGGCCTGGTAGGCGAATCCGGCTGCGGCAAGTCGACCTTGGCTTACGCGATCATGCGTTATCTCGGCGGGTCGGGTCGCCTCTCCGGCGGCCAGATCCTGTTCGAGGGCCGCGACATGGGCAAGATGTCGGATGCCGAGCTCCGGCAGATCCGCGGCAGCCGCATGGCCATGGTCTACCAGGATCCGATGAGCAGCCTCAATCCGGTCATTCCGGTCGGCCGGCAGCTCATGGAAGTGCCGATGATTCATTCCGGCGCGACCGAGGCCGAAGCCAGGCAGCGCGCGATCCAGATGCTGCACGAGGTGAAGCTCCCGGATCCGGAGGCGATGTTCAGCCGCTATCCGCACCAGCTTTCCGGCGGCCAGCAGCAGCGCGTCGTCATCGCCATGGCACTGATGGCCGAGCCTTCGCTCCTGGTGATGGACGAGCCGACCACCGGTCTCGACGTGACCGTCGAGGCCGCCGTGCTCGACCTGGTCGCCACGCTTCGGCGCAAGCACAATACCGCGATCGTCTTCATCAGCCACAATCTCGGAACCGTGGTCCGGATCTGCGACCGGATCGGCGTCATGTATGCCGGCGAGCTGGTCGAGGAAGGTCCGATCACCGAGGTGTTCCGCGATCCCAGCCATCCCTATACCCGCGGCCTCCTGAACGCGATCCCCAGTCTCAACGCCGACAAGCATTCGAGCCCGCTCACCGCGATTCCGGGGCAAGTGCCGCCGATCCTGGCGCGCCCCAAGGGCTGCGTCTTCGCCCCGCGCTGCGTCTATGTCGAGCCCGGCCGCTGCACCTCGAAACCGATCGAGACGCAGTTCTACGGCGAGTCCGGGCTGCACCGAGTCAAATGCGTGCGCACCCGCGAGCTCCCACGCCACGCGCGCCCGAACGCCGCCAACGGCAATCAGGTGAAGGACCCGGCCACGGCGGAGCCGATGCTGCGGATCGGGCACCTGGAGAAAGCCTACCACCAGGCCGCCAGCGTATTCGGCGGCGGCGGATATGAGGTCCATGCGGTGGACGGCATCGATCTCGAAGCCGGGCGCGGCACCACGCTCGCCATCGTCGGCGAATCCGGCTGCGGCAAGTCCACCTTCGCCAAGGTCCTGACCGGCATCGAGCAGTCGACCGGCGGCACCGTGGAGCTCGCCGGCACCGAGATCGGCAAGACCCCGGTCGAATCGCGCGACGCCGCGACCAAGCGCGCGATCCAGATGGTGTTCCAGAACCCAGACAGCACGCTCAATCCCAGCCACAGCATTGGCTACGTGCTCTCCCGCGCGATCCGCAAGCTGCGCGGCATCAGCTCGCGCGAGGCGCGCGAGGAAACCGAGGCCCTGCTGAAGACGGTCAACCTGCCGACCGAGTTCGCCGGCCGCAAGCCACGCCAGCTTTCGGGCGGCCAGAAGCAGCGGGTCGCGATCGCCCGCGCGCTGGCCGGCGAGCCGGAGCTGATCCTGGCCGACGAACCCGTCTCGGCCCTCGACGTCTCGGTCCAGGCGGCGATCATCAATCTGCTGGTCGATATCCAGCAGAAGCGCGGCTCGACCATGCTCTTCATCTCGCACGATCTTTCCGTCGTTCGGTATCTCGCCGACCATGTGGCGGTGATGTATCTCGGCAAGGTGATGGAGTTCGGCAAGGTGACCGAAGTCTTCGCCCCGCCCTATCACCCCTATACCGAAGCGCTGATGTCGGCGGTGCCGATCGCCGATCCGGACGTGAAGCGCGAGCGCATCATTCTCGAAGGCTCGATCCCCAGCCCGACCGAGCGGCCCAAGGGCTGCCCGTTCGCCACCCGCTGCCATCGCAAGATCGGCCCGATCTGCGACGAGCAGGTGCCGCCGGAGCAGCGCACGGAAAGCGGCCACCGCATCGCCTGCCATATCCCAATGGACGAGTTGAAAGCGGTCGAACGCTTCGCCTTCTAATGGGGCTTCCGGCCGGCGCGAGAATATTTCGCTTGGGCGGCGCTGATCGGCGGATAAGCTGAGCCGTATGAAAGAACTCCCGACCCTCGATCTCCGCAGCTTTGCCGGACCGGAACGTTCCAGCTTCCTCGCTGAGCTGCGGCGCGTGGCGCGCGAGATCGGCTTCTTCTATGTGACCGGCCATGGTGTGCCGGACGACGTGCCGCGAGCCGTGCTCGACGCCGCACGCCGCTTCTTCGCTTTGCCCGAGGCCGAGAAGCTCAAGGTCGAGATGGTGCATTCGCCGCATTTTCGCGGCTACAACCGGCCGGGCTGGGAATTGACCCGCGGCAGGCCGGACTGGCGCGAGCAATTCGACCTCGCCGCCGAGCGCCCGGCTTTGCCGCGCGATGCCGGGCTGCCGGCCTGGGCCAGGCTGCAAGGCCCGAACCAGTGGCCGGAGGCAGTCCCGGGATTCCGCGAGGCGATGCTCCGCTGGCAGGACGCGGCGACCGCGCTTTCGATCCGCCTGATCGAGGCCTTCGCGGCCGCCCTCGAACAGCCGGAACACATCTTCGCGCCGATCTACAACGATCTCCCCAACCAGCGGATCAAGATCATCCGTTATCCCGGCCGCGACACCGGCGAAGAAACCCAGGGCGTCGGCGCGCACAAGGATAGCGGCTTCGTGACCGTGCTGCTGCAAGACACCGCGCGCGGGCTGGAGGTCGAGACGCCGGAGGGCTGGATCGCCGCGCCGCCGAAGCCCGGCACCTTCGTGATCAATATCGGCGAGCTCCTGGAAATGGCCTCGAACGGCTATTTGAAGGCGACCATGCACCGTGTGGTCAGCCCGCCGGCGGGAGAGGAGCGCCTCTCCATCGCCTTCTTCCTCGGCGCCAAGCTGGATGCCACGGTGCCGGTGCTGGACCTTCCGCCGCATCTCGCGGCCGAGGCACGCGGCGTCACCCAGGACCCGATGAACCCGCTGTTCAATGAGGTCGGGCGCAACTACCTGAAGAGCCGCATCCGCTCGCATCCCGACGTCGCCCGCGCCCATTACGCCGACCTGCTGACGCCGGAGGAGCTGCGCGTCACGGGACCGGGCAGCGCCTACTGAAAAGAAAACGGCGGCCCGGTTTCCCGGGCCGCCGCATCTTTGCCGATCCGCTGAGGATCAGGCGTCTTCGAAGTACCATTCCTCGGCGAAATAATACTCCGTCGGGTGCGGCACGAAGCCTTTCAAACGTTTGTCGAAAGGCTGGAATATCGCGCGCCAGAGCGGGATGGCAACCGGCCCGTCCTCCAGCATCAGCTCCTCGATCTCCTTCACCACAACCTTGCGCTTCTCGACGTCGAGAATGCCCTCTGCCTTGGTGATGAGCTCGTCGAACTTCGGATTGGCATAGGCGCTCTCGTTCCAGGCGACGCCCGTGCGATAGGCGAGACCCAGCACCATGATACCGAGCGGACGATGGGTCCAAGTGGTGAGGCCGAACGGCACCGTCGTCCAGACATCCCAGTAATTGGCCGAAGGCAGCACCTCGAGCTTCACCTTGATGCCGGCCTTGGCCCATTGCTGCACCATGGCCTGGGCCGCCGTCGGCTCCCAATCCGGATCCTTCTTGCACTGCATCGTGACCTCGATGCCGTCCGGATGGCCGGCTTCGGCCAGCAGTTTCTTCGCGCCTTCCGGATCGTTGTACTTGAAGTCCACCTTCACGAACTCCGGATGGACCGGCGCCACGTGATGGCTGTCGCCCGGCGCCCCGAGGCCGCGATGGGCGATCTTCAGCAAGGCCTCGGGATTGAGCGCCATGCGGACCGCCTTGCGGACCTTCGGATTGTCGAACGGTGCCTTGTCGACATGCATGCGGGCGACCGCGGTCTGCGCCGTGGTGACCTCGTGCACATCGACATGCGGCAGCTTCTTGCACTGCTCGAAGATCTTGATGTCGGGATCATAAAGCCCGTCGACCTGCTTCGATGCGAGAGCGGCGAACTTGGTCGCAGGATCGTCGCCGAGATCGTGGAACTCGACCTGCTCCAGCCAGGGACCTTCGCCCCAATAGGAGGAGCGCGCCTTCAGCACCGCTTTCTTGCCGACCTCGACCTCGACCGGCTCGAAGGCACCGGTGCCGAGCGCGCCAACGCCCCACTTGCCTTCATCCTTCGGATGCAGGATCAGGGCCGGATAGTGGAACAGGTTTTCCGGCATCGCCAGCATGCCGGACTGGCCGTGCAGGACGATGGTATGGTCGTCCTTCTTCTCGATTGCGTTGGCATCCCAGAGCTCGGTGGTCATCTTGGGATTGCCCTTGTCGTCCTTCTCGCCGGTGTCTTTGTCCTTCAGCATGAAGCCCTTGAACAGGCCGAGCACCGACGAGCCGACGGCCGGATCGAGCCAGCGCGAGATGTTCCAGATCGCATGATCGGCGACAAAGGCATCGCCGTTCGACCACTTCACATCTTTGCGCAGATAGAGCGTCCAGGTCTTCAGATCCTCGCTGGCTTCCCACTTCTCACAGAGGCAGGGACGCGTGATATTGTCGCCGCCCGTACGAGTCAGATAGTCGTTCGCCTGGCGCACAATGTTCGAATCATAAACCCAGGAGAAGGTCGCCGGATTGTCCACCGCCGGCACGCGGGCGCCGATCTTGAGGACGCCGCCCTTCTTCGGCGTCGCGGCCTTGGCCTGGCCGATCACCGATTCGCCGAGCACCTTGCCCGCAATCGAATAGGCGAGCGGCGCCGACATGCCGAGCAAAGTCACCGTGCGGAGAAATTCGCGCCGGTCGATACCGCGCTTTTCCAACTGCTCGACCAGCGCCGGAATCGCTGGATGATGGCGATCCGGATCATTCCGATAAGCCATTCTTTAGCCTCCCTCATTCACGCTTCACATGAAGTCCGGCTGCGCGGAGTTCCTCCCCTCGTCAACCGGCCGCGATCAGCTTAAACCCTGGCTTTCCGGCGGCAAGGCCGGAAATGACATGGCGAAATGACATAACAAGATGACCGGAACGCATAAGGCTTAACTGGCCACCGAGTAGCCGCCGTCGATCACGATCGCGGCGCCGGTGACGTAGCTCGACGCGGCGCTGGCCAGGAAAACGGTGAGGCCGGCGAACTCATCCGGCCGCCCCCAGCGCCCGGCCGGGGTTCGGGTGTGAACCTTTTGATCCAGACCCTCCATCTGCTCCCGTGCGGCGACAGTCAGCTCCGTGTCGATCCAGCCGGGCAGGATCACGTTCACCTGGATATTGTCCTTGGCCCAGGCGACGGCGAGCGATTTGGTCAGCTGCACCACAGCGCCTTTGCTCGAAGCATAAGGCACGCTCAAAGGTCCGCCGAAGATCGACATCAGCGAACCAATGTTGATGATCTTGCCACCACCGAGCTTCTGCATCTCGGGGTAGACCGCTTGGCAGCAGGCGAAGGTGCCGGTCAAATTGATATTCATCACTTTGTGCCATTCTTCGTCGCTGTAGGTCTCAGGGCGCTTCCGGATGGCGATCCCCGAACAATTGACCAGAATGTCGATCCGGCCGAACTTCGCCGCGACCGCCGCGATCATCTTGCGGCAGTCCTCCTCCTTGCCCACGTCGAACTTGAAGAAGGCCGCCTCGGCGCCGAGCTTCTCGATCTCGGCGATGGCACTCTTGGCCTTGGTTTCGTTCTGTGCGGCGATCGCGATCTTGGCGCCGGCTTCCGCCAGGCCTTTCGCCATGCCGAGACCGATCCCGCCGTTGCCGCCGGTGACGATCGCAACCTTGCCCATGAGATCGAAGATTTTCATGAGACCCCTCCCCTAAGCGCGTCTTTGTACCATGTCACTTTCGCCGAGCAGGCCGGCGACGTGCTCGGCAATCGCCAGGCAGGACGTGAGGCCCGGCGATTCGATGCCGAAGAGATTGATAAGGCCCGGCACGCCATGCTGACCGGGACCTTCGATCCGGAAATCGAGCGCGGGGGAGCCCGGCGGTCCGAGCTTCGGCCGGACTCCGGCATAGTCCGGCGCCAGGGCCCCATCCGGCAGGTCCGGCCAATAGCGGCGAATGTCGTCATAGAAAGACTCGCCGCGCCGCGGATCGACCGCGTAGTCCAGGCGATCCACCCACTCGACATCCGGGCCGAAGCGCGCGCGACCGGCGAGGTCGAGGGTCATATGCGTGCCGAGGCCGCCCGGCACCGGGATCGGATAGATCAATCGACTGAACGGTGCCTTGCGGGTCAGGCGGAAGTAGTTGCCCTTGGCGAACCAGAGCGGCGCCGCATGCTGCGGCGGCAGGCCCTTCAAGGCGCGCGCAAGGTCCATTGCACCGAGGCCGGCCGCGTTGATCACCGTGCGCGCCCGGAGCTGCATCGAGTCCGGGCCGCCGATCGAGAGCAGGATGCCGTCGTTGCGCACCGCGCCGGCTTCGACCGGGGCGTTGAGCACGACGCCGCCCCCTGCTGATTCGAGATCGCCTTCGAGCGCCAGCATCAGCTGATGGCCGTCGATGATCCCGGTCGAGGGCGAGAGCACCGCCGCAACGCAGACCAGCTGCGGCTCCAGCGCCATGGCGGCATCGCCTGTCAGCCAGACCAGATCGTCCACACCATTCAGCTCGCCCTGCTCCTTGATCTTGGCAAGCGTCGGGATCTCCGCCGGCTCGACCGCGACGATCAGCTTGCCGGTCCGGGCGTGCGGCACGCCATGCTCCACGCAATAGCGATAGAGCATCGCCCGGCCCGCAACGCAGAGCGTGCTCTTCAAACGGCGCGGCAGGTTGTAGATGCCGGCATGGATGACCTCGGAATTGCGCGAACTGGTCTCGCTGCCGATGGCGTCATGGCGTTCGAGCACGATCACCTCGCGCCCATCCATGGCCAGGCGGCGCGCGATCGCCAACCCGATCACGCCGGCGCCGACGACGACCGCGTCGACGCTTTCGGTCATCCGAGCAGCTGCCGGTGCACGAGATTGCGCATCAGCGCGCCGGTCCCGAAGGTCCAGGGCGCGATCTTGTCGGAATGATCGACCCGGTTCCACAAGGTGCCGAGCTTGGGCGAGGAGATGCCGACGCCGTCCCCGATATGATGCGTGAACCCCATGCCCGGTTTCTCGCGGTCCTGGATCGGCGCGAACATGGTGCCGCAGAACAGCATGAAGCCGTCCGGATATTGATGTGTGCCGTTCAGCGCCTGGCCGGCAAGATCGAGCGGATCACGGCTGATCTTCGCCATGCTGCTGGAGCCTTCCATGACGAAGCCGTCGGCGCCGGTCACCTTCACGGTGATCACCGCTGCCCGCGCATCGTCGATAGTGAAGCCGGTGTCGAACACGCGCACGAAGGGGCCGATCGCGGAGGACGCATTGTTGTCTTTCGCCTTGCCGAGCAGCAAGGCCGAGCGGCCCTCGAAATCGCGGAGATTGACGTCATTCCCCAGCGTAACGCCGACCACCTCGCCCCGGCAGTTGGCGGCGAGCACGACTTCCGGCTCGGGGTTGCTCCATTGCGACTTCGGATGCAGGCCGATATCGGCGCCGAGGCCGACCGAGGCCATCGGCGGGCATTTGGTGAAGATCTCGGCATCGGGACCGATGCCGACTTCCAGATATTGCGACCATGCACCGGCGGCGAGCAGCACGTCCTTCACCTTCTGCGCTTCGGGCGAGCCGGGCTTCACGGTCGAGAGGTTGTCGCCGATGATCCCGGTGATGCGCTTCCTGATCTCGTCCGCCTTGGTCCAGTCGCCGCGCGCCTGTTCCTCAATCACCCGTTCCAGCATGGAAGCCACGAAGGTGACGCCCGCGGCCTTAACCGCCTGCAGGTCGCAGGGCGCCACCAGCCAGGGCCGCATCGGATCGCGATGGCGCTCGTCGCTGTTGGCGATCAGGGCTTCGACGCTGGCGATTTCCGGCAATCCGGCGGCGCCCTGCAAGGCGGCGGCGACGTGCTCGATCTCGAAGAGAGCGCTCAAGGTCGGCGCCACGCGGCTGATGTCGATCGCCTGGCCGCGACGGATCAGGACCGGCGTCGGGCCGCCGACCGCCGGATCCCAGATGCGGCCGACCAGGGTCGCGCGTTCGGCATCTTCCGGCAGGATATCGCCGATCGACAGCCCGCCCAATTTTGAACCAGGATTCGACCCGAGATTCGTCATTGCATTCCCTTCTTGGATCCCGAAAACCGGGCTTTATTTGGGGGAGACCTTTTCATATTGTACGGCAATTGTCAGGGCAGTTTTCCGGTAAAACAGAATGAGCCAGTTCGAGAGCCGGCCGATCGGCCGCACCCAGCTCAAGGTCACCGTGTTCGGTCAAGGCGGCGCGCCTCTGGGCGGCCACCGCGCGCCGAGCCATTGGCCGCAAGCCGAGGCGGTCATGGATTTCGCCTGGGACAACGGCATCCGCTACTACGACACCGCACCATTTTACGGATATGGTCTCAGCGAGCATTATTTCGGCAATGCGCTCCGGAAGCACAAGCGCGAGGACTTCGTGCTCTCGACCAAGGTCGGCCGTCTGCTGAAGCCGCGCGTCACCCCTTATGATCCGAACGACCTCTGGAAGGAGCCGCTGCCCTTCGAGCCGGTCTTCGACTACGGCTATGACGCGGTGATGCGGTCCTTCGAGGACAGCCTGCAGCGTCTGGGGCTCAACAAGATTGACATCCTGTTCCTGCACGACCTGGGCAAGTCCGAGCATTTCGAGAATCACGCCAAGTATATGAAGGCCGCGATGGAAGGCGGCTACAAGGCGCTGAGCGAGCTGCGGGCGGCGGGGAAGATCGGGGCGCTCGGCATGGGCGTCAACGAGTGGGAAGTCTGCATGGAGGCGATGGATTACGGCGATTTCGACGTGTTCCTGCTGGCCGGCCGCTACACCCTGCTCGAGCAGGAGGCGCTGACCAGGTTCCTGCCGGAATGCCAGAAGCGGGGCACCACGATCGTCATCGGCGGGCCGTTCAATTCCGGCATCCTGGCGGTGGGCGCCAAGGCCGGCGGCGACTACAACTACGTGCCGGCGCCGAAGGCGGTCCTCGAGAAGGTCGCAAAGATCGAGCAGGTCTGCGCCGACCACAACGTTGCCCTGCCCGCCGCCGCTTTGCAGTTCCCGCTGACCCATCCCAGCGTCTGCTCGGTCATTCCCGGCTCGCGCAACACCGACGAGCTGAAGCGCAATCTCGACCTCTTCCGCACCCCGATCCCGAAGACGCTCTGGAGCGACCTGAAGAGCGCCGGACTGATGCGGGCCGACGCACCCACTCCATAAGACTGGCACCATAAGACTGGAGACATCATGGCAAGACTGGCGGGCAAACGCGCGGTGATCACCGCCGCGGCCCAGGGCATCGGGCGGGCAAGCGCCCTCGCCTTCGCACGCGAGGGCGCGAGGGTGATTGCGACCGACATCAACATGGCCGCGCTCGAAGGGCTGAAGACCGAGGCTGAGGGCATCACCGTCGCGAAGCTCGATGTGCTCGACGTGGCGGCGATCGAGGCCTTCGGCAAGGCGACCGGCACCATCGACGTGCTGTTCAACTGCGCCGGCGTGGTTCATGCCGGCAGCATCCTGGAGGCGACCGAGGCCGACTGGGACTTCGCCTTCAATCTCAACGCCAAGGCGGCTTTCCGCATGATCCGCGCCTTCCTGCCGGGCATGCTGGCGGCGGGCAAGGGTTCGATCGTCAACATGTCCTCGGTCGCGTCGAGCGTCAAAGGCGTGCCCAACCGTTTCGTCTATGGCGCCAGCAAGGCGGCCACGATCGGCCTTACCAAGGCGGTGGCGGCCGACTACGTGGCGAAAGGCATCCGCTGCAACGCGATCTGCCCCGGGACGGTGCAGTCGCCGTCGCTGGACGAGCGCCTCGCCGCACAAGGCAAGGCTCAAGGCATCGACACCGAAGAGGTCCGCAAGGCCTTCACCGCGCGCCAGCCGATCGGGCGCGTGGGCACGCCCGAGGAGATCGCGGCGCTCGCCGTCTATCTCGCGTCCGATGAATCCGCTTACACGACCGGCACGATCAATGTGATCGACGGCGGCTGGACCAATTGAGGAGAAACACCGTGAAACTGCTACGCTATGGACCGAAGGGCAAGGAGAAGCCCGGCCTGCTCGATGCCAATGGCAAGATCCGCGATCTTTCCAAGCATATTGACGACATCGGCGGCAAGGTGCTGAGCCCCGCTTCCTTGAAGAAGCTCCAGAAGCTCGACCCCTCCAAGCTGCCCGCGGTGCGCGGCAATCCGCGCATTGGGCCCTGCGTCGGCTCGATCGGCAAGTTCCTGTGCATCGGCCTCAACTATGCCGACCATGCGGCGGAATCCGGCTTGGCCGTGCCGCCGGAGCCGGTGCTCTTCATGAAGGCGATCAGCGCGGTCTGCGGCCCGAACGACAATGTCGAGATCCCGCGGAAGTCCAAGAAGACCGACTGGGAAGTCGAGCTCGGTGTCGTGATCGGCACCGAGGCGAAGTACGTCTCCGAGAAGGAGGCGATGAACTACGTCGCCGGCTTCTGCGTCATCAACGACGTCTCCGAGCGCGAGTTTCAGATCGAGCGCGCCGGCCAATGGGACAAGGGCAAGGGCTGCGATACCTTCGGCCCGATCGGCCCGTGGCTGGTCACCAAGGACGAGATCAAGGACTTCAACAATCTCGACATGTGGCTTGAGGTGAACGGCAAGCGCTATCAGAACGGCAGCACCAAGACGATGGTCTACAAGGTGCCGTTCCTGGTCTCCTATCTCTCGCAGTTCATGAGCCTGCAGCCGGGCGACGTGATCTCCACCGGCACGCCGCCGGGCGTCGGCATGGGCCAGAAGCCGAACCCGATCTATCTCAAGGCCGGCCAGACCATGCGCCTCGGCATCGCCGGCCTGGGCGAGCAGCAGCAGAAGACGGTCGCGGCCAAGTAATGACCACGATTACCGGTTGGACCTGCCGCGACATCCGCTTCCCGACGTCGCGGCAGGCCGACGGTTCGGATGCGATGAATCCGGATCCCGATTACTCCGCCGCCTATGTGGTGCTGGAGACGGATCGGGATCTCGAAGGGCACGGGCTCACCTTCACTCTCGGCAAGGGCACCGAGCTCTGCGTCGCCGCGGTGAATGCGCTGGCGCCGGCGCTGGTCGGGAAGAAGCTCGAGGATATCACCCAGCATATGGGCGCCTGGTGGCAGCGCTTCGCCAATCCAGACCAGCTCCGTTGGGTCGGCCCGGAGAAAGGCGTGCTGCATCTCGCCGTGGCGGCGCTGGTGAATGCCGTCTGGGACCTCTGGGCCAAGGCCGAGCAGAAGCCGGTCTGGCGGCTGGTGGCGGATCTCACGCCGGAGCAGTTCGTCGATCTGATCGACTTCCGCTACCTGACCGATGCGCTGACCAAGGACGAGGCGCTGGCGATCCTGAAGGCGCAAGCGCCGACCAAGGCGCAGCGCATCGCCGAGCTGGAGCGGGTCGGGTTTCCGGCCTACACCACCTCGGCCGGATGGCTCGGCTATCCGGAGGAGAAGGTGCGGCGCCTGACCCGCGAAGCCGTGAGCCAAGGCCTCAGCTATATCAAGATCAAGGTCGGGCGCGATCTGGCCGACGACAAGAAGCGCTGCGCCATCGTGCGCGAGGAGATCGGCCCCGACCGGTTCCTGATGATCGATGCCAACCAGATCTGGGATGTCGGCCAAGCGATCCAATGGGTGAAGGAGCTCGCCCCCTGGAAGCCGCTCTGGATCGAGGAGCCGACCAGTCCGGATGACATCCTCGGCCACGCCGCGGTGCGCAAGGCGGTGAAGCCGCTCGGCATCGGCGTCGCGACCGGCGAGCAGTGCCAGAACCGGGTCATCTTCAAGCAGCTGATGCAGGCCGAAGCGATCGATTTCTGCCAGATCGATTCCTGCCGCTTAGGCGGCGTCAACGAGATCCTCTCGGTGCTGCTGCTGGCGAAGAAGTTCGGCGTGCCGGTCTGCCCGCATGCCGGCGGCGTGGGCCTCTGCGAATACGTGCAGCACCTCGCGATGATCGACTATGTCTGCGTCTCAGGGACGTTCGAGCATCGGGTGCTGGAATATGTCGATCACCTGCACGAGCATTTCGTCGATCCGGTGGTGATCCGGCAAGGCCGCTACATGCCGCCCAAGCAACCGGGCTACAGCATCGAGATGCGGCCGGAGAGCCTCGACGCCCACGCGTTTCCGAACGGTGGCGTGTGGCGGTAGGCGATCGTCCCCACCAACGAACGTAAGCCAAATCGACCCGAAAACCTACCAACCCATTGGATTACCGAAGAATCCGTCTTTTCCGCGTGGATCGGATTCTTGTTTTTGTCGGTGTCCTGTAGGGGTTGACACAAAATTCTCGGCTGATGCCCCAGCGGCAGCCAACACCTATATGTACCCTTTTTGTTCTAAAAATTCAAGAGGCATTGAGCCAAGGCCCTCGTGCTGCTCCGGCGTCAGCCGATCAGTTTCTCCAGTGTGATCGGGAGATCTCGAATCCGTTTTCCGGTCGCATGGAACACGGCATTGGCGATCGCGGGTGCCACGCCGACGATCGGCAGCTCGCCGACGCCCTTGCCGCCCAAGACCGAGGCATGGGGATCGGGGACGCCGACCGAGATCACCTCGATCTCCGGGATGTCGGCATTGGTCGCGATCAGGTAGTCGCCGAGATTATTGTTGATGACGCGGCCATTGCGCGGATCGACGATCCCCTCCTCCAACAGCGCCTGGCCGATCCCCATGATGATCCCGCCCTTCCACTGACTCTCGGCGAGCTTCGGGTTGTAGATGCGGCCGCAGTCCAGCGCCGAGACCACGCGCGAGACGCGGACCGTGCCGAAATCCTCATCGACCTTGACTTCGATGAAATGGGCGCACCAGGAATGGACCGAGACCTCGCCGTCGGTCGGCGCCCTCATGGTGGTGATGGTCGCGTAGTTCTTGAACGGGTCGTCGGAGCTGATCCCGTTCTCGGCGAAGGTGTCGCGCAGGCATTCGATCCGGTCGCGGCCGAGGGCCTGCAGGAAAGCGCCGAACTCCATCCCGTTGATCCGGCCGTCGGCCACCGGCAGCGTGTTGGCCTGCCGGTCGCGGAACGGCGATTTCGGATCGTTCAATCCGAGGCCGATCAGCTCGTCGCGGGCGGCCAGTGCCGCCTTGTGCACGGCACCGGTCATGAGGCCGGCAAGCTGCGAGCCGCCGGCGACCGGGGCCAGCGGCAAGGTCGAATCGCCGAGCCGCACGGTGACGCGCTCGACCGGCACGCCGAGCGCTTCGGCCGCGGTCTGGGCTAGGATCGTGTAGGTGCCCTGGCCCATGTCGATCGCGGCGCTGACCACCTCGACGCCGCCGTCGCCGAGGATGCGCACCATGGCCTGGCCGGCGGTCCGGCGCATCGGATACATGCCGGCGGCGACGCCCCAGCCGATCAGGTGATGACCATTGCGCATCGAGCGCGGCGCGGGATTGCGCTTCGACCAGCCGAACCGTTCGGCACCGGCGGCAAAAGCCTCGCGGAGCTGTCGCGTCGACCAGGGCTTGTCGGCATGGTGATCGTGATCGGCATAGTTCCGCAGCCGGATCTCCAGCGGATCGAGACCGACCTCGTAGGCGAGCTCGTCGATCGCGGATTCGATCGCCCAGGCGCTGGGATTCTCGCCCGGCGCGCGGAGCGCGCTCGGCGTCACCGTGTTGACCGGCACGACCCGATGCTTCGAGCTGAAATTCGGCGTCGCATACATCAGCGCCGCCACCTCGCCGCAGCGCTCGACCCAGGTATCGGTGACGGAGGTTTCGTTCAGGCCGCGATGCCGGATCGCCAGCAGCTTGCCGTCGCGTGTAGCACCGAGCGCCACCTTCTGCCGCGTCTCGGCGCGGCCGCCGAACGCGGTGAAGGTCTGCGGCCTTGTCACCGCCAGCTTGACCGGGCGGCCGAGCTGCTTCGCCGCCTGGGCGGCGATCGCGCCATAAGGGTAGACGAAGGCCTTGGAGCCGAAGCCGCCGCCGATATAGGGCGAGATCAGCCGCACATTCTCAAACGGCAGATCGAACAGCTCCGCATAGGTGCGGGTCATGAAGGCGATCCACTGGCTGGGTTCCCAGACCGTCAGGCGATCCGCGCCTTCCCAGGCGGCGATCAGGCCGTGCGGCTCGATCGGCACGTTGTACTCGCGCGGCGTCGCGTATTCCTGCTGGAGCTTGACCGGTGCGGCTTCGAGCGCCGCGTCGGCGTCGCCCCAGGCCATGGCGACCGCATCCACTTCGGTGCCGGGTCCGACCTTGGAATCGTCGAGATCGGCGATCGCCGGGGCGATGTCGTACTCGGCTTTGAGCAGGCGCGCGGCTTCGGTCGCCTGTTCCAGGGTGTCGGCGACGACGGCTGCGATGTGCTGGCCCTGGAAGGTGATCGTGTGGGTCAGGGCGCGATAGGGTTTGTCGCCCCGCACGCCGAGCCAATTGGTGACCGGCCGCAGATCCGGCATGGTGTCCGCCGTCAGGATCAGCCGCACACCCGGTGCCGCCGCCGCAGACGTGTCGAGGAGGCGGCGAAGCTTGCCCGCCGCGATGGTGCTGCCGACCAGCACGGCATGCGCCATCTCGGCCGGACGATGTTCCAGGGCATAGGTCGCGGCCCCGCGGATCTTCGCCATGCCGTCGATGCGGGAAACCCGCGCCCCGAGCGGCGCACCGTCGCCGGCATCGCCGCGCTTCACGCGGCCTTCGGTCAACACGTCGGCTTGCCCGCTCATGCGATCCCTCTCAGCTTCAGATTGATGATGGCGCGGGCGACGACGCGGGGCGCCAGGGCCAGCTTGTAGCGGTTGTCGCCCTGGACCACGGCCCCCTCGGTTGCAAGCGCCGCAGCCTGGTCGATCGCTTCCCGGGACAGCTTCTTTCCCTTGAGCGCCGCTTCCACCGCATGGGCGCGCCAGGGCTTGGTGGCGACACCGCCCAAGGCGACGCGAATGTCGCGCACGGTCAAACCATCGGCATCGAGGTCCATGGCGACCGCAGCGCTGGCCGCGGCGAATTCGTAGGACTGCCGGTCGCGCACTTTCAAATAGGTCGAGTTGCGTGCCGTCGACGACTCCGGGATGCGGATCGCGGTGATGATCTCGCCGGGCTCGATCGCATGCTCGCGCTCGGGCGTGGCGCCGGGCAGCAGGAAGAAATCGTCGGCCGGGACGCGGCGCGCACCGAGGATGACTTCCGCATCGAGCGCCACCAGGGCAACGGCGAGATCGCCGGGATTGGTGGCGATGCAGGTGTCACTGGTGCCGAGGATGGCGTGGTTGCGGGTGACGCCGCCGATCGCGGCGCAGCCGCTGCCGGGGTTGCGCTTGTTGCAGGCGGAGAAGCTCGCGGGATCGCGGAAATAGGGGCAGCGCGTCCGCTGCATTAGATTGCCGCCGATTGTCGCCATGTTGCGAAGCTGGGCGGAAGCGGCCTGCCACAGCGCCTCGGACACGGCGGAATAGCGATCGCGGATGCCGCGATCCGCTGCGACAGTGCTCATCTTCGCCAGGGCACCGATCGTGACGCCGCCATTGTCATAGGCGATCGTATCGAGGCCCTGGAGATGGGTGATGTCGACCACGGTCTCCGGTGCCGTGACGCCGCACTTTGCGAGATCGAGCAAAGTGGTGCCGCCGGCCAGCAGCATGGCACCGGCCTGCGCGGCTGCGCGCTGGGCCTCATCGACGGTTTGGGCGCGGAGATAGTTGAAGTTCCTCATCGGCTGGCCTCCGCCGCCTGGCGGATGGCGGCAACGATGTTGGGATAGGCGCCGCAGCGGCAGAGATTGCCGGACATGTATTCGCGGATCTCGTCGTCGGATCCGGCATGACCCTCGCGGATGCAGGCGACCGCGGACATGATCTGACCCGGCGTGCAATAGCCGCATTGGAAGGCGTCGTTCTCCAGGAACGCCGCCTGTACCGGATGCAGCGCGCGCTCACCCAACCCTTCGATCGTGGCGACGGCGCGCCCCTCGACCTGGGCGGCGAGCGTGAGGCAGGCGAGCACGCGCTGGCCGTCGACATGCACGGTGCAGGCGCCGCATTGGCCCTGATCGCAGCCCTTCTTGGTGCCGGTCAGGCCGAGATGCTCGCGCAGCGCATCGAGCAAGGTGACGCGGGGCTCGACCTCCAGGACCCGTCTTTGACCGTTGATTTCGAGACTGAGGCTGAGCATGGAGTCGGACATGACGCGGTCCTTTCGGCCAGGCAGGTTCATAGGAGTGTCAGCAAAGGCGGGTGCCGGTGGGCGACTCCGCCGCATTGAAACGATGGCGCCGCGCTTCCACGTCAGGTAACAGTTGACGGGGTTCATGGAACGAAGCGGAGGCGCCTCCGCTTGAGAGAGAATAAGGCGGCGACGGCGGTGGTTCAACCCCCCGTCTCGGATTTCCGTTCCGAATCTGCGCGCGAGGACGATGGTGGCGGTGAAAAAGAAGGCAAAGTCAGCCAAATCGGCGGGAGCCAGGCCGCGCGCGGCTTCCGACGATCTGCGCGCCGACGCCCGCCGGAACCGAGAGAAGCTGATCGAGGCGGCGGCACCCGCCTTTGCGGAGCATGGGACGGCCGCCTCGCTGGAGGAGATCGCCCGCCGCGCCGGGGTCGGGATCGGAACTCTGTATCGTCACTTTCCCACCCGCGAGCATCTGGTCGAGGTGGTCTACGGCCGAGAGGTCGAGCAATTGATCGAAGCCGCCGACGAGCTGCAGAAGCGCGAGGCACCCGATGTGGCGCTGGAGCAGTGGATGCTGCGCTTCGTCGGTTATATCGCCGCGAAGCGCGGCATGGCCGAGAGTCTGAAGGTGCTGTATGCCAGCAATTCGGCGTTGTTTGCCCGGGTCTCGGGCGCGGTCCCGCAGACCATGCAGCGGCTGGTCAACGCTGCAGCCGAGGCCGGGCTCATCCGCAAGGACATCCAGAGCTCCGACCTGCTTCAGGTCTTGTTCGGCCTTTACAGCGCACCGGACTCGCCGGACTGGCGCGAACGCTCGCGGCGCCTGGTCGGGCTGCTGATGGACGGGCTGAGGACGAAGAAGGCGCGATAGTCCTTCTCCGCCGGTTGGTTAGTCTATGCGCCCAAGGCGTCTTCCAATTCCCGCAAGGTCGGCGGATTGGCGCCGGCGCGGCTGCAGGTGATGGCAGCGGCGGCGACCGCGCGGTCGAGCAGGATCTTCAACACGCCGACATCGAGCTTGGCCAGGCGGTCGCGGGTCAGGAGGCCATGCTCGTTCAGCCCCGCGAGCAGGGCCGAATGGAAACTGTCGCCGGCACCGACGGTATCGACGACGCCGATCTTGCGGCCCGGCACCGCGACCTTGCTGCCGTTCAAGAGCGCCATGGCGCCGTCGGCGCCCAGGGTCATCACCACCAGCTTCGGCCCGAGGTCGCGCCAGGCGGTGGCGGAATCCTCGATGCTGCGCCCGGGATAGAGCCAGTCGAAATCGGCGCGGCTGACCTTCACGATGTCGCAGAGCGCAACCCAGGATTCGAGGCGCGCCCGCGCGGCATCGCGGTCCTTGATCAGATTCGGGCGGACATTGGGATCGAGTGCCAGGACGCGGCGCTTCGACTCCCGCCGGAGCAAGGTTTCGAACGTGGTCGCGGCCGGCTCGGCCTGGGTCGAGATCGCGCCAAGGCCGAGATGCAGGCAGGCAACGTCGTCGCCGAGCGTCGCCGGCAGATCGTGCTCGGTGATGCAGCGGTCGGCGGCGCCGTTGGCGAAGAACGCGTATTGCGGCTCGCCGACACTTGAACCCGCGGCTGGATGGCTGACGAAGGCGAGCATGCTGGGATCGCCGGCGCGCTTCACGAAGCGGGTATCGACCCGGTTCTCGGCCAGCGTCTGCATCAGGAGATCGCCGAAGAAGTCGGTCGAGATCCGGCTCAGGAAGCCGGCGGGGGCACCGAGACGGCCGAGGCCGATCGCCACATTGAAGGGGGAGCCGCCGGGGAAAGGGCGATAGGCCGGCGCGCCCTCGATCGCGATCGGCATGAAGTCGATCAGGGCCTCGCCGCATGAGACGATCATCGTGACTTCCTCGGATCTTCCGCCTGTAAACTTTCGGGGCGATGGTCATAACAGGAAGCGGGCGGATTGACCACGCCCGGCGCCCATGGTCCGATCGATCCGGTGGGAATGGCGGTGGGCCGCCGGTCGTTGACCGGTGGAGCGTTTCGGGGGCCGACATGTTTTGTCCCGGCTGCAAGACCGAAAACCGTGCGGGCCGCCGCTTCTGCGCCGCCTGCGGCCAAGCCTTGCCCTTGCCCTGCCCGGCCTGCGGCTTCGAGAACGCGGCCGAGGACCGGTTCTGCGGCGGCTGCGGCAAGCCCTTGGGCGCGGCGGCCCCTGCTGCCGCGGCGACAGTGAAACCCGAGGCGACCAGCGCGCCGCCGAAGGGCGAGATGCCGGTGGGCGAGATTCGCCCGGTCACCATCATGTTCGTCGATATCTGCGGCTATACCGATCTCTCCGGCAGGCTCGACCCGGAAGATACCCATCGCTTGCTGGCCCAGTTCTTCGAGACGGTCGATGCGGTCGTCCTGCGGCATGGCGGGCGGATCGACAAGCATATCGGCGATTCGGTGATGGCCCTGTTCGGCGCACCGGTCGCCCATGGCAACGACGCCGAGCGCGCCGCCCTGACCGCCCTCGCCATCCATGCCGCGATGCCGGAGATCTCCAGCAAGGTCGGCGAGAATCTCCAGGTGCATATCGGGATCGCCACCGGCGAGGTGGTGGCCAGCGGCCTCGGCAGCGCCGCGCACAGCGCCTATACGGTGATCGGCGACGCCGTCAATCTGGCGGCCCGGCTGATGGAGCGCGCCGGTGCCGGCGAGACCTTGGTCTCGGCCACCGTGCACCGGGGCTCGGAACATGCGGTCGCAGCCGAGAGCCTGGAGATGACCGCGCTCGGCCCGCTCGCCTTCAAAGGCATTGCCAAACCGGTCGAGACCTTCCGCTTGAGTGCGAAGGCGAAAGCGGCGGCGATGCCGAAGCCTGCCGCACGGCCGCTGGTCGGCCGGCGCGCGGAACTTGCGCAGGGGAGTGCTCTGATCGAATCCGTGGCCGCCAGCAAGACCGGCGGAGCCGTCGTGCTGCGCGGCGAGCCGGGGATCGGCAAGTCCCGCCTCGCCGAAGAACTGCTCGGCCGCGCGACCGCGCGCGGCTTCCGGGGGTTGAAGGCGCTGGTGCTGGATTTCGGCGCGGCACGCGAACGCAGCGTCGAGCGCGTGCTGGCCACCGGCCTGCTCGAAGCGCTGGCCGGCGAAGGCGACGCCGAAGCCCGGATCGGGCATGCCGGACTCGCCGAAGACACCCTGCCCTTCCTGCGCGATCTCCTGGACCTGCCGCAGCCGGGAGACTCCCGCGCGACCTATGAAGCGATGAGCAACGCCAACCGCAACCGCGGCAAGAGCGACGTGCTGGCAAACCTTGCCGTGCGCGTCGCAATGGCGCAGGCGCTGTTCATCCTGATCGAGGACGTGCATTGGGCCGATCCAGTCGTGCGCGGCCATGTCACGGCGCTGGTCGAGGCGTCCGGCACCGCGCCGATCATGCTGGCGCTGACGACGCGGGTCGAAGGCGATCCGTTCGACGCCACGTTCCGCGCCGGCCTGCGGCATGGGCACCTGACGATCCTCGATCTCGCACCGCTGGGCGCGGCGGATGCCGAAAGTCTGACCCATACACTGCGGGTCGATTTCGACGATTTCGCGCGGCGCTGCATCGAGCGCGCCGAGGGCAATCCCCTGTTCCTGGAACAGCTCTTGCGGGGCGCGGCCGATCCCAAGCGGTTGCCGGAATCGCTGCAATCGGTGGTGCTGGCGCGCTTGGACCAGCTGCCGGCCAAGGACCGGCAGGCGTTGCAGGCCGCCTCGGTGCTCGGCCAGCGGTTCGAGACCGCGGATCTCGGCGGCCTGATCAACCAGCAGGGCTACGATCCCGGCGAGTTGCTGCGGCGGCAATTGGTGCGGCCGGAGGGCACGGGCCTGCTGTTCGCCCATGCGTTGATCCGCGACGGCGCCTATGCCTCGCTCACCCGCGAGCGGCGGACCGCTCTGCATCAGGCGGCAGCGGCGCTGTTCAAGGACTGCGATGCGGCCTTGCATGCCGAGCATCTCGACCGCGCCGAGGATCCGGCCGCGGCGCAGGCCTATCTTGCCGCGGCGAATGGTGAGGCCGCGGCCTATCGCGTCGATCGCGCGCTGAAGCTGGCCGAGCGCGGGCTGGAAGTGGCGAAGAGCGCCGAGGATCGAGCGGCACTCGCACCCGCCGTCGGCCGCTATGCCCTGGATATCGGCCTCGGCATGCCCGCCCGCGCCGCATTCGCCGTGCTCGCGGAATCCGAAGCGCCGGCGGTGCGCTGCCGCGGGCTGATCGGCCTCGCCGCGGCGGACAGAATGCTGGCCGCGATCCCACAGGCGATGGAGACCCTCGCCGCCGCCGAGCCGATCGCCATCGGCCTGGACGATCCGGCCATGCTCTCGGAGATCTGCTACCTGCGCGGTAATCTGCATTTCGCCCTCGGCCAGGCCGACGAATGCCTCGCCGAGCACAAGCGCGCGCTCGACGCCGCCGAGCGCGCCGACCTGCCGGAATGGAAGGCGCGTGCCCGGAGCGGGCTGGGCGATGCCTATTACATGCAAGGAAGGTTCAGGAGCGCCTCCGAGCAGTTCATGCAGACGGTCAACCTGGCCAACGCCAACAACCTGCTGCGCATCGTCTGGCCGAACCAGGCGATGGCCGGCAACACCGCTTTCTACACGCTCGACTTCGAATTGGCCTTCGGGCTGGTCGATGGCGCGCGGCGGATCGCAATCGACATCGGAGACCGGTTCGGCGAGATGTTCGCCACCGAATGCCGCGCGGTCGCCTTCGCCTTGCTGGGGCGCTGGACGGAGCTCGAGCCCGTCGTCATCAAGGGGATCGACATGGCACGCGCGCTCGGCGCCAAGCGCTATGTTTCGATCCAGCTTCCGCTGCTCGCCCAAGTCCGGCATGCCCAGGGCCGGCATGACGAGGCCGAGGCAGCGGTGCGCGAGGCCATGACCATCGCCGAGGAGACCGGACCCGGTTTCTGCGGCGCGATCATCTGCGGCGTCGCGGCCTGCGTCGAACGCGATACCGAGCGCCAGCAGGCGGCGCTTCTTCGTGGCGAGGAACTGCTGCGGCAGACCGGGCTTTCGCACAACCATATCTGGTTCCGCCTCTATGCAATCGACTGGGGTCTGGCGCACCGCAACTGGGCCGAGGTCGAGCGCCAGATCGGCCGGCTGGTCCAGTATACGGCGGCGGAGCCGCTGCCCTTCATCGAGTTGCTGATCGAGCGCGCCCGCGCCTTCATGCAGCTCGGCCGCACCCCGGAAGACACGGCGGCGATCACAAGACTGCGCGCGGTCCTCGACACCGCGCAGAACGCCGGCTTCGGCCCGGGCTTCAACCTTTCTCCAGCCTGACCACCGCAAGCTGCCGCGCAGGGTTGCGATGCAACCGGCGTAAGACGGGGAACAGTCCCCGCGCTTGGGACACCCACCCTTGGGGAGCAGTCCCTTGGCCGTCGATCACAACCGCGAGAACAACGTGCATCCGCTCCCCGGCACCGCGCCGTCGCGCGAAGGCCCGGCCAAACGCAAAGCCAAGCCCGGCATCTCCGCGAAACGGATGGCGGCCTTCGCCTTGATCCCGCTGCTGGCCCTTGCAGCAGTCGCGGGATGGGTGAAGCTGCATCCGAAGGCCGATCCCGCGGCGCGCTGGATGACCGCGACAGTCGCCCAGGGCGATATCGAGGACACGGTGACGGCGCTCGGAAATCTGCAGCCGAAGAACTACGTCGATGTCGGAGCCCAGGTCTCCGGCCAGCTCATGAAGATCGCCGTCGTCGTCGGGCAGAAGGTGAAGCAGGGCGATCTCCTGGCCGAAATTGACCCGACCCTGGCGGAGGCGAAGGTGACCGCCGACCAGGCGGCGCTTGCCAACCTGCAGGCGCAGCTCGTGGACAAGCGCGCGCAGCTCGACCTCGCGCAGAAGCAGGGCACGCGCCAGCAGAACATGATGAAGGACAATGCGACCAGCGAGGATGCGCTGCAGATCGCGCTGACCGCGATCAAGTCGAACAAGGCGCAGATCGCCGCCCTGGAAGCGCAGGCCAAAGAGGCGCAATCGACCCTGGCCGCCGACCAGGCGAGCCTCGGCTACACCAAGATCTATGCGCCGATGACCGGCACCGTGGTTTCGCTGACGGCGCAGCAGGGCCAGACCTTGAATGCCAGCCAGACCGCGCCGGTCATTCTCCGCATCGCCGATCTCGCGACCATGACGGTCTGGACCCAGGTCTCGGAAGCCGACGTGCCGCGGCTCAAAATCGGGATGGACGCCTATTTCACGACGCTCGGCGATCAGAGCCAGAAATGGCGCGGCAAGCTGCTGCAGATCCTGCCGACGCCGGACGTCGTGAACAATGTCGTGCTCTATCCGGCGTTGTTCGAGGTCGCCAACCCCGAGGGCAAGCTGATGACCCAGATGAGCGCCCAGGTGTTCTTCGTCGTCGCCGCGGTGAAGAATGCTGTCACCGTTCCGGTCGCCGCCTTGCACCAGCCGGGCGCGCGCACGAAGACCGATGCCGATCCGGATATGGCGGATCTCGCCAGCGGTGCCACCGGCGACGAGGCCGGATCGATCGCCGCTGCCGGCAGCGGCGACGATGCGAAGCCCTATTTCGTGCGGGTGCTGCAGCCGACCGGACATGCTGCGCGGCGCCAGGTCTGGATCGGCGTCAGCAACCGCGTCTCCGCCGAGGTGCTCGACGGATTGCAGCCGGGCGACGTCGTCGTGGTCGGCCGTCACAGCGCCGATACGGCGGAAGCCACCGCGGGCGGTACGAAGGGCGGTCGGAGTTCTCCCATGGGACGACTGTTTTGACCCGGCCGATCGGGCTGCAGACCGCGCTTGGACAACCGCTGTTCGAGCTCGAAGGCGTCACCAAGGTCTATAATCCCGAGAGCGAGCAGCGGGTCGAGGTGCTGCACGGCATCTCGCTGAAGATCCATCGCGGCGAGTTCGTCGCCATCATGGGCGCTTCGGGCTCGGGCAAGACGACGCTGATGAACATCCTCGGCTGCCTCGATCGTCCGACCGGCGGGCGCTATCTCGTCGCCGGCACCGATGTCGCGGGCCTGGACCGCGGCGCCCTGGCCTGGCTCCGGCGCAGCGTGTTCGGCTTCGTGTTCCAGAGCTACAATCTGATCGGCACCGCGACCGCGCAGGAGAATGTCGAGATTCCGGCGATCTATGCCGGCATCGCGGCGCCCGAGCGCCATGCCCGTGCCGCCGAGCTCCTCGGCATGTTGGGCCTCTCCGAGCGCACCACTCATCGGCCGAACCAGCTGTCCGGCGGGCAGCAGCAGCGGGTCTCGATCGCGCGTGCGTTGATGAACGGCGGCTCCGCGATCCTGGCCGATGAGCCGACCGGCGCGCTCGACAGCAAGAGCGGCGCCGAAGTGCTGCAGTTCCTGGAGCATCTCGCGGATGACGGCCATACCGTCATCATCATCACCCACGACGCGGAAGTGGCGCGGCATGCCCGGCGGCGGATCGAGATCAAGGACGGCCATATCGTCGCCGATGTGATCCAGAGCTGGAGCGAGCGGCCGCAGGTCGAAGCGCCCGTGAAGGCGCTGGACTTCGTCGATCAGGCGCAGCGGCTGGACGAGTTCTGGGAGACGCTGCGGATGGCGCTGCGGGCGCTCCGCGTCAATCTCCTGCGCACCATCCTGACCCTGCTCGGTATCGTGATCGGCGTGGGTTCGGTGGTGGCGATGCTGGCGGTCGGCGACGGTGCCCGGGCGGTGGTGATGGATCGCATCGGTTCCATGGGCACCGATCTGCTGCTGATCCGGCCGGGCGCGCCGAACCAGCGCGGCGTCGGCAACGCCATCGCCACCCTGGTGCCGCAGGATGCCGAGGCGATTGGAAGCGTCGCCAATGTGCGCGCCGCGGTGCCTGAACTCTCGGCCAGTGTCACCGTGCGGTTCGGCGACTCCGACTATCAGACCGCGGCGACCGGGACGACGGCGGACCTGACGGCGATCCGCGACTGGCCGTTGGCGAAGGGCAGTTTCTTCACCCGCGAGGACGCCGCGCGTTATGCGGCGGTGACCGTGCTCGGACAGACCGTGGTCAACAATCTCTTCCCGCCCGGCACCGATCCGGTCGGGCGCTTCGTGCTGATCAACAACGTGCCGTTCCAGGTTCTGGGCGTGATGTCGCCGAAAGGTGCCACGGCCTCCGGTGCCGATCTCGACGACGTGGTCTTCGTGCCGCTCTCGACCGGGAGCCTCCGCCTGTTCGGGCAGCGCAACGTCAAGACCATCACCGTCGCGGTCCGGGACGTGGACAAGATCGATGCGACCCAGGCCGCCGTGACCGCGCTGCTCGCCGAACGGCACAAGGCGGAAGATTTCCAGATCCGCAACATGGCGGCGGTCCTGGAAGCGGCGGAGGCGACGCAGAACACGCTCTCGATCCTGCTCGGCGCGGTCGGCGCGATCTCGCTGCTGGTCGGCGGCATCGGCGTCATGAACATCATGCTGGTCAGCGTCACCGAGCGGACGCGCGAGATCGGGATCCGCATGGCAACGGGAGCCCGGACGCGCAACATCCTGCAGCAGTTCCTGACCGAGGCGGTGGTGGTCTCGATCTTCGGTGGTTTCCTGGGAATCGGCTGCGGCTTCGCGATGGCCGCCGGATTCAACCAGTTCGGCGTGCCGGTGGCGGTCTCGCTGAAGGTGGTCGCGATGGCCTTTGCCTGTGCGGTCGCGGTCGGACTCATCTTCGGCTTCGCGCCGGCGCTGAAAGCAGCCAGGCTCGATCCGGTCCAGGCTCTCGCCAGTGAATAGGGAATCGCGCGCGTGACGACGACACGGCAATTCTGGCTGCTGCTGGGCGTGCTGTCGCTCGCCGGCTGCGATCTCGGACCCGGCCCGGTCCAGCCGAAGATCGCCATGCCGGCCGCCTGGGAGGCGCAGAGCACAGCCCCCACCGCCTGGCCCGCGACGGACTGGTGGAAGAGCTTCGGCAGCCCCGAGCTCGACGGCCTGGTGGCCGAGGCCCAGTCGAACAACCTCGATATCGCGGCGGCCGCAGCGCGGGTGATGCAGGCGGAGGCGCAGCTTCGCGTCAGCGGCGCCAGCCTGTTCCCGCTGGTGAACTTCACCAGCAATCTGAAGCAGCGCGGTCCGGCCGGCGACCCGAAGCTAATAGAGGGCAGCGGCTCGTCCAGCAGCCTCTCCTCCGATCTCGGCGGCGGTAGCAGCAGCAGCAAGCAGCGGACGAGCCTGGATCTCGGCCTCAGCGCCAGCTACGAGCTCGATTTCTGGGGCAAGAACCGCGACAACGTGAATGCCGCCAAGGCGACACTGCAATCGAGCCGGTTCGACCGCGAGACCGTGGCGCTGACGGTCACCAGCGGCGTCGCCTCGACCTATCTCCAGATCATGACCTTGCGAGACCGGATCGCGCTCGCCCGGCAGAACCTCGCCAATGCGCAGTCGGTGGAGAAAGTGGTGGCGTCGAAGGCGCGGAACGGCGCGGTCTCCGGCCTCGATCTCGCGCAGCAGCAGGCCCAGGTCTCGGCCCAGCAGGCGGCGATCCCGCCGCTCGAGCTCCAGGAGAAGCAGGCGATGAATGCGCTGGCCTTGCTGCTCGGGCGCAATCCCGAGCAGTTGAAGCTGAGCGGCACCGGCTTGAAGGGCCTCGCCCTGCCGGTGGTCGGGACCGGGCTGCCTTCGGGGCTGCTCACCCGCCGGCCGGACATCCAGAAGGCGGAAGCCGATCTCGCCTCGGCCAATGCCAATCTGCTGGCGGCGCGGGCGGCGATGCTGCCCAGCATCGATCTTTCCAGCACCATCGGCCTCGAGGCCATCGCCACCAACCTCGCCTTCGGCGGCGCCGGGGCGGCTTATACGGCAGCGGCCTCGCTGGTGCAGCCGATCTTCGATGCGGGGCAGCTCAAGGCGCAGAAGGACGTGGCGGCGGGCAAGCAGTTGGAGCTGGTGCAGACCTATCGCAGCAGCATTCTCTCGGCGCTTTCGGATGTGGAGAACGCCTTGGCCTCGATCGACAGCCTGAAGACCCAGCAGCAATGGCAGCAGGCGCAGGTCACGCAGGCCGGCACCGCCTTCGCCATCGCCCAGTCGCAATACCGCGCCGGCTCGTCGGAGCTGCTGCCGGTTCTGGACGCCCAGCGGACGGTGTTTCAGGCGGAAGACAGCCGGCTCACTCTTCTGCTCTCGCAATACCAGGCCGCCGTCTCACTCTATAAGGCGCTGGGCGGCGGCTGGCAGGCAGCTGCGGAGACCAAGGTCGCCGCCACGCCCTGAACGGCGCCTTCCCGACTTATTGTCCGCTCCGGAACTTCGGGACTTCCCTGGCATTCCTGGTGGGATTCCACTAGGTTTTTGCACCGCACCATTTCCGGAGAGCCATGATGCCGAAAGGCCACCAGTTCAACGCTTCGATCCTGCGCGAATACGACATCCGCGGCATTGTGGGCGAGACCCTGAGCACCGCCGATGCCGAGGCGATCGGCAAGGCCTTCGCCACCAAGACCGCGCGGATGAAGAACAAGACGGCGCCGAAGATCGCGGTCGGGCGCGACGGACGGATGAGCTCGCCGGACATGGAAGCGGCGCTGGTCGCCGGCATCAGATCCACCGGCGCAACCGCGGTGCGGATCGGCACCGGTCCGACACCGATGCTCTATTACGCCGCCGCCGAGCTGCCGGTCGATGCCGGCATCATGGTCACCGGCTCGCACAACCCGCCGACCCATAATGGCTTCAAGATGACCATCGCCGGCAAGCCGGTCTATGGCGAGATGATCAAAGAGATCGGCACGATGGCGAAGGCCGGCGATTTCGCCACCGGGAGCGGTTCCGAGGAAACCGCCGACGTGCGCGACGCCTATGTGAAGAAGCTGGCGGCCGCGCTGGACGGGGCCGATATCTCGAAGATGAAGATCGGCTGGGACGCCGGCAATGGTGCCGCCGGCGAGATCATGGTGCGGCTGACCAAGATGCTGCCCGGCACGCACAAGCTCCTGTTCGAGAAGATCGACGGCACCTTTCCCAACCACCATCCCGATCCGACCGAGCCCGAGAACCTGCACGACCTTCAGGAGCTGGTCGCCAAGGAAAAGCTCGATCTCGGCATCGCCTTCGACGGCGACGGCGACCGGATCGGCGCCATCGATTCCAAGGGCCGCATCATCTGGGGCGACCAGCTGCTGGCAATCCTCGGCCGCGATGTGCTCTCGAAGCAGCCGGGTGCCACGATCATCGCCGACGTGAAGGCGAGCCAGGCCCTGTTCGACGAGATCGCCAAGATGGGCGGCAAGCCGCTGATGTGGAAGACCGGCCATTCGCTGATCAAGGTCAAGATGGCTGAGACCAAGTCGCCGCTGGCGGGCGAGATGAGCGGCCATATCTTCTTCGCCGACGAATACTACGGTTTCGACGACGCGCTCTATGGCGCGGTGCGGCTGCTCCGCGCCATCGCGCGCTCCGGCAAGACGCTGGCGGAGCTCCGCGACGGATTGCCGAGCCTGATCAACACGCCGGAGATCCGCATCCCCTGCCCCGACGACAAGAAGTTCGCGATCGTCTCCGATCTCGCGGGCGAGCTGCGCAAGGAAGGCGCGGATTTCAACGACGTGGACGGAATCCGGATCAGCAAGGACGGCGGCTGGTGGCTGCTCCGCGCCTCCAACACCCAGGCCGTGCTGGTCGCGCGGGCCGAAGCGCCGGACGAGAAGGTGCTGGCCGGATTGAAGAGCGATCTGAAGCAGCGCCTGTCCAGGCACGGCGTTGCTTTCGTCGGGTAGATTTCACAAAGACATCGAGAGAAACGAAAAGGGGCGCCTCCGGTGGGAGGCGCCCCTTTCTTGTCTGACGCGCTCGCCGGTTAGTTGGCGGTCGCGTTGAGGTTGTGATCGACGAACACGGTCACCTGGGTCGCGCCGGTGCCGGCCTGGAACACGTCGTAGTGCTGGCCGTCATTCGCCGCGATGTCAGCGCCGATCTTGGTGAAGCCGCCGGAGAGCGCAACGGTATCGCTGCCCTTGTCGCCGTGGATCACCAGGTTGTGGTTGGCGTCGGTCATGCCGAGGACCGCGTTGTAGTCGAGGGTGACCGCCGTACCCGCGCCGCCGTTGAAGCTCAGCACCTCGACGTTGTCGATCTTCGAGGTGTCGGCGCTCTTGAAGGTGGCGAGGTTGCTCAGGTCCACCAGGTCGTCGCCGGCGCCGCCGTCGATCTTGCCGCTGGAGAGATCGCCGCTATCGACGTTCAGGAACTGGTCGTTGCCGGAGCCGCCGTTCAGCGTGTCGCTGCCCGCACCGCCGTCGAGGACGTCGTTGCCGGCGCCGCCGTTCAGCGTGTTGTTGCCGGAATTGCCGACCATGGTGTTGTGGAGCTCGTTGCCGGTCGCGGTGAGATCGCTCGAGCCGGTCATCACGAGGTTCTCGACGTTCGAGTGCATCGTGTAGTTGTTGACCGACACCATGACCGTATCGGTGCCCTTGTTGAAGCCTTCGTTCACCGAGTCGCCGAGGTTGTCCACGACGTAGACGTCGTTGCCGGCGCCCCCGTTCATGGTATCGCCGCTGCCCTTGCCGTCGATCCAGTCGTTGCCGTTGCCGCCGTTCAGGGTGTTGGCGTTGCTGTTGCCGATGAACGTATGCGACGCATCGAAGTCCGCGGAGCTCGGGATCACCGGATCCGCCGCCAGCGTGAAGGTCGGAACCGGTGCCAGCAGGCGCAGCGTGCCGCCGTTGGAGACGTCGCCGTCGGCGTCGATCAGCGTCCAGCCGATCGCCACGTTGGAACCGGCGCCGCCGGTCTGCTGGTAGGTGTAGGCACCGGTATCCATATCGACCTTGAACACGCCGTTCGCCGTGGTCACGGTGAGGACGTGGGTCGCGGCGTCGAAGCTGTTGGTCGCCGTGCCGTTGCCCGTGACGGTGACCGCGTTCGTGCCGTTGAACGTGTAGGTCTGGCCGTCGAGCGTGATCGAATGGACGCCGCCGGGGCCATCGGCGCCATACTTGCCGCCGAGGTCGCCGACGATGTTGCCGCTGGTGGTGCTGCCGATCGTGTCGATGATCAGCTGGCTGAGCGAGGCCGGGTCGGTCACGTTGATCGACTGGGTGTCCGTGCCCGCGCCCTGGCCGTTATAGGCCACGACGTCGAGAGCGGCATCCATGGCCGAGCCGTTGGGCGCGCCCAGGCCGACCGCGTAGCCGTTCACATCGTTGGTGTTGAGATAGTTGATCCACTGCGTCAGCTGCGTGCCGTTCAGGCCCGGGTTGCCGTCGCCCGGATTGGCCTCGTTCGGAACGCCGTCCGAGAAGAAGTAGGCGCTGTTGGTCGCCCCCGGGATGGCGCCGCCGTTGGTCCACGACACGTTCATCGCGTGATCGATGCCGGCGTCGTAGTTGGTATTGCCGTCCGGAGTCTGGTTGCCGATACCGTTGAGGATCGCCTGAGCCTGCTCGACGGTGACCCACTGGGTCGTCTGGTTGTGACCATCCTCGGAGAAGGTGACGATCTGGACGCGGACATTGGCCGGATCGCCGCCGCCCGCCGCCAGGTAGGCGTCGAGCAGGTTCTTCGCGGCCTGAACCTCGAACTGCAGCTTGTTGGTGCTGGAGTTCGCGTTCGGATAGGGCACGTCCATCGAACCCGTGGTGTCGAGGATCAGGAGAACGTTGTTCTTCTGGACATCGCTGCCCATCACGACGGTGCCGTCGGTGGCCACCGGCACGTCGTCCACGATCTGGACGCTGAGCGTGCCGCTCGCCTGGTCGCCGTCCTTGTCGGTCAGCTTGACGTTCAGGTCCTCATAGAGGCTGTTCTCGCCATTGCCGTTGGGATGGTTCTCGTTGTCGTTGAGCGTGTAGCTGTAGGTGACCTTGCCGGTATTGGCGTCGTAGCCGGTCACGTTCAGCGTGTTGCCCATGGTGGTGGTGAAGCTGGTCGCGGCGAAGACGCCGTTGCTGATCACGGCATGGCCGTCGATCTGGAGGTCCTTCACCCCGTCCGGCGCGTTGATGGTGAAGTCGCCGGTGTTGCTGGTCGGGCCCGAGCCGTCGCTGCCGGCCGATTCGCCCGCACCGCGGCTGGCCAGGAGACCGTCCTCGTCCACCGTGGTGTCGCCGCCGCTGGTCTTCGGCGTGAGGTTGGTGATCTCGCAGCCGCCGTCGTCGATCTTGACCGTGAGCGTGGTCGAGCTGGTGTCGCCATCGCCGTCCGTCAGGGTGTAGTTGAAGACGTCGGTGGCTTTGAGCGGCGCGTCGTTGAAGCGGGTGTACGTATAGGTGCCGTCGGTGTTCATCACCAGCGTGCCGTACTGGCCGACGATCGAGAGGCCGTTGCCCGGCGTGTTGTCGGTGCCGCCGACATTGACGCTGCCGATCGACGTGACGGTGGCGCTGTCCGCACCCTTCACATCCAGGCCGGCCGCACCCGAGGTCGTGCCGAGGCCGGTGACGACGTTGCCGGTCGCGGTGTTGGTGTCGTTGCTGACCAGGTCGGTATCGGCCTTCGCGGTCGGCACGTCATCGACGATCTTGATCACCAAGGTGTCGGTGGCGTTGTCGCCGTCCTTGTCGGTGATCGAGACCTTGAAGTCGTCGTGGGTCGCGTCGCCGCTGGTGTTGGTGGTCAGCGTGTAGGTGTAATCGATCTTGCCGTTGCCGACCGAGTTGATGACCAGGGTGCCGTCGGCGCCGACGATGGTCGCACCGGCGGTGACGGCAATCGGGCCGTCCTTGCCCTGGATGGTGATGGTCGCCGGAGCATCGCCGTCGGTATAGGTAATCGTGCCCTTGACGGTTTCCGAGGTGTCGCTGTTGTTGGCCGAGTTGCCGTCGGCAATCTCGCCCGAACCCTGGGGCAGGCCCTTTTCGTACACCTTGGTCATGCCGTCCGCGTCGGGCGCATCGACGGTCGGGGTCTTGTCGCTGATTCCGACGGTGAGCGTCGCCGTGCTGGAATCGCCGTCCTTGTCGGTCAGCGTATAGGTGAAGCTTTCGCTGGCACCGCCCGGCGTGCCCGGATCCCGAGTGTAGGTGTAGGTGCCGTCGGCGTTCATGGTCAGCTTGCCGTACTGACCCTGGACGGTGAGACCGTCGCTGGCATCACTGTCGGACGCCTTGGTCGCGTTGCTGACCAGGCCGGTGACGGTGGCGTTGTCCGCCCCCTTCACGTCCGCGCCGGCCGCGCCCGACGTGGTGTCGGCGCCGGTGACGACGTTTCCGGTCGCGGTGTTGGTGGCGTTGTCGACCGAGTCGGTGTCGTTCTTCGCTGTCGGGACGTCATCGACGATGTTGACGGAGAGCGTGTCGCTGGCCGTATCGCCGTCCTTGTCGGTCACGGTGACGCTGAAGTCTTCGTAGAGGCTGTTGTTGCCGCCGCCCGCCGGGTGATTCTCGTTGTCGAGCAGCGTATAGTTGTAAGTCACCTTGCCGGTGGCCGGGTCGTAACCCGTCACGGTCAGCGTGTTGCCGAGCGGCGTGGTCCAGCTGCCGGCGGTAAACACGCCGTTGGTGATCACGGCATGGCCGCCGATGGTGAGATTCTGCACCCCGTCCGGCGCGTTGATGGTGAAGTCGCCATCGCCCTTGACCGGACCCGAGCCGTCGCTGCCGGCGGATTCGCCCGCGCCGCGGCCGGCCGACAGGCCATCCTCTTCCACCTTGGTGTCCCCGCCGTTCGCCTTCGGCGTCAGGTCGGTGATCTTGATGTCGCTGTCGTTGATGTTGATCGTCAGCGTGGTGGTGCTCTTGTCGCCGTCGCCGTCGGTGATCGTGTAGTTGAAGACGTCGGTCGCCTTCAGCGGCGTGTCGTCGGAGCGGGTGTAGGTATAGGTGCCGTCGGCGTTCATGGTCAGCGTGCCATGGTCGCCTTTGATGGTGAGGCCATTGGAGGCGTCGCTGTCGGTGCCGCCCGCCTTGCTGCTGATCTCGGTGACGGTCGCACCGTCCGCACCCTTCACGTCCGCACCGGCCGCACCCGAGGTGGTGTCGGTGCCGGTCACGACGTTTCCG